>Ga0247611_10002725_pt1 | contig 27686 bp, 24 predicted proteins | sample 177DNAGHGhighgp2_FD_192422 | JGI IMG/M metagenome (GOLD analysis project Ga0247611, IMG submission 192422) | Sheep rumen microbial communities from Palmerston North, Manawatu-Wanganui, New Zealand - 1770 DNA GHGhigh gp2 | ecosystem: Host-associated > Mammals > Digestive system > Stomach > Rumen... | reverse complement strand
TGGTGTCCGGTCCTTTTCGTTTCTCCATAATCATCCCTCCTATAACGAGAACATAGCCTTCACCTTCTTCACAGTAGATTCACTGACATCCGCCAGTTTGGCGGTCTGTCGGATTGGATATCCCCGGCGGAGAAGTTTGATGACTTCTTTGTACGCTTCCTCATAGGCCGACCTTGGTTTCTTATATCCTACCTTACGTCCGAGGCCTGTCTTGCCGGTCTCCTTGAGATGCTTGGCCACATAGACTTTCCTTCCGCTGGAGAGCCGGAAATAGATCGCATCACGCTCGAGTTGGGCACAGGTACCTAACACGGCGATCATAATCGTCAGATAGGGGTTTTCCTTCCCGTCGTAATCGTAGATGGAGATGGCCTCCTTCTGGAAATAGATGTTCAGGTGATTGTCCTTGCAGAAGCGGATGTTGGCCAGGACCTCGTCCACGTTTCGTCCCAGGCGGGACAGTTCTGAGATTAGGATGATGTCGATACCGTTCTCCACCGCATAGGCGAGACATTCATTTAGTATAAAACGGTCACGGTTCTTCTTTGCGCCGCTGATGTGCTCTTCGAAGGTCTTCTCTACCACAATGCTGTTTTTGTCGGCATAGGCCTTCAAATCAAGAATCTGACGTTCCGTCGATTGGCGTTCTCCTGTCGAGGACACTCGTGCGTATATAACTGCCTTCATTTTTGGGTTGTTTTTGTTTTGAGTTGTTTTAAGTCTATATGGGCTTTTCAACCCGCCCGTTTTTGGGTTATTATTTCTCTTTGACTTATTTCACCTCCTCGGCCTTGTCAATAGAGGCGAGAAGTTGGTTCAGTAATCGGATAGCATCCCGGATATGATAATCCGGGACATGGTGGTAGCGGGAGTTTGCACAAAAGCCGGAGAAGATGATCACGGCGAGCAAACGGTACTCTTGAGGATTAATAGGCTCTTTCATAATGACATTATTGTTTTGACTCTATGACTTATTATAGCGCGAATTGCGCCGCAGTGAGTGGATTGACGGATTGTCGTGTCCCAGTTGTCCCAGTTGTCCCACATTCGGACAAGCGGGACAACTGGGACTTAAACTATAATCAACATAGATTTGATGGCGTCGCATGAATTAATTATTTTTGTGTCCTATACGCGGTTCATTACATGGATTTTCTAGGTACTCTCTTAGGGATAGCTGTTTTTGCTATTTTCTTGTATGTCGTCATCGGGCCATTCGTGAAGATCGGCATCGAGAGCGTCCAAGAGATACGTCGAAAAGAGAAAATCGAACAAGCCCAGAACCTAAAGCGGCAGTATCCTGATGCCTATAAGGAGTGGTTTGGGAATGATTACTACTTCTCAAACATGTCGGATTATGAATTGGATCGCAGAGTATCAAAAAGTATATATGAATGGCAATCCAAACAACGTTCGATAGAGGATCAGAGAGAACGCGAACGTAAAGAGCGAGAGAGGAAGCTTGAACAAGAGCGAAAAGAAAGAGAACAGCTGGAGAAAAGGCGCAATCAAGCAAATGAAATCTGTAAAAAGTATCCGAATGCTATTAAGAAGCGTTTGGGCGTCAGTTCTGTTTATTCAGAGGAAACTGTAGAGAAAGTATTGAAGTATTCGGTTCAAGAACTCCAACTTGAAGAGACTGAACTCCTTGATGAGATTCGCCGCAAACAGGAGGAAATTGACAAGAAGTACAAAGTCATTGAGTCTAAATATCCGAAAGGATTGGAACTTATCAAAAAACTCCGGAGTTCTCGCCGTTCAATTGACGAAATATATTCGGTGTTCGAAAGAGGTTCCATAAAAAGAGGATCTTATGTCCTAAACACCAATGATAGACTTGTCAGAATTCCCGAAGAGGTATTTAAAAAGTTTGAATCTGTCAGTGTTGAATATGACTTAATGCAGTCATGGACGAAAAAGCACGGCGACTTTACTGACACGATACCAAAGTTATGCAAATCTGCCGCCCCTAATTTTGGATATTATAATTACACCGTATCAATGGATGGTGTAACCGAGACAGGCGGAAATACAGCATATAAGTTCAAAATATGGCAACCCTTCTATTCTGCCCATTGCTTGTCCCAAACAATAGATTATGGGGAATATGGGTATCTTAAGAAAAATGCTGGGGAGATTTCAGGATTCTTAAGTCGCAGCCGCTATTTTTTGCCGGCAGGTTATGACCAGACAGTTGCCTTAATAGAGGGCTTGGGGAAAGAGTGCGTTGTTGTTTTAGCTGATAGCGGACTTGGATCCACTTGGTATACCATCGAGGAATACCATTTTAAGTATCTAAAGGAATGCCTTACAAGCAAGGGAATTAATTATGTTCACATAGGGGATATAGAGACCATTGCCAAATACAAGCCATCAAATATTGCAGTCGTTGAACTACTATCAAATAATGATAGGCTGAAGAAAACTTGCCTTGATATCCTTCAACGATGCAAGCAATTTAAACCCGGAATAGTTTTTATTTCTCTCAGAAAAGAGTATTCGGAAGATGAGGTAGTTGAGCTTGTTGAACGTAAGGCTCGCGAAAAAAGAGAAGCCGAAGAGCAAGAGCGCCGCGAACGTGAGGCCCAGGAACGCAGGGCACGGGAAGAAGTTGAAAGAAGGGCACGGGAAGCACGGGAAGCGGAAGAACGACGACAACGTGAAGAAGCTGCTCGTAGAGCCAGAGAGGAAAGGGCAAAACTGAACACACAAGCCCATACTCAGAAAGCCAATGCTTGGGAGTTCCGGAACTATTTAGCATCTAATGGGATTAGATATCTATATCATTTTACTGATAGAAGAAATCTTGATTCCATTCGCAGAAATGGAGGTCTATACTCGTGGTATTACTGCGAGAATCACGACATTAGTATTCCATATCCTGGTGGAGGAGAACAATCCAGGAATCTTGATAGATGGCATGGACTGCAGGACTATGTTCGCTTAAGCTTTTGTGACGACCACCCCATGGCATACCGGCTGAAACAGGATGGTTACAACTTGGTCCTCTTGAGGATTAAAATTGACGTGGCACTTCTAGAGGAGACTTTGTTCTCCGATATCAATGCCGCAGATGGAGCGCATCATCACGGACGAACAATGGATGATTTGAGAAGGGTTGACCTAAGTGCCACGCAACAGCATTATGTTAGCTCCTCGAGTCCTATCTTCAAAAAACACCAGGCAGAGGTTTTGGTTAAGACCTTTATTCCTTTGGAATACATAGAAAACATCGATAACCCAATGTCAATGTAGGATTATGATAACCGTAGCTAACAAAAAACGGAGTTTGGAAAGAATTCAGAAAGAGTTTCCAGGAGCCTATATACTGGATATTACTTCTTCGTCACCATATCAATACGGACAAATCCTTAGTCCCTTTTATCCCCACGGGAATATTCCGATTCCAGGTGATTCGCACGGGATGACAGCAACGTGCGTTGAGGCGATTTGGCAAGGTCTGAAGGTGTTCGAGGGAGTGGATATCGATAAGCAGATGTTTCGCAACGATACGATGAAGAACATCAAGCGAACTATCCGCAAATTCGGAAAACCTCTTGGTCATCGTTTTGGTGTCTATTCTGACACAATCCTCAATTACGCGGATGCTCGTCGCCTCATTTATATTCCCAGTTACAAATATGTGTTGGATCACATACCTGAGGTGCATCGAATTATTGAAAGAATCAAGGAAAAGGCGAAAGAATCCGATATTGTACTCTTGGACTACAACCTCAATCCCGAGAATCGAGATATCTCAAAGCCCCTTTCTCATGCCGAGTTGGTGAAGATGTATATTGAAGATCGTTATCCGTCTAAGGAAGAGGATTTCATCCCGTTCACTGCGGAGGAACTGAAAGCCTTGAAACAAGCTGGGAAGAAACGTTCAAAACAGAAGATGAAGGTTGAAACTCCGGAAGAGAAGGCCCTTGCTATTGAAAAGATATCAGAACTTCTTTTGACGACAGAAAGGTCTTCTGCAGACATAGCTAAATTACTCGCACTCGACATTAAGGTAAAGGACCTAAATACCCTTGTGGAGAGTATTCCCGGGATAAAAATTCGCAAACAGAAGAAAACGAAGTTCTATACCCTGGGTGAGCAAGAAACTCTGCCAACACTTTTCTAACATAGTTAATTATATCGTTTTGAAAAGAGTACTTCCTCCTCAGAGTCTATAAAACAAACTTTCCCGGTCCAATTAATGACCCTCATGTCCCACATCTATACATGTGGGACAAAAAGAGAAGAGCTTCACTACATCAATGCAGTGAAGCTCCTAAGATTTCGAAATCTTATTCCCCGAATAGATGCTCCGGGGCTAAAAGCAAGTAATGCGAATCTAGCCGTAAAAAACGGGATACGCAACGGGGAATCAGACTTTTATCTTAGTTTTATGAATCTTTCTTCCGGGTTTTCAGGAAGGCTCAATCTTCCCTTTTGTGCAACCACGCTGGCGGGTGGTCTCTGGTCAAAGGTGATGTTCTGAAGCGCCTTCTCTATTTCATCAGCAATCTCTTCCAAGAACTGATCCTTCTGGAGAAAAGAGAACTCCGTCTGCATGGTGATATAGTTGCTGGCGTAGCTCTTTGCCTTTTCGCGGAGATTGTCATGAGAGGTCGTTCTGTCCGTCAATACTTGCAACTCGACTTGGTTTATGCAGTCATCCCACCAGGGTAAAGATGAAAATGGGGTCTTTCCCTCGGTCAGAAAGGCGGTGAATTGATGAAGATCCAAGATGTTCTGAAATGGTGTCATATGATATTTATGCTAGACGACGAGAGTCATTCTCGGATTCGCATATCTCACTATTATTTTGTATATTTGCTATTTAAAGTCACCAAAGCAATTCAATGATGAAGTCGTATAAAGTATCCGCATTGTTCGTAGCAATTAGTGCTACTGTAATAATGTCCTGTTCTTCACCCATCAATAGTATAAACGATCCTCATTTTGCCGAGGATGGGGTGTGCCTGGACAGCCTCGGTGCCACGTTCCAGGGCGTAATGCCTTCGTCACTTGATTTCTATGTGGAAGTCAGCGGGAGCATGAACGGTTTCTTCCGAGCGAACAAGCCCACCGCTTTTAAAACCGATGTATGGGCAATCGTTTCCAATTTTGGAAGCCCCGGAGTGTCTGTGCTTTCTAACACCGGAACCCAGGCGACCAAATACACCGGAGATCAATTCCGCACAAGGATGAATTCCGGCGGTTTTGTTTCCACTGCTTCCACGCAGGTACCTGCTATGTTGGAAACGATTCTCTCCGGACTTGATTATGAAAATGGAGCTGTTGCCGTGTTGATTTCGGACATGAAGTATAGTCCTGTCGGCAACAAGGCAATAGCCGTTCTGCTTGAGCAATATGCCACGGACATCCGGAACACTGTCGGCAGATATAAGGGCGCTGCCTATAGCCTTATCGGCGCATATTCTGAATTCCTTGACGCCAAGGGTAACGTTGCCTGTGAGAAATCTCCCTACTACTATCTTGTCATTGGAAAGGATGTCTGTGTCGCCGAGATTCGCAATTGCATCACTACCATCATCTCTGACCGGAACAATTATCTCGACAATATTGAGACAGGATTCGACTATAAGCGCCCGGCATTCAGTTTCGGTGTGCCCGACAATGCCATCCAACTTGATGAAGAACCCACTTTCTACAATTACGACATTTCGTATTCTGATACCTGCATGGTTAAACTCAACATTGACCTTTCTGATTTCCGCTGGCTGATTGCAAGCGATGAGGATACCTTCAAGGAGTGTTTGAAAGTCAAGACTGCATACGGTTCTGACGTTGAAGTTGGCAAAGTGGACATCGTCACAGATAATCACTACCAGAAGAATTTGGAAAGAAGGGCGGTCGCATCTGTTGAACTCAAACTTTGGAATATGCCGATGGCAGCCGACGTTATTGAATGGACGCTTGACCATCCGGAATATTCCGTGACCGATACATTCCTCCAGATACAGAACGCCGCTGAGGAGAAAGACCTTGCCGGTTCGTTCTCCCTTGCCAACTTTGTTCAGGGAGTGTTCCAGGCTGTACAGAACACCTGGAGCAAGGAGCCCAACAGGATTTTGATTTCAAAAAGCAATTAACATATGAAAATCGTTGATCTCTATGGATGGGGGCTGCCCAAACAGGCTGATTTCCTCAATCACTTCAAAAACAACGACGCAATGTACAATCAAGCTCGTTCTCTTTGGAGCAAGCTTGATCAGACTACCGTCTGGTTTTTGGTCGCTTTTATAGTATTGGCCCTTATTTTCGCGTTCGTCTATTATGGGCCTTACAACAACAAGCCTCATCGTCATTACAAGGTAAGGCATTGGCTTATCTGGATGCTTATCACGGCTGCTGCGACCTTTGTCATCAGCCTGGTAATCGGCCTCGTTATGGTTCAATCTCCCCTTGGAGCGAGAATCGGACTGATTCTGCGCATCTGTGGGCTTAACGCGTTGTATAGCGTCGGATTGTACTTCATCTTTGCCCTTCTGGTTTGCAATATGCCATTCCTGAAGACAAATGCATACAGGTTCCTTAAAATCGGCAAATAGTTATGGCAAATAGAGTTTTTGTATTCTGCATTGGCGGAACCGGGCTTCGGGTAATGAAAGCCATCACGATGCTTGCCGCATCCGGTGTAAAGACGAATGGATACACTATCGTGCCCATCATCATCGACCCACATATAGACCTTGACGAGAAAACGAAAGTCGATAATCTCATCAACGATTATATCCGCATTTACAAAAATGCGACGACCAGCGAGGGACAGCAGATGAATCCCCTGGACGGATTTTTCAACACTCAGTTCCAGCGCCTTCAGGAGATGGACGATGAGCAGAACAACACGAGCGCTAGTATGGCGGAGCGCCGTACCTTCGGTGAGTACATGAATGTCGGCAACATCGGCAATGATGATGTCAACAATTTCTTCGTCCAGACGCTATTCTCAAAGGAGAACCTGAATAACAGCCTTTCTGTAGGCTTCAAGGGCAACCCTAACATCGGCACCGTCGTTCTCAATGAGATGGTTAATGGTGCTGACTGGTACGGAGCCTTTACCCGCCACTGCGAGAATGGTGACAGGGTTTTCATTATTAGTTCCATCTTTGGCGGCACCGGAGCTTCCGGTTATCCGCTCATCGAGAAGAAAATCAAGGATGCTGAAGGTTTCCCCGCTGTGCAGCGAGCCGTTATGGGCGCTGTGACCGTGCTTCCTTACTATTCCCTGGAAGATCCGACGACATCTGGTAGTGATATCGATTCCTCCAGCTTCTTCACGAAGTCAAAGTCGGCACTCAGCTATTACGAGAATACCGTAAAGTCTGATTATCTCTATTATGTAGGCGAACAGACTCTGCGGGCGACTTATAAGAATAATGAGAAAGAGCAGAGAGACAATGCTCACTTCGTGGAACTTGTCGCTGCGACGGCCCTGTTCGACTTCCTGTCGAAGCCCAAGCCTGACACCCCGCAGGCTCTTACACGTGCCATCTATGATGACAAGAATGCGCTTGATTTAGCATCTATGGGTCAAGGGTACAAGAGCGTTGTCAAGAATGTCGCTGACATGATGCTGCTTGATCTTTTGGTCAAGATTCTTCCCGAAGAATCCCAATTCCCGCTGAAGAAGGCCCGCAAGATGAACAAAGATTTCTACAACGACGAGGCATTTGTTTCTCTTGATAAGTTTACAAAAGGATTCTACCAATGGTATAAGGAACTGTCCGAGAATACCCGCGGCTTTGCTCCGCTTAACCTCGTTGGTCCCGGCCGAGAGTTGACCGCCTGGGTAAAGGGGCATTCACTGAAGGGTAAGGATGAGTCTTACTACCTTTTGGAGATGATTAAGGCCAGCAACAAGGGCAACGAAGAGCGTCACGATAATATCTTCCGTTACTTCCTGGACTTCGCCTACAAGGCCATCAATGTTTATACCACTAATCTGTAGTTGAATTATGAGCAGCATAGATATCAATATCATTCAGAGAGGCATCACCAACAACTTCGAATGGTCTGCCGAACAGGGCCGTATTACCGCTGCAGATTTGGGTAAAATCGGCGAGCAGAGAACGGATAACTGCGGTGCTCTGAATGCATTGCCAACTCCTTTCGCACGTTTCTTCGTGTTCAAAGAGGCTTTCCGCCGTGTACTGGAGCAGAAACTTGACCCGGTGGGAAAACCTGCAGGGAAAGCTTATGAGCATCTCGTATCCAATACGCTGGATGTTTTCGAACTTCTGTACAATCTCAAATATCACGAGAATCGCTGGAAGAGTCAGGACCGCAAGATTATTATCAAAGAGTGGAACTACGCTGAGCAGATGAAGGTGCTCAAGAATGATGTCCCCATCCTTGGTAACGTTGTTGAGAGCTATTTCAAGGAAGACCTCGGAGAAGCCTCCAAGAGACTATTCTTCATCATTCTGGAAGACAAAGGCAAGGAATGCCTTCTGGCCACCAGTTCTCCGATGACCGGATTCATCACGCCCCCTGACCTTGACCTCAAGACGGTGACCAGGGCCGGTCGTAGAGAAGAAGATTTCATCGGCAAGATATATCAAGCGATGAATACTACTCCACTTGCCAGGAAGGAAGGTGGTAAGTACTTCAAGGATATTCTTCTCTTCGACAAGCGTGATGAAGACTTCAAGAACTATATGTACAACAAACTCTTCTCGGGTGGCGCATCAATTGATCCCCGCTATACTGAGCTGAGAAACTACATTCAGGCCTTCTCTGCTGACCCTCAGATTACCAACAAATGGACAGACGAAGATTTGGAGCCGGTATATTCCGTTGACAATTCTCCGCTGGAGATTAATGGTATTCCCATTTTCTGCAGCAAGGCGACCGATGTCATCAATTACCTCACCGATGCCATCATCAGGCTTCCTTACAAGATTGACTCCGAGAAGTTCATGACGCTCTCCTTTGCGCATGATGTGGCGGATAGAGATTTCGACTACCTTCTTCCGTTAACCCAGGAAGGTATTGAACACCTGAAGGAAGGCGACTTGAAGATTAACGGTACACTGAGGAACTATGGCGATATTCTCGTGACAATTGAATGTAATGGCAAGCAGCACGAACGTCATTATACGACCGAGAATAATCCATCCGCTGGCAAAGGCACTGTCTTGGATCTCACCAAAGCGAGAGTCAATTTTGACATCGCCTTATTCCCGAATGTGCTTTCCTACAAGCCAGAGGAGAACAACTACTTCAAGGTGATGGTGGCCGGTACAGATTCCAATGAAAACAAGACCTTTAGTGTCAACAATCTTTCCTTGGAGTTCTACGATGCTGAAATAGGTGGGAAATATCGTCATATTGCGACGGCAACGGACAATACTTTTGAGAATGGCGTCAAGGCTCCCTTCATTCGTTCTCAGCAAGACACAGAGAATGACTGTGGCACCAAGTACTATGAAGTATTCAATACTCCTTTCCGTGCCATTTGTGCTGAACTGAACCTGGAAGGGAAAACGTATCCGTTTGCTATCATTCCGAAGTGGGACGTTTCCGTACCTTCAGAGAAGAAGTTCGCCTATGCTATTGACTTGGGTACTTCCAACACATACATCTCCCGCAGGGAAGCTGGCAAGATGACCGCTCCTCAGCAACTGAAGATGGACCAGCAGATTGTCAACTATCTGCATGCCAAGGAAGATTCCGTGCAAAAGGGACTAATTTCCAGAATTGAAGGAAAGATTCCCGATGCGTTCAAGACTCTGGTCAAGACGGAATTCGTTCCAGCTCTCATCGATGACAAGACGTATAGGTTCCCGATTCGCACCGCACTCTGCGTGACAGGTGACGATACCAGAAAGCCGGTACTCTTTGACAATAGCAATATCGCTTTCTTCTATGAGAAGTTCCGTGGTGCCGGCAACCAGACCGTCATCACCAACATCAAGTGGGCGGAAGACGAAAAGAATCTCCGAGTATTTATTCGTGAAATACTCCTTCTCATCAAAGCTGACATCCTGCAGGAAAACGGAGTTATTTCCGGAACAGAAGTTATCTGGTTCCGTCCGTTGAGTTTCAAGGAAAGCATTCGCAGAAACTTTGAGAAGATCTGGAAGGAAGAAGCCAAGAACATCCTGAATCTGGATGCCGCTGACCAGCAGCTCACCTGCTATACTGAATCCGAGGCTCCGTATTATTACTTCGCGACAAAGGCTGCTTTCCAGAACGTGGAATCCGTTGCTGTGATGGATATTGGTGGTGGCTCTACGGATATTGTATACTACGCCAATGGCGAGCCGAAAATTGCCAATTCGGTCCACTTTGGTTGCGACGTGCTCTGGGAGAATGGTTACAATAAGTTCGTGAATGCCAAGGACAACGGTATCTTCAAGCATTACAAGGACAAGATTCGTTTTGAAACGAAGGAATTGCAGGATTTGTATGACTCAATGCTGAAGTCTAACAGCACGTCTACCCGGGACATCATCAATCTCTGGATTAGCAATGACAATGAGACTGACATCGCCAAGAAGCTCCGGACAGATCATATCTCAACGTTTGTCTATCACTACACGGCGCTCATTTACTACATGGCCTCCATGTTCAAGGCAAACGAGCTTCCTTCCCCTAGGACACTTATCTTCAGTGGTAACGGCAGTAAGTATATTGACAACTACATCACTGATTCTGTGCCTTATCTCAAGAGGATCACTGAACTCATTGTTTCCAAGGTATATGGCCAGGATATCTCCAATATTGAACTTGTTCTCCCGAATGAGCGCAAAGAGAGCACCTGCTATGGCGGTCTTTACCACAAGGCCAGTGCCACTGAGCCGAAGCCTATCGTTTATCTTGGTGACGGGGAAAACAAGGAATACAAGGATGTTGAGGCCATAAATGCCGCATATATTTCCGGTATGAAGGATAAGCTTGCCGGAGAGATTGCGGCGATGAACCGCATCTATAAGGAAGTCCTGGATTCTCTCATTCAGCAGTCTGTCATTGAGCAGGTAGATTCTGCCAAGATGCAGGATGTTGTTGATGGAGTTGTCAAGGATGCCCTTGTTTCTAAGTTCCAAACCGAGGTTCTGGACAAATATATGCTTCAGGAGCCCTTCAATGACACATTGTTCTTCCTGCCGGTAGTGGAAGCAGTTCTCCAGCTAACAGGTATCTATAAGCGATAAAACATGAATTTTTTCCAGTTTCTCGACACATATCCTTGGGTAACGGTTGCGGTTTTTGCCGCCATCCAGCTCGCGTTCTTTATCCACACATATGTAAAATTGGAAGAGCTGGGTCGTTTCTTTCCCACCCAGAAATGGGCAACAAAGAATGAAGACGAAACGCTTACCTTGATAGAAGATCCGGACGGCTCTGAGAATGCCAAGGAAATGATAGGCGAGATTAATGACTACATAAGAAAAACAAATGGTGCTGTAGAGTATTCTGTAATCAAAGATAAAACCGAGCGCCGTATTGATGCGATGTATAACTATGCCACATCGAAGACTTCCTTCCCGACCTACCTTGGTCTGATGGGAACTTTCTTTGGCGTATATATCGGTCTGAAATGCTTCAATGCCGGTCTTGGAGAAGGCGATGGCGGTATTACTGACCAGATGGTAAAGGAACTGATAGGTGGTATCATCGTATCGATGGTCACCTCTTTGATTGGTCTGGTGCTGATGACCATCAGCAATATCCAAGCTAGCCGGGTGCAGAAGAAGGTGGATGCACAGAAGGACGATTTCTTTGAATTCCTCCAGATGGAGGTTATACCTACTCTGGGCACTAACATCTCCTCTTCCTTGAATCGGTTACGCAGCACCATCGGCAAGTTTGAACCTTCATTCCGTGCCGTCATTGATGAATTCAAGGATGCGTTCCGCGATTGCACGGATATGTTCAAGGGAACATTTGCCGAAAATGCTGAAGTCCTCACGAAAGCCGTTGTCGAGATGGGCAGCAACATGACGCTCATCAACGAGAATATTCAGAAGCAGGACCAGCTGCTGAACACATTGCGCCAGAAGGAAATGGTCGTCACGCTGGACAAGTTCGTCACGGCTGCCAACAGTTTCGATTCGGTCACTATCTCTATTCAGAAACTGGAAGAAGCAAAAGAAAGAATCATATCTTCTACCAATACACTTGCTGAAAAGCAGGAGTCTTACAACCTGTCGCTTGAAGTACCCACAAGGCTCCTCGGTCAGGTCAATGCCATTCTGGATCGTGTCACTACCTTTGAGAATAGCATCAATGCACTTGGCAAGAATATCGCCCAGACTCAACTCCTTGGCAATACGCAGATAAATGCCATCGAAGAACAGCTGAATGCCCTTAAAACAAAGCACCGCTTGATTGCTGGATACCAGGACACCCAGGTGGAAGAACTTGACAAGATTTACAAGGAGCAATCCAAGGCCGTCACAGACCTATCCGATGCTTTCAAACGTGTCGTTTCACAGAACAAAGATGACATTGAAACTGCGATGAGTGAGTTCAAGAAGGCATATGATACCATCGTTCGTGATTGTAAAACCGGCGTGGAGCAGAAACTTGAAGAATTCGTTTCAGCGCTCAATAAGACGCTTGATGTTGAAGACGCGAATAGGAAACTCTCTAACCTCGATCGTCTGCAGAGTCTCGAATCTGGTATGGAAGACATCAAGAAAGCCGTTTCCGACAAGAGTGCCATTACTGAGGTCACCAGAGCCATCCGTGAAGGTAATTCCAAATTGGATGACATTGGACGTCGCCAGCGTACGGTAAGTAGTCCGGTGTCTTCTGGTAATGGAGGCGAAGGCAGTGGTCGCAAGAGAAGAGGTATCTGGCCATTCCGCCGTAAATAGTAGTCTGAAATGCGTAAGAGCGGAAACAAAGAGTCTTTCTGGCCCAGCTACGTGGACATTGTAACCACCTTGTTTGCTATTATGGTGGTTCTATTTGCCGTGTCCTACAGCCGTTTCCGCGTCAAGGAGGTGGAGCTTCGTAAACTTGCCGACAAATATGAGGAAATCAAGTCCATCTACGATATGGTGGAAAAGATTGACACCAACTACTTTGAGTTCAACAAGGAATACGTCAAACATATATTCAAGATTCAGGTAACCTTCCAGAAAGGTAAGTTTGACATTGAACGCGACCTCCAGTCGGATCTGACAAACAAGGCTGCGGCTAATGCATTGCGAGACCAGATATTTGCCGCTGGCCAGGAAATTAAGAATACAATTGAGAAACTTCAGCGGAGCGAAAGTAACAAGCAGGACATCAAATATCTGGTCGTTATTGAAGGACAGGCATCTGCAGACGGGTATAATATTGACGCGTTTTTCAACAATGATGTACTGAGTTATCAGCGTGCCCTTGAACTTCATAAGTACTGGAAGAAACAAGGAATAGACTTCTCTTCCATGCCCAAATGCGAGCTGGTCATCAGTGGAAGTGGTGAAAAAGGTGTTCCGAGGGATACCGTCAGTGAAACAAACAATCAGCGGTTCCTGATTCACATTGTCCCGGTGATAGGAAATATCAGGCTTGACGACGGGAAGCAAAAGAAATGATGCGTCCCATGTTCAGCACACTCCTCTCTTTCGTCATGGCAGCGATAGCTTTAACAGTCACAGCTGCCAGTTGTATTTCTTACCCAGACCAGGGCGCTGAAATACGGTTTGAACTTCCCAGTTACACGAATGAGGCCAGCATCATAGAATACTCCGGATACACGGTTTCTTATGATGAAACGAACCGAATTCCCGTATGGGTGGCTTATGAGCTGACCAGAGACGAGGCTAATGGAACAATCGGTCGCAGCGGCAAGACTTTCCGACCTGATGACAGGGCGAAGGTTATACAGGCAGACAATTACGACTATCGTGGTTCCGGATGGTCCCGCGGTCACATGGCACCTGCCGGCGACTTTAAGTGGGACGACCAGGCGATGTGGGATACATTCTACTATACTAATTGTTGCCCTCAGGATGAGAAGCTGAACAACGGCAGCTGGAACGTTTTGGAGAACAAGGTACGCATCTGGGCGCGTGAATTTGGCAGTGTGTATGTCGTGACTGGCCCTATTATCGGCCAGAATCAGGGTGGAAAGATTGGCCCCCACGGGGTTGTGGTGCCAGATGCTTTCTTCAAGGCGGTATTGGTTTATTCAGATGAAACCTATCACGGGATTGCATTTGTAATGAACAATAATTCAATTCCTCAGCGAATTCCAGAGAGTTCTTTAAGCGTTAATGATTTGGAGAGAATAACCGGGTTGGATCTATTCCCTGCTTTGGACGATTCTATTGAAGAAGCAATTGAGGAAAAGGTAGATTTTAGCTTCTGGAGAATACGCTAATAACACAAGTTCGCGTTTACCGTTATAATCGGAAGGGCCGGACTAAGGTTGTGACCTAGGGACTTTATCTATTAGACTTTGTAAATCTCATCAGTTTATCTTACCTTTGTCTTTGCATCAAGAGCACCCCTTGAGGGTCGCCAACCGAGCAGCCAGAAGCCACGGTGGCAAAACGATGCGGATTGTTCAATCAAAAAAAGTATGGTTCTATGCAACAAGATCTTTTCTCCCATTGGGAGCAGAGTGCTCTTCAAAGTCGTGACGCGTTGGGTTACGACACCGTTTGTTTCTTCCGTAACCTCAATGAAATCTATTCCCTTTATGATGAGTGGAAGGACAAAGACCGCTTCTATTTCATCCCTTTGAAATTGAGGCTGACCTACTGTATGGGTGGTCATACCACTAGAATGACAGATGATCAGGTTTTTCTCGGTTCTTTCATTAAAACCGTTTTATCAAATGAAGATCGGTTCGCGACTCCTTGCCCCAAGTGTGGTCGAAAAACTTATCCGTATGGATATCTAGGTCCTTCGCTAAACAGATGGGTGGCATTGGAAGCCATTTGCTCTTGTGGCGAAAAGGTCAGGCCTTTTTCTGGAGGATGGGGCGTCTGGAATGTCCCTTTCAGAAACATAATGAAAACGGATAAAAGACGGCTATTCTGGGCACACCTGTTTCATCCTAGATTCAAGGCATCAACGGTCGAATCATTGATGGAGTTCCTATGGCAGTGAACGCCTCGATCACTTTAAAACCTATGTGGATGACAAAAACGTGACTATATATGTCGTGTCATTGTTCTGAATAATATCAAATAATGACGCATTATCAAGGGTGATTACTATATTTGTATGGTACATAAAGCAAACTGATATCCTGATATGAGTAAAAAAAGATTCACTTTAAATGGTAGTGTCCCCAAAAGTCTTAGAGACATAGCTCGTGATGTTGTATTTTTTTATGCCCGGAAGCATCCAACGATGACTGCACAAGAGATTCGTGATTTCTTTGTGAATGCTTGCTCAAACGTCAGAATAGAGCATATTGTAGAAACAGAAGCGGAATATCATGCAAGAGATGGACAGAAGTCACAAAAATGGACAGCAAAAGAAGTCATAACTCCTCTCGGAGAGAAACTGTATGTGTCCACTCAATGGCGCGCAAAACGCCCTAATGATAATTTTAATCAATTTAAGAGCATTGTAAACAGAAGGAGATGGGGAAAGATAGTCAAAATAATATAGTTCCCCCCCCCTATCTTTTGGAGAGTGTCCCAAGACCTTTGGTCATTATAGATAGTCCGCGGCAAAGTGCCCTCCTACCTTCTGTCCGAGATTGAGTGGGAATGCAGGCTGGTGTGGTATTCATCCATCCAGCCTGCATTTCAGATTTTGATGACAGATAAAGATAAAGGGGGCATGGGGCGTTTGATATTGAGGTGGGTGCATAATAGGTAAGCAAAAGAATAACTATTGATCAAGCCACCTCGACCTTTTCTTCTTCGTTCTTCTGTTTCAGGCTCCTTAATTCTTCTAGGTAACTAGCGGTGATAACGCCGGATGGTAGGGCAATTACTGCAACGCCGAAAAGGGATGAGAGCATGCTTACGAAGCGGCCAATGTCGGTAACAGGAATCATATCACCATAACCAACAGTGGTAAGGGTCACGGTTGCCCAGTAGAGGGCATCAAAAAAGTCCTCAAATGTTGTGGCTCCGGTTACGGGATTGATATGCGGCTCTGCATTGAACATGATGAGCGCTGTTAAGAAAACATAGAAGACCGCGATTCCCAACACTGTTAGTAAAACGCCCTTTTCTTTTCGTATCACTTTCCCAAGCACCCGAATCTTATCAGAGTATCTTATGAGCTTGAAGAGACGCAGGATGCGCAATAAACGGGTGATACGGAATATCTTGAACCCACGTCCAAGTATGCTTAATCCCGGAAGGATAGAGAGGATGTCAATAATGGCCCAGCCTGTGAAGGGATAGAGAACGAACGACCAGTGGCCTTTCTTCATTCGATAATCTGCAGTAAGCCAACGAAGACAGTAATCAATGATGAATAATAAAACAGTGATCTGTTCAATAACGCGAAACGCCAGGGTGTTTTCAACGAACATCAATGGTACAATGCTAGCAATGATTGCCACCAACATTATGATGTCATATGCGGTGCTTACTTTATCGCCTCGTTCACCGTGTTCGATTATTTCGTAGATTCTCTTGCGCATAGCATGCAATATTGTCAATCTATTTTAGCTAAACGTTTCTCCCAGTCTTCAATAATCGGGAAAGGATTGAAAAGTTCGAAACATCCCATATAATATGTAATCTTTTTCCCTTCTTCCATTCGTTTGGAAAAGAATTCTAAAGCACCATATTTTTCTGCCAGGTCTTCGACATAATTATATCGACTTTCACGTAGAGCCTTGAAATGATCAATTGAAACTGACAGTACTACTTTCTCTGCCATTTTAAGTTTCGCACGTGAGTAGATTTTTATGAGCCGGTCATAAGGCGCGGGCATATAGTACTTCTCGAATAGAAGCTGCTCATAGCATAAACAAGCCTTTTCAAAATCTCCATCAGCCTCAAACCTTTCTGCGGCATCTAGAATGCTGCGAAAATGTTGCTGAAGCTTAAACACTGGTTCTAATTCACGCTTAAATGAAATAAAGTCATTTTTGGCCCAGTGTCCTGTCTCGGATTGATAAAAATCAAATTCTGGGATTCTGTTCCGAATTACAGATTCAAATACGTCGCCGACAACTTCCCCTCCTTCAAAAACGACGCGAGATGTCGGATATATGGCTTTGGGTTGAGTCCCCGTCAATTTCTCTAACCGTTTTTTGTATTCAAGTTCATCAGGGAACTTTTCAACAGCCAGCTTTGCGATTCTTAGTTCGTTGGTTTTGTCGTGCTTTTTTGCATATAAGACCATCAATCGCTTATACGAATGATGTGCAGGGTATCCAATCTTGATGTTCTCTTCATAGGTAGCGATCGCTTCATCTATCAAGCCATCTTTCTCTTGTTGGATACCAAGGTTGTTCAGGTATGTCGTCTGCCCTAAATCCTCTATAGGTAAAGGTTGCTTAAGTTGAGGCTGCTCAGTACCAGAGATGTATAATGCAGAGAGCCGATCGGTATTTTCAACAGAAGGAACAATCTCCACATAGGCATCATCGTCTATTTCTGCTTTCCGGACAGGTGCAGCAAAAGAATTATTCCTCCCTTCTTTCTGAGGGAACATACCTCTGCCTTCATCATTTTCACCAGGAATCGCGAAAGGACTTATGGAAGAGAGGACGCCCGTAACAGACGCTTTGATTCGAGAAGGAAATTCTCGAAGAGCTTCAAGAGGATCTATGTATTCTACACTGAGTAATGAGAACGAGTCTTTGTCAAAGAATACGGAATATACATAGTCATTATCGGCCACGCCAGTAACCTTATTTACGCGTTGAGTATAGCCAGATATTTGAATATAATTTATGGTAACATTCGCATTGAACATACGACCGGCAACATAGAAAGCAAGCCCGCAGATACATTTTACATAGTCAAGCTGAATCTCTTTCACCGTTTTCTGCTTGAATGAGACATTCCCTGACGGAAGGTATACAGCCTTATCTTTTGGTATTTCTTCTACTTCTGGCAAGTCCAGTTCAATGTAAAGGACGCTGTAATCAGAATCGAAATAAAAAGAAATGCCGAAGTCACCAGGAACATCTTCGTTTATCTTATTTGCCTCGGTTCTGATTGCGGCAATAATCTCATCTTTATTTCTGGATAGGAAAGCCTGAAGGGGGCTCCTTTCTTCTAAATACTCATGATAATACTCTGAATCTAAACGCTTTTTAGTCTCGATCTCCTTTGCATAGAATGCATCCCGTTTATTCTCCCATTCCCTTAGTTGCCGATCATAAACTATAGGTGTGTTTTCCGCAACATATTTCTCTCTTTCAGGTTTATTCTTCCACCAGAATAAATGCCGAATCTTTTGCTTTGCCTCTAATACTAATTCCTGCTGAATCTTTTCCTTGTCTGGGCCATCCTCCTCAAATGTCAGAAGAGAATAGTGCTTGGGAGAAATACGCGATAATGCCGTGCTTATCTCGGACTCGGTTTTGAGTTGAGGAGTCTTCTTGTAAATATCTGTAAATGCCTCTGTATCAGCATTGACTTCTTCATAGGTCATTCGAGTAATCTCAGCCAGCTTGTCCTTGTAGAAAGGAAGCGCTTTTGTCTTTCGAATTAACTTCTGTCTGGTTGCCTCATCTGTAATTGGATGCCCCAAACTATCTGTAAAGGAAAACGTTAAGTTCCCCTTACGGTCCATTTCCATATCAACCCCGAACCTCTCACTATTAGATGATCGGTTGCTTGACGCATATGAAGATGAATCAAATAATCCTGAGGCATATGATTGATTATTCGATTCTGGTGTAGAACCTATTTTTTGGCGACTGTATATACCGGTCCCAGGGATACTCGTGTTAAGATAGGTTCCTTTAGGACCAACCGTAACTTTTGCTCCTCTAGGCCCGAAAGACGTACTGATCCCGCTCTTGCTCAGATTGATGGAAATCCCAGGTGCAATCTTTATCCTTTTTCTGTATGACCAGGCCATTGTGTGAATAATAGTATTTATTTCTACAAAAATAATATATTTTATAACAGGGGGATGTGTTATTAATGTGAGAGTAGTATCAATACAACAATAAGTGTAAGATTAGATCAATATTCTTTAGCATTATATTAACCTACAAAAGAAACTAAACCTCGCTGTGATTGCGAGGTTTAGTCAAAGGCATATCATATTCTAAAGAATATACTTAATGGATAATATCCAACTCCCTTTGATTCAGGATTGCTCCTATCACATAATAGTCATTCCGGAAGAGTCCATCACTCCATTGGCAAGTAATGGTCAGTACATCACGAACCGTGTTGCCGAGCGAGAATATCTGAACATATAACGGTCCGGAATACTGGTCGCTATATGTGTCCAGCGCTAGGTCTTCAAAGCGGGCCTTAAACGGATAGGTCATCGCACGGCTTTGGACGTCCGCCTTGTATTGTTCTTCCCTGAGCCAGTCTTGCAGTTGCTCCGGTTTCTCTGGTTGGGCGATAGACAGAGTTGTCCCGCCAAAACAGTAACCCACGAGTTTTTCAATCTCCGGGGACTGTAGTACTTTCTCCGGATCTAGAACATTGTCAAACAAGACAAGGGCCAAGCGTGATGACAGTGTCTCACGCTGCTCATTCATTAACTCACTAAGCTTTCTCATAACTCTACAGGGTTTCCTTTTGTATCATCTCGATGAGTTCTTTGGCAATCTCATGCGCGAACAGTTTCTTTGCATGCTTGAATACAATCTTCTCATCTCCGTCCGCTTTCAGTTTTCTTCCGTTGAGCTCTATCTTGGCGGAGTCCAGATACTCGTTGGCAATACTGGTAAGGTAACCGACAAGGGTTGTGTCTTCCTTATCAACGACCTTTTGTATATCATCAAGCTTGAGACTGCCAGCGGATTTTTCTAGCTTGTCCAGGCAATAAACAAGTGCCTTCTCATCATGCTGGACGGTCAATCTATCAATGCTCTCTTTCAGCAAATTCGAATAGTCGCTATATCCGACCACCCTCCTCTCTCCATAATAGCAATCGTCATCATAAACACAGTCATAGTCCAGGGACACTTTTGAAAGAGGTTTGGGGTCTGGTTCGGGTTCTGGTTCGGGCTCCAGGCCGGCTTCCACCCTGACCTTGTGAAGGATGTCGCTGGCAAGCTGGGATATTACCAGTGTTTTTGCTCCAATCGCTGCCGTATCGCCGGTAAGACACCCGCAATCTCCGCCAAGGATTGTGTCTCCATAACGCTGGAAGAGAAGGTCGCGGACGTGGGCGATAATCAAATCCTCGCCGGATCCAGGGACTTCTCTATCAATGATGAGGTATTTCACCTTGATGTAGTCTATTAAGGTATTCCAATCTATGGGGTCACCACCCCCGATATAGCGAAGATCTCCAAGGATTGATTCTATGGCGTCTTGATAAAACGGAACGTCAATGGCTATTTCATTCTGCTCCTTCAGGAGTTGTTTTTTCTTTTGTGCTTTGCAGAACTGGTCAAATGTGCCGAGCCTCTGCGATGTAACAGTAGTTCTATTCATACCCAAATGGATTATTTTATATGTGCGAGCGATTGCTGCGAACAGAAAATCGCTCAAGATATTTATGGGATTTCTGGGTCTTGAGGATGGGTTTGATCGCCAGAATTGATTTCTGGGAAAGTTGTTATTTTTAATTACAAAGGGACATTATTCCTCTGCCCTATTTACATTACTCAAAACTAAATACAGACAAATATGCTGTTCACTACGATTGTAGGGAATCCACCGTTTGGAGACCTTCACCTAAAGATTATTGATTCAGTTATTCCCCATATAACAGATGATGGGAAAGGTTGTTTCATTCATCCCGCCAGATGGTATGAAGACCCCCTGGCTAAATACAAGAAGAACTCCGACCAGGTCAAGTACAAGGGGATTATAGATAGGCTGGAGGACGTCAAGATTATAGAGACCACGGCGGTAGAGGAAGCTTTTGGAATCACCCGGAACGGAGATTTGATGATATCCAGATTGAAGTCAAAACCGACAGGAAAGAAGATAGAGATATATGACGCTATGGCCAAGGAAGCCCTTGATGTCATATTACCTTACTCTAGAGAGCATAACCTGGAAGGTCATATGGACGAGAACCGGGTTGATGGATGGAGAGTTCAGATAAAGGCGCTGACAGCGATCGATCCCCATATTCACAGTATGAGTGAAAAGGACAGGAAAGGCCAGTGTAACGTGTTTGGGATGAACAAGTCCAATGTGTTTTACAATGGATTTGACGGTGACGTTGAATGGATGTTCACCCGAAGGCAGATCACCGGGAAGAAGACACCTGGGGCACCGTTACCATATTCTATCAAGTTCGGAACGGAACAAGAAGCCAGGAACTTTGAGAGGAGCTGTAACACCAATTTCTATCAGAACATAATGTATCTCCTGAAGTGTGACATGCACTCTCCGCTGAAGTTTTTGCCCTGGATGGGAGACTATACCCACCCCTGGACAAACGAGGACTATTGTAGGTTATTTGGATCGCAGGGAATGAGTCCGGACTGCCAGAAGTGGATGTGTAGAGAGGTCTATGATTACAGGACAAAAGATTTCCTAAGGAAAGAACGCATAAATAAATAAAGAATAGATAGGCTGCAAGGATGTCCTGCCAAATAGTCCGACCAGCCAATACATAGGAAGCATACAGAAGCATTGCAACTGAAAGGAATGGCAGGTCCGAGTAAGTTGCGATGCTTTTTTGTTGAGTATGGACTTGGATTTCAAAAAAGACTGGATAAGGAGACGTCAGCGTCTTTACCATAATCTGATGTGCGATCTCGCTTATCCGGATGAGTATAAGTGGAGAATACAGCAACATCCCTATGGACTGTATGAAACGCCCAAACACTATGATGAGAATGGCGTTGCCTACAATGACGGAACCTGGCTGATATACAACACCTGCAGGGTCAACGAGAATAGGTTCAGGGGGAAGGTGTTCTGCAAGACAAAGAAACAACTCCTGGAGTATCTCTATGGTTATATGTGCTTCCTTAAGAAAGTCGGAGTGGAAGAGCGTGACGAGATGATATACCACGCCATCTGCTACCTCATATACAAGTTGACCTATAGGAAGGGGATGTTCAAGGACTCAAAGCAGAGTATTGAGAAACTTATAGAACTGGCGACCTCCGTTATCAAGAAAGAGTCAGTGGACATCAACTGCTCGAGGATAGATAAGAGGAGGTACTGCCTGGATCCGAAAATAAAGAAGACATTGACAACGGGGCAGAAGACCGGTTGGCAGAAGAAGGTCCAGAAGCAGATGAAGGATGACCTGATCGAGAAATGGTATGACCCAGGATTGTCGGTAAGGGAGAATGTGAAGCGCTTCAAGATGAACAATGTCCCGATAAGCAAAGCGAGGCTTGAGATATACTTGAGAGAACACAGAACAACACCACAGGTGTCCTAATATGGATTTTCAATAGAAAAAGGCCCAGAATAAGGATTATGTTGATTATCAGCCAAATAAGTGTCCTAATATGGATTTAATAACCCCAAAATGCCAAAATGGAGAAGCCAGATAATCAATAAGTTAAGTGTCCTAATATGGCTATATAGTATTAAAATACCTGTTACTACAAAACAAGTTTTTCCGTAAGGAATGAATTGAAGAAAGAAAGACTCTCATAAAGATAAGCGTTATCCCTTACGGGAAGTTCAAGGCTGGCGGTTTCGCTACGCTCACCTTCCACCCTTGATGTTAGGTAGGGAGGGCGGGGTAAGGGATATGGTTCCTTCTTCTCTTTAATAAAGCACAAGAGGAGGTAGGGTTATGGCGGGGGTAGTCTCCGCTCTCCACCATCCATCCTTATCCCTAGACTGACCGGGCTCCCGCCAATCGCACCAACACCCTTATTCTTCTACGTAAGGAGACCACCCCCGATGTCCCCCGGACATAAATACTGTATACAAATAAAATAATGTGATTATGAAAAAGTTACTTGTTAAGTTAAACCAGCCGGTGCTCGTTCAAGACGATCCGTGCGAAAAACAAAAACTACAACCCATCTATGGGTTTATGGTTGATTATGATGCGTCAGATGAAGAACTGAATGCTTTTATGGAGGACGATATTCCTTCCTTTGTCGGATATCTGGCCGCGATGCAAAAATGGAGTACAACCGGAGACGTCGAGTTCTCCTTATCTGAAGATAAAGAATGGATTGACCGGGAAGGCGCTGTTCATTTCACTTGTAGTCAATGGGCGTCCGAGATAGGAGAACGGTGTAAAAAGGAAATCGGTCTTGACTTTATCCGATATACATTAGACTTTGATGGCATTTGTCCTGATTGCGGGAGAGAAAGAAGCTTCATCACTTGCGAGTCTTTGATGAATAAGCTGGTCTGGCTCGCAGAACAACAGGCGGGAACGCGGACAAATCAGCATAATGTGATCCTGTTCAACCGCCCGATTTGGCTGCCGAAGTATGTCCTTTGGCCTGGCGAATATGGCTTCGTACATATCTATGGTGTGACGGCGGACCGTGAGTTGGATCGGGAATTCTTGAAGAGGAGCAACCTTTATCTGGGCTATCTTGCGATGTGCGAAGATGTGGCCCTGGTAGGTCATACGCCATCCGGTTATAGTACCAACCTGGAAGAGGATATCAAGGAGTGGTATAACGGAGAGGAAGAGTATTCGATTGTATCGGAGGAACTACTGGCGGAAGGCCTCCTGTGTCAACGGAAGCACAACCTGAAACTCCGTGGTGCGGTGGTGTGGGCCCCGGAAGAAGTATTAGCCGAAGGCGTCCGGGATGAGTTCATCATCTCCCAGGAGTTATACGAATCTTTCATAGATCAGATAAGAGACTAAACTGGATGTCCAAAACAAAATATGTGAACTAAATGTGAACTAAATGTGAACTAAAAGTTAACACATAGATTACCCCATATCTAGATAAAAGGTGCCCCTACGCACCGTTCATACTCACATTATAAACCGGGCCGGTAGAAAGCGTATTTTTTTCTACCGGCCCATTTCATTTAAGGGACACGCTTGATGCTACCCCCTTATTTCCATAAAACCCCCGGGGGTTTGTGGACGGTGCGATTTCGCACGAAATCGTTCGCAGACAGACCAAAGCCAGTCCATTTCACTTGCGAAAACTTTCGCAGCGCGTTGCGGAATATGGCTGGAATCAACAGTGGAGTCTCGCGAAAAGGTGTTCGCAATTCGCGAAAGCGTGGTGAAATAATAGAGCGGACTGGATATTAATGCTTCCTGTCCGCTCTAATAAGTATTAAGTATTAAGTATAATGAGCAACGCTTATTTCCGTTCTTCTCCGGTCTTCCTTAAGTGATTCAGAAGTTTACGGATGAAGTATCTATCATCTTGTTCTTCTCCTTCTTTTCGTGGTAACCCGATGGTGAGTTCTTCTCCATATGTACCGAGCTGAATAAGCAAATCATACGTCAGGCAGACATAAGTCCTGAATGTCGTTTCGTTCAGCTTTTCTTGTGCGGAGCAGAACGGGTGTTCTGATAGATAGTCCGCAAACTCTTCCGTATGCGTTATCAAATCCATAGGAATGACTTTTCCCAGACGCTGTTTTAATGCGAAGTCTATCGGTGAAACATGTTCCCATATGTCAAATCCCTTGACGGGTTCATACATCACGTCCGGATTCTCCTCATCAGCGAACTGCAATCTTTCCAAATCGTAGATGGCCAGTTCGGCCTGCTCCTTATTACCCAGGGGGTACAGATTGCCGATGACATACCAGCGTCCTTCAATTTCTTTCAACTGATACGGCTCAAAGGAATAAGGCGCATTGATGTCTATACCGGATTTAACCTTCCCATACCTGATGGTCAGGACTTCACCGAACTGCATGGCGAACTGTATCAGCACCAGATTCTCTTCGCCCAGAATGGTTCTATAGGACGTTCCTTCCTTTGAGAGGTATCCATATGTTGGCGCTCCGCCGGCAGAGATATAGCCCATGGAGGCTGTCCTTGCCCGATAATGCTTTTCTATCTGTCCCACGGTAACCCAGGAGTCCCTATGGGTTTCCGAGTCCGCAAGAAACTGTATGTGTTCCTTGAGTGTCTTTCCTTTCTCATCAAGAAGTTCTGGATTAGCGAGGTAATAGTAGTATCCTCCATAACCATGGGTGTTATCAGCGCCGGGAGTGGATTCCATTAAGATGGCTAGACCGAACTCGTTGTAGAGAGATGTTCGCCACCTCATAACGGTTTGTCTAAATTTATCCTTACTGCGTCGAGTCTCTTCATCTACGTCTGTATCGTAGCTATGAGAGGTAACCCAATCAATCCGAGATCCAATTGATCTGAAATCATTGAGATTTCGCAAAGTGTATCCGGTACCTTTTCTAAAACTGCCGGGGCCTAAATCGCCATCCATAACTTTTACCAACCACCAGCATTCTCTGTAGTTTGTCTTGGACATATGATTACTTGCTTCTAGCAACCAAAGATATCGAATAATCGCAACGTGAGCAAAAAAACTCTGCTCGTGGAGGGTGTACGTTTTTGACAAACAGGTACCCCCTCACCTTTGTATTGCCGGACAAGGTGAAAAGTTCTTTGAAGACTCTGCAAGACCCCGCTAAAACCAGGTTGATCAATTTTTTCAGAAGAGTTTAGGGTGTACAGTTTTGACAAACAGGTACCTCCGGATATTTGCACTGTCGGACAAGGCGAACAGTTCTTTGAAGACTCTGCAAGACCCCGCTAAAACCAGGTTGATCAATTTTTTCAGAAGAGTTTAGGGTGTACAGTTTTGACAAACAGGTACCTCCGGATATTTGCACTGTCGGACAAGACAAAAGAAGTTCTTTGACAATATGGAGACTGATTGTGACTTCCCAAGGTTGGGCCTTCACGTCACAGGTCATCAGTCTTAAAAGAAAGGCCCACCACCCTAACTGGGCTCACCTAGCTCAACAAACAATAAGGTATGCCGGTCAGTCATTACACTGCCATATAACATTATTATTAACCTTAATACCTCGTACGTCGTATAGGTCAAGCGTACAAAACGCACATGCCAAATATGGTAAGCAATATCCTCACTATCAATGGTACTGAGGATCAGGTCGCCAAGGTTCGCGACTTCATCAAGGGCTCCAATGGTGAGTCCATCTCCTTCCAGTCATTCTTCCCGATGCCGGAGAACCTGACTGGTAAGAGCAATGTCAACTATGAGTTCGGGGGGAGGACGATCCCTATCCCTGATTGGATGGATTGGAGGTTCAAGCACTGGGGCACTAAGTGGGATGCTATGCCGGTCGAAGATGATACTATCAATGCGGCCAACCGCATCATCTTCAACACGGCCTCCACGACTCCTGATCTGGCCATCGCGATGCTCGCCGTGGCGTTCCCGGAGGTTTCCTTCAACGTCATCTTCTCCGACGAATATCCGGGAGAATATTCTGGTGAGTACACTTTCGCAGGGGGAGGAGAAGAGTTAGAATGGAACTGCCTCACTGACGATTCCGATGAAGCGATGGAGTACTACTTCCTCACTCACGAGTATGATCGCGAGAATTGGAAGAAGGATGAAGACGGGACGTGGGTCAACATCAATGATGAGGACTACGACGAGGAGTAAGAAGAACAGAAATGCCACACCGGGCGAACACCCGGTGTGGATTCTAAAAAACTGATTGACAATGATTCAAAAGAAAAAAGCCATGAAAAAGAACAACACTGCAAGGGATATCCTCATGTCTAAGGTTAGGAACTATCCCAACAACAACGAACAGGCTAAAAAGAGCCCGACTTTCCGGCACAGCAAGAACTCTCGCGGCATGAAGTTGCTGTGGCACCCTTCTACTGTAATCCAGACTGGCAAGTATGCCGGCATGACCTTCGGCTATGTCCTCGAGCACTATGGGAAGAGCGCTTTCCCTGAGCTGCTCAAGTACTACCGGATCTGCAGCACGGTCATGAATGACTACCACTGCACCCTCAAACCCCACAAGGAAGAGTCAAAGGAGACGGCCTCTGCCAAGGACCAGACCAGCGTGTCAATGACGAATCAGGCTCCGGTCGTGGATAACGCGAATGTGACCAACCAGGTTGACAAGGTGGTTGACCGTGGTAATAATTTCAACTCGACCGACCGCGGTGATGAATATGACAAGTGGACGATGTCCCGCTCAGATTATGAGAACGGTGTCCTCTATGACCCCGAGGACGATGTACCGGATATCTACAATGATGACCTCCTGATGGGGGGCGTCATGGGGAATCATTATGCTGGAGGCGACAAGTGGCGCAGGGAAGCCACGGATGACTAATACTATACAATCAACTTATAATGGAAGAAATGCGTCCTTACCCCTCATCTGTAAGGTCACGGATGAGGGGATATAAGGAGGTGCTGAAAGGCATTTCTTAAAAAAATGCACCGAAACCTCATTTTTCCCGACAAAACCCTTCCTCTTTTGTTATTTCTATATGCATCCAAATTTTGGGGTTTGTCTGAAATCATTCCTAAGACACTCATTTTTAACAATATAAATTATGTATAAAGTAAGTAATTCTAAAGAAGGATCTTCACCTGTGGGAGTACGGGTGGAGGCCACCAAGATTGCCAAGTGCAATCTCAAGCATGCAGGCCTTCTTTCCATCAAGGCTGCCAATGAATGGATCCAGGAGAGTCTCAAGACTCCGGATCCAAA
>Ga0247611_10002724_pt1 | contig 27693 bp, 21 predicted proteins | sample 177DNAGHGhighgp2_FD_192422 | JGI IMG/M metagenome (GOLD analysis project Ga0247611, IMG submission 192422) | Sheep rumen microbial communities from Palmerston North, Manawatu-Wanganui, New Zealand - 1770 DNA GHGhigh gp2 | ecosystem: Host-associated > Mammals > Digestive system > Stomach > Rumen... | reverse complement strand
CAGCAGCACCGCCGAAACCAGCAGCACCGGCAAAACCGGCAGCACCGGCAAAACCGGCTGAAGCACAAAAAAACAAATAATACGACCAACTCGTCTATTATAATTAATTTTCTTTGTTCATTATTCATTTTTCATTGTAAAACTATATATGGCAGAAACTAAAGACAACATCATCGTGGCAATAGAATTGGGTACGTCACGAATTTCGGGAATTGCCGGAAAACAAAAAGACGGCAGCTTCCAGATACTGGCCTACGCTGAAGAGCATACTACGGCATGCCTCAAGCGTGGAATAGTGTATAATGTGGAGAAAACCACACAAAGCATAAAAAATGTGGTGGAAAAACTCAGCCAGACCCTCACACAACAGGTCAATAGAGTATATGTGGGAATAGGGGGACAGTCCGTCAGGTCCATAAAAAAGAAAGTGCCTCGAAACATGATCACTCCTACTTCAATCACTAAAGCACATCTCGATGAAATGCGGGAGGAGAGCAGGGAAGTGATTATACCCGACTATGAACTCCTTGCAAACATACCGCAGGGATTCATCATCGACTCGCAGTTCACCGACGAACCGCAAGGAGTAAACGGAAAAAATATAGAGGGAGACTTCCTCAATATCGTGGCAAGAAAAGAACTTCAAGGACATATCAGAACATGCTTCAATTCGGCCAACATCGATATAGTGGAGACAAAACTCACAGCACTCGAACTGGCTAACAATATACTGACAGAGCACGAAAAAAGAGCCGGATCGGCATTGGTGGACCTCGGAGCTGGAACAACCACTGTGGTGGTCTACAAAAAGAATGTGGTGAGATATCTCGTCACCATACCAATCGGATTCAACAATATAGTGGAGGATCTCATGAGCGTACTACAGATTGAAGAAAAGGAAGCTACAGATATACTTGTGAAATATGGTAATGCTTATGTTAATTCTGAAGACGAGATTTCAAAACTCACACAAAACTCCTACACCACATCCAACAAGGAGAAAGTGCCGATGACTAAGATTCAGCATATCATTGAGGCACGACTTATTGAAATCATGGTTAATGCGGTGGTGCAAGTGGTAAACAGCGGATATGCCGACCAATTACTCGCTGGACTGGTAATAACAGGAGGCGGATCAAATATTAAGAATATAGACAAGGCTTTCCAAAACAACCCAAGAAAACGATTCGAATCAATCAGAGTGGCTAAGAAGGTGATTACTCCTACTGTCAAATCCACTCAGGCTGCTGCACTCGACGAAGAAAACGGTATGAGCGGTTCAATAATATCACTCATGCTGGCTGGCACAGAAAACTGCGTGGGCGAAGGCTCATATAGCGGAGTGGATATCTTCACATCTGCTAAAATAGACGAAAACACGCGAACTAATGTGCAGACTGCGGAGACGGAACGAAAGAAAATCGAAAATATGATGATGCAGCTCGAAGACTATAAAGACCGGATTCGAAGCGCTGTGAACAAAATAAGAAATATAAAGCAAGATATAGAAAACGACACTGCAAACAAGAGACTGAGGGAAGAAGGGCTGAGAATCATGAATGAGGCAAGCGAAATATGCGGAAATGAATTCCATAATATCGTCGACTCACTGGAGGTGAAACTGAAAAACGACCAAAGAATTGCTTCTGCAGTCGACCTCGAAGTGCAGTTGCAAGACGAACTGGAGGCATTGAAGGATACTATCAATGTGGCTAAAGAGGATAATTCCTTCTTTAAGAAAGTGAGTCAATGGCTCAAGAAAGTTGTGAACGAAGATTAATTTTAAACCTGTAAATTCTTGGAACTATGAACGATAAGTTAGATATGGAATTCGATCTCGGACAATTTGGAACTGTTGCCAACAACGAGATTAATGATGATATGCCACTCGACATTCCTAAAAAGGACATAGGAAGCATAATTAAAGTTATTGGAGTGGGAGGAGGCGGATGCAATGCTGTTAACCACATGTATAGCGAAGGCATTCACGACGTCACATTTGCCGTATGCAATACCGACTCAAAAGCATTGGAGGATTCGCCAGTACCGTTTAAACTGCAACTGGGTTCAGATGGACTCGGAGCTGGCAACAAACCAGAGAAGGCGAAGAAGGCTGCTGAGGAGTCAATGCCGAAAATCAAGAAAATGCTCAGCGATGGCACGAAAATGGTGTTTATCACAGCTGGTATGGGAGGTGGTACAGGAACCGGTGCATCGCCAATCATTGCCAACATGGCTAAGGATATGGACATTCTCACTGTAGGAATCGTTACCATACCATTTGCATGGGAAGGCAAAAAGAAAATAGACCAGGCACTCGATGGAGTTGACGAACTAAAGAAAAATGTCGATGCACTGCTCGTAATCAACAACCAGCGACTGCTCGAAATATATACCGACAAGTCGGTTCATGAGGGTTTTGCCATCAGCGACAACACTCTCTGCAATGCCGCTAAGAGCATATCCGAGATAATTACCATGCACGGAAAAATCAACCTCGACTTCGAAGATGTGAAGTCATTCCTCAAGGATGGTGGAGTGGCTATAATGAGCACTGGATATGGATCGGGCGACAACCGTGTGAAGGATGCTATCGAGGATGCTCTCAACTCACCGCTGCTCAAAAACAACGACGTTTATAAATCAAAGAAAATCCTACTCCATATTGGAGACCCAGGTCCTGATGGCGAACAACCGCTCATGCTCGATGAAATGTCGGAAATCACAGAGTTTATGAGCAAGATGGAGAACGACGACCTCGAAACGAAATGGGGTACATCATACGACCCATCCCTCAAAGACCGTATCAAAGTGACTCTGCTGGCTTCGGGATTCGGAATGGAGGATATCGACAGCACGGAGATGAAGGAACATATAGAGGCTAAGAAAGAGGCTGACATGATTAGAGAACAGGAGAAGAAAGCCCGACGCGAACAAATATATGGCTCCGACGACCAAACGGGATACGTTCACCAAAACGTGTATTACTACATATTCAAGGATCAGGACCTCGACAACGACAACCTCATATCAAGTGTCGTTTCGCTTCCAACATACAAACGACCTAAGAAAAAACTCGACCAACTCGAAGCTATTTCACTCGGAATCGAAGCAGAGGAAACGAATAATTAATATGTGAAGAGAATAATTACTAAATTTTCATTTTTCATTATAAAATACTATGTTATTCGATCAAATAAGCAAAGATATTATTGAGGCTATGAAGGCAAAAGATGCCGTTCGTAGAGACACACTGAGAAACGTAAAGAAGTATTTCCTTGAGGCTAAAACTGCTCCAGGAGCCAACGATGAGCTGTCGGATGCCGACGCAATGAAAATTCTTCAGAAGTTGGCTAAGCAAGGACGTGAGTCGGCTGATGTCTACAAACAGCAGGGTAGGGAAGACCTCGCTGCTGAGGAAATGGCACAGGTGGAAGTCATTGAGCAATACCTGCCTAAACAACTCTCACAAGAGGAACTGGAAGCTAAACTCAAGGAAATAATAGCACAAGTGGGAGCAACAACACCACAGGAAATGGGAAAGGTCATGGGTGTGGCAACCAAACAATTAGCTGGACTGGCAGATGGAAAAGCCATAGCCGCTACCGTGCGACAACTCCTGGCATGACATATCTCCAATTACCACTTCATAAACTAAAAGTAAAATAATTATACATTTTACATTTAAAACTTGTCATTAGCTACATCTAAATAGTCAACTATACACTACTAAACTAATTCTTTTAGTTTTTGCCGGACGGTCGTCAGAACCCAAGCTGACGGCTGTCCATTTTTTATGGGTTAAAAAATGTTAAACCAGTCTCTTCTTTTACTTAAATAATTATAATCTAACATCAAATTGTTGTAATTTTACAAAGATTTTGTGCCTATAAGCCCAAAACCATCTTTTTATTTAACTAACCAACTAATTTATTACTATTTACAAATCGGGAAAATGAAAAGTTTTTTATCCCTTTTACTGTTGTGCCTTACGTCAATGACTGTGATGGCTCAGTCAGACGTGAGTAAGTATTATCTATCCAATTATGGATTCGACTCTAATTTCGATTATGAATATGGCGATAATACTTCAGTAGCACAGGAGATTAAAAACATAGACGGATGGACTGCTGATATCTCAGTCGACTATACCATTTCAGGCGTCTATCAGTATGGATTCAGCGGCACATTCAACAATGCCACAGTGCCTGCATACGGTTACAACGGAAGTACGGGAGGAGCACTGGCACTATCTACTGGGTGGGACCAGAAATTCTGCTATTACCAAATTGTTACTTTACCTGCTGGTACCTACACCATCAATGTGCCTACATACAACGGATATACTGCCACAGGAGGCAAGTCGCAACTGTCGTGGATACCTAACAACGGAACGACTGTCACATCTTCTCTATCAAGCTATCCTTCAAAAGAATGGACGCTCGACAAAATCACATTCACTCTTTCTGCCAAAACTACTGGAAAGATTCAGATTGGATATACGGCCGCAAGCGAAGGTTCGGCCAACTCTGCCAACCTGCTCATCGACTATGTGCAGATCATGGGCTCAAACATGGCTGTTGACAAAACGGAACTCCGAACCACATTGCAGTCGGCTAACTCGGCTTATTCAAGCTCAAGCACCGGAGCCGCAGATCTACTCGCAGCTATCAACAGCGCACAAACCGTTTACAATAATTCGTCGGCTACCATGCCGCAGGTGCTTGAAGCCAACGACAACCTAAAGCAGGCACTCGAGACCTACCGCCAGCAAAATGCATCGGATACTAATCCTGTGGACTATACATCATATATCGTGAACCCATCATTCGAGTCCGACGTGGCGACAGGATGGACCAACAACGGAATGTGGCGACAAACCAACAGCGTATTTACTGGTAAAGTGGGAACATACTACCTCGAATCATGGGTCTCAACTGCTAATTCGCTCGGCAACTGCGGAGTGTCGCAGACACTCAACAACCTACCTGCCGGCAACTACCGACTCAAGGTCAACGCACAGCATATCAATGAAAATAGTCCGGCAACGCCACAGACAGGAGTGTACCTCTTTGCTGGCTCCGACCGACAGACCGTCACAACAAATAATACATATTCACTCTCGTTTGCTGTGATTGAAGATGCTGCCAGCATTACAATCGGACTGTTGGGCGAAAATGCTACCGGAAACTACCTATGTCTCGACAATTTCATTCTTGAATACTTAGGAACAATCAATACCGACAGCTATAAGTCTGAAATACGAAACCTTATAGCCATCGGACAAGAACTGCTCAGCGCTGGATTACAGACTTCTGTGCAGACAACTCTTAATTCTGCTATTTCTGCTGGCAACAGTGCACTCAATAGCAGTAATCTGAATACATTGCAGACGGCCTACAACAATCTTGTAAGCGCTATAGAGGCTGCTCAGGAATCACGTAATCTCTATGCCAAACTGCAGGCACGAATCGACTATGCGGAAAAAGTGCTCGGATGGTGGCAAGGGGAAGCATATAGAGCCACTAACTGGAATTCTCTGCAGACGGCTGTCAACACAGCCAAGACTCAGGTGACTAACTATAACCTGACAACTGCTCAAATCAACTCGGCTATATCATCGCTCAACACAAGCATAAGCAAGGTGGATAAGAGCATATACTGCAGTGGAAATGCATGCGGAAGCGATGCCGATCTGCAAAACAACGACAGCTATTGGAGCTATGAACGCTCGTATCAGTCGAAACACTGGATTCTCTTCTGGGAAAAAGGCTATGGCAACACTGTGCCTGCTGCTGTACCGGGAATCATGGAGAAGGCTGACCAACTTTTCGAATTCTATGCCAACGACCTGGGATTCATCACTATCAACCAAGGCTCATCCAAAACCGACACATATAAGATGATCATACGTCTGAAGTATTCTACCAACTGGGAGGCTTCAGGAAGTGGTATCGACAACGTAATAGGCCTGCTTACACTGTCAAATGGTGCTCATACTTCCAGAAGCGGACAGACGGTGGCACACGAAATAGGACACTGCTTCCAATACCAGACACACTGCGACAATAACAACTGGAACGGGTGGATGTACAACTGGGGTAACTCCACACTCAACGTCTTCTGGGAAATGTGTGCACAGTGGCAGGCATATAAGTTCTATCCAACAATGCAGTTCGTATGGGATTCCAATCAGGGCAACGACTGGTTCGGTGGAACAATCAACGGACTACACCGACACCCGCTATGCGTGGACCTCAGATACAATAACTATTTCATTCAAGATTATTTCTGCCACAAACAGGGCAACATGAAGTTCATAGGACGAATGTGGAACGAGTCATACAGCCCTGAAGACCCCCTGCAAACGTATATGCGACTCACCATGACGGGTACCACCGCACAGAAACTCGCCAAACTGGGAGACGAGATGTGGGAATATGGTGCAAGGATGACCACATTCGATCTTGACCCAATACGCACAGCCGGAGCATGGAGAATCGGATTCCGCAACCAGACGGCTCTCACTAAGGACAGCGAAAACTACTGGTGGCCAACACAAGCCAACTGCATCGAGAACTTCGGCAACAACGCCATTCGTATCAACGCACCATCAAGGGCTAAGACCATATACGTGGAATTCGAAGGCAAAGCTGGAGCCGACGGATATAATAACTACAACACTCAATATGCCGGATGGAGAATAGGATTCGTGGCTTATAAAAATGACGGGACACGTGTTTATGGTGATATTAATTCTGCCACAGCAGGCAGCCCTAATAAAACCATTGCCTTCGACTGTCCTGCAGGATGTTCCTACGTATGGCTCGTGGTCAGCGGGGCTCCTACAAACTATTGGACACGCGACTGGCTCAGCTGGTCGGAGGAAAGCGATGTGGAACAATGGCCATATCGAGTGAAATTCCATCAAACCAATGTCTATGGACAGGCCGACAACAACACATATCCTGAAAATGTGGATGACGACCCTTACCACACAGCGTTGGAACTGTGTCGACAAGCGGCTGAAAACAACGAAAACGGTGTTGGGGCCGCAAATGCAGCTCTTGCCGACTTTGAATGGACAGACGATGAACTGGCTAATAAGACAACCGACGAAATAAACAAGGCTATAGAGGTGCTCAACAACGGAGCAACAATAGCTTCGGACAATCAGGTGGCAACGAGCCTGGTGGGCAATGCCGATTTTACAGGTGCATACACAAATGGCAGCGTCCAAGGAAGCGGTGGAAGAGTACAGATTCCTAATGACTGGACATTCACATATACCTACCAAGGATGGAACGATACATACGTGGATGCAACTAACAAACTATTTAATGCGTGGGCCGGCTCAATTTCACGGGCTGAACTAAGTCAAACGATCAACAACCTGCCGAACGGAACATACCGACTATCGGCCGACGTGAGAGTGGATACTGAGGCTCCTAATTCCTCGACTGCCATATATGGATATGGCGACTGGACTATCGTGGCACGTTCGCAGGAGGCTGGAAGCGAAATCAGCGGAAGTACCACAGCTTTCGCAAACTATTCGTGTGCTTTCGAGGTGAACAATAATGTGGCGACAATCGGAATCAGAAGCGACTATAGCTTCTATCAGATAAAGAACATAAAGCTGGAATTTATCAATGGGCTGCCGGCACAGACTGAGACGGATGCAAGCTATCTGCGACAGGATTACTTCTGGAATAACCGTACAGCCGACGAGGTGGATCTAACCACTACAGACGCTGTCAGCAAATATGGCAATGCAACGGGAGTGAAACTATACCCTCTATTCCCTAATCAGATTATTTATGCTGCTTCAGCCAGCCAGTTCGTAGAGGAACAAAATAATGTGGTGGCTAACGGAACATGTGCCAACCTTGTAATCACTGACGGACAACATATCACCATTACAAAGCCATTCAATGCCACTTACGCTAAATACACACGAACAATGGCTGCGACAACAAAGTGGGGCACGCTCTGCCTGCCTTATCCTCTGACATCCGACGACAACGTGCAGTATTATCTCATGACCGATGTCAACGAATCATGGATGACTTATCAGCCGGCACAAACCGTGCTCCCTAACACACCGGTGGTGTTCGCAAAACTAAAAGATAATGCTGCATCACTCACATTCACCGGTTCCGGAAGTGTGGCTACTACTACCTCTCAGCAAAATAAAGAGGCAAGCAATGTGGAGGGATGGACGCTCGAAGGACTCTATGCTGAAAAGACATTGGAAGAAAGTGAGATAGATGGAACGGTCTACTACGTAGCTCAAAATAAATTCTGGAAAGCAAATACCACCAACGGACTACGCGTACCTGCATTCAGAGCTTACTTCCATGGACCGGCATCACTCAGCGTGAAATCATTCGGACTGTGTATCGATGACAATGCCACAGACATAATGTCGGTCGGTGAAGACTTTATCGATAATAGACAGTGGTATACTATCGATGGCAGACAACTCCATTCAAGACCTGCACAACCAGGAATCTATATCGTCGGAGGCAAGAAAGTTCTGATAAAATAATAATCGCAATCAATAATAAAAACATAACTACAATAATGAAAAAGTATCAAAAACCAGACGCACTTCTAACTACTACATTTATTAAATACGACCTGCTCGACGGCGCTTCCCTTCCTTATGGAGGGGAAGACGGCCCTGGCATCGCAGAATCAAAGGAACGCGACGAATTGTACGAAGAAACTCAAAACGAAGAAACACAAAATGAATGGGGTAACCTCTGGTAAACTCATTCATCCCTCATTTCCTCTTAATAACTGATTTGGGATTGTATAATCATCTATTGGGTAATAATCCAAAATTAAAAAAAAACTTGGGGTTCAAGCCGATGCTTGAACCCCATTCTTCTCTTTTGGAGAAATGCTGGTGCGGTCAGAAATCACTTCTCGTCGACCAACTGAATATATGTAAGAATTGAATGAAATAAATTCCTTTTAATAACGATTCTATGTCTTCTACAAAGACTTCCCTAACTTCCCTAACTTCCTTAACTTCCTTAACTTTCCTAACTTCCCTATCTTCCTTAACTTCCCTATCTTCCTTAACTTCCCTGACTTCTCCTTAACTTCCCTGACTTCTCCTTAACTTCCCTAACTCTATGCATCAATCGTTGCATAGGTGGCATTGCGCTCGATGAATTCGCGACGTGGAGCCACATCCTCGCCCATAAGCATTGAGAATGTCATGTCGGCCTCTGCTGCGTCTTCTATCGTTACCTGAGTGAGCAGACGAGTCTCCGGGTTCATAGTGGTTTCCCATAGCTGCTCTGGATTCATCTCACCAAGACCTTTATAGCGCTGAATACGTATGTTGCCACCATTCTCGGTGCCGTCGCCATATTTGTCGAGGAACTGCTGTTTATGTGATTCATCGTAGCAGTATTCACTAATCTTTCCTTTTGTACACTTGTAGAGTGGTGGGTTGGCTATGTAGAGACGACCGTCCTTTATCAGCTGTGGCATGTAGCGGAAGAACAGAGTCATAATCAGTGTGGCGATATGGGCACCGTCAACATCGGCATCCGCCATGATGATAGTCTTGAAATAGCGGAGCTTCTCGTAGTTGGCCTCCTTAGTGTCGTCCTCGTTCAGACCGAAGCGTACACCAAGCGCCTGGATGATGTTGTTCACCTCTTCGTGCTCAAATGCCTTGTGCCACATCACGCGCTCAACGTTGAATATCTTACCGCGTATAGGAAGTATGGCCTGGAAATGGCGGTCGCGACCTTGCTTGGCTGAACCACCGGCGGAATCTCCCTCCACAATGAACATCTCGCATTTCTCCGGGTCGCGGTCGCTGCAGTCGGCTAACTTGCCTGGCAAACCACCACCGGTCATCGGACTCTTGCGCTGAACGTTCTCACGAGCCTTGCGGGCTGCAACACGTGCCGTGGCGGCTAACACCACCTTGTCGATAACCATCTTGGCTTCCTTTGGATGCTCCTCAAGATAGTTGGTCAGCGCTTCGCCAACTGCTTGGTTCACAGCTCCAGAAACCTCGCTGTTGCCCAGCTTGGTCTTTGTCTGACCTTCAAACTGTGGCTCGCTCACCTTAACGGATATCACGGCGGTCAAACCTTCGCGGAAGTCTTCACCTGATATCTCAATCTTTTGCTTTTCTAACTTCTCCGTGATCTTGTTCTCGTCGGCATAACGCTTCAAAACACGAGTCAACGCCTGACGAAAACCGGTCAGATGGGTACCTCCCTCTATTGTGTTGATGTTATTCACATAGGAATGTAGATTCTCTGTGTACGACGTGTTGTACATGATGGCGGCCTCAATTGGAGTACCTTGCTTCTCTGTGTTAAGGTAGATCACGTCGTCGAACAGGTGGGTGCGGTTGGAGTCAAGATAACGAACGAAATCCTTCAAACCGCCCTGAGAATAGAATTTCTCCGTACGGATACCGTCAATTCCTGCTTCGGCATTCTTGTCTAAGCGCAGATCGGTCAGGGTAATCGTCAGGCCGGCGTTGAGAAACGCTAACTCACGCATACGGTTGGCGAGAATGTCGAACTTGTAAATTGTGGTGGTGAAAATGGTCTTGTCGGGCCAGAACTGCTGACGAGTACCACGCAAGTCGCTCTCGCCTACAACCTTCACGTCGTATTGAGGCTTGCCTTCATGATATTCCTGCTGGTAAATCTTGCCGTCGCGGAACACTTGGGACACCATCTTAGTACTTAGACCGTTTACACAACTTACACCTACACCATGTAGACCTCCGGAAACCTTGTAGGAACCCTTGTCGAACTTACCGCCGGCATGAAGCACTGTCATAACCACTTCAAGAGCGGAACGATGCTCCTTCTCGTGCATGTCTACTGGTATACCACGACCGTTATCCTGAACCGTTATTGAGTTGTCTTCGTTGATCGTCACATCTATCTGAGTGCAGAATCCTGCCAAAGCTTCGTCAATCGAGTTGTCAACTACTTCGTAAACCAAGTGGTGAAGACCCTTCTCACTTATATCACCTATGTACATTGCCGGACGCTTGCGAACGGCCTCAAGACCTTCTAACACTTGAATATTACTGGCGGAATAATTTTCGCCAGACTGCATTTTTTCTTCTTCCATTTTCGTTCGTTTTAACGATACAAAGGTATTAAAAAATCCCATTTGTGAAAGTTTTTCAATACCTAAAAAAGCCTAATTTTTACTAAAATTATCAACAGATAAAAAGTGTCGTACTAAAAGATGTTCAAAACTTTTGAAAACTGCAAATAACAAGGCTAAAAACTATTAAAAACAAAAAAAAGAGGACCCACTCGTATGTGCGTCCTCTATATGAAATATCGTTGTTGAATTTATTTCTTTGCGATAAGTTTTGCGGCTCCTGACTTGAGGTTGGCTGCCTTCTTCCAGTGGATGATGTTGCGCTTTGCAAGCTTGTCGAGCATCTTCTGGAGCTTAGGGAACATTTTCTGTGCCTCTTCCTTGTTGTCCTCGGCGCGAAGATCGCGGAGATAGTTACGCATAGTTTTTGCGTAATAACGATTGTGGAGTCTCTTCTTCTCGTTCTGACGGATGCGTTTTAACGCTGACTTGTGATTTGCCATTTTTTTTCTTTGTTTTTTGTTGGTGAATAAAAAAAGGAAGTACGATGTGGTATGGCTTTGAAAACCTCGCACCAATCTTCCTTGGTGGTAGCCCGTAGGAGAGTCGAACTCCTCTTTAGAGAATGAAAATCTCTCGTCCTAGCCGATAGACGAACGGGCCAGCCTAATAGCAAAATCTGTGTTTTTTTAGATTTGCGGGTGCAAAGGTAGTAACTTTTATCGGATTGACAAAACTTTTATACATTTTTTTTTAACTAATCGAGTTTTTTTCTTTATAAACATCTAAATCTACGTCTTTTTTACATAAATTTGCATCCGTTATGGAAGAACATTTCAACGCAATCATACTGAAAATAGTTAAATATAGCGACAAAACGCAAATTGCCGATATGCTTACCGAAAACCACGGCAGGATGTCGTTTGCCGTGCCGGCTCCATCTCGGTCGAAAAGCCGAAGCAAAACACGTACTATCTGGCGACCTCTCAATATGATTGAGTTTGAATGTGACGTACATAAACGCAAAGGACTGCCAAGGCCTAAGGACGTGGGCATTACATATAATTATTCTGACATGACATACAATCCTGTGAAGGCAATGATAGCCATGTATGTCAACGAGCTCCTGTGCTCTGCTCTATGGGGCGACGTGCCCGATAAGCCTCTATTCCACTTCGTCAGACAATCTCTCGTATTGCTCGATAAAAAACAAGACAAGTTTATCAATTTCCATATTACATTTGCACTCAACCTTCTCGAACTCATAGGTATACAGCCTAACATGAACAGAACGGACATCGACTCCTTCTTCGATATGAGAGCGGCTGTATTCACACCCCTGCATCCACTACACCCAGATGTGCTTTCTGACAACGAAGCTGATGCATTGCAAATTCTCATGAGAATCAATTTTAATAACATGCATCATTTCAGATTCACACGACAACAAATACAACGCATACTTCACCTTATTAATACTTACTATATGATACACATTCCAAATTTCCAGCAACTCAAATCCACTGAAATATTCCACAACGCGCTGTCATAAATAATCACAACCGTCCATTATAGTTACCCATCCGCATCCTTCCAAAAACAAAGTGCATTTTAAAAATTTAACTATCGTCTCACCTTCTTGTTTTATCGTCTTCTCGCTTTCTAAAAACAAATTGAAGCTTGCGAAACGTGTTTTTTTAAATTTTAATTTAAAAATAACATTTTTACTGTTATTTTGATTATATTTTTATTTATTTCTTATTTTATTTCGAAAAAAGTGTAATTAAGTCAATTTAAATGACTACATTTGCAAATTATTTGATATTTTGAGATAATATGCCCGAAGAACAACAGATTCCTGCTCATGAGCAGCAAATGAGGATCGATGTCGACCAGATATTGAAAGACAAGGCTGGAAAGAAAGCCAAGTTTATCCCTTTTTTTGTGAAGAGATGGCTAAAGAAAATCATACACCAGGATGAGGTGAATAGTTTCTTGCTCGGAAGGGCGGCGGGAAAATATGGCGTCGACTTCCTTGATGAATGTGTCGACTATCTCGAGATGGACATGACAGTCAAAGGACTCGACGAACTGCCTTCCAACGAGGGAGGACGATATTTCACCATCGTGTCAAACCATCCGCTCGGAGGTGAAGACGGAGTGGCGCTCGGAAAGCTCATCTGCCATAAATACGACAGCAAAATGGTTTACCTCGTCAACGACCTGCTCATGAACCTCAAAGGACTTGCGCCACTGTGCGTGCCAATCAACAAGACTGGAAGCCAGTCAAGAGATTTTCCACGTATGGTGGAGGCTGCATTCAAGAGTGATAGGAATGTGCTGATGTTTCCGGCTGGATTATGCTCAAGAAAACAAGACGACGGAACAATACGCGACTTGCCATGGAAAAAGACATTCATTTCCAAGAGCATAGAATATAAGCGCGACGTCATACCTGTGCATTTCTCAGGACACAACTCCGACAAGTTCTATAATATAGCTCGAAAGTGCAAGAAATACAACTTGAAATTCAATTTCGCTATGCTATATCTCGTGGACGAGATGTATAAGAATGTGGGAAAGAAATTCACTGTCACGTTTGGAGAACCAATCCCGTGGCAAACATTCACCGACAAATCCAAAAGCCATGCGCAATGGGCACAGTGGGTCCAGGACAAAGTATATGAGCTTTAGATTTTATTATGACAATGTAATCTTTTTACAAACGATATTATGCAGAATAACAACGTTTCAGCAGATACTGCAAACTGCCTTAAGAGTGACTCAAAGTTCCTGCCACCATGGTATGGACGATATGATGATATCATACCTCCAATAAGCAAGGACGTCCTGAAAAATGAACTGACCGATGATAAAAGACTTAGGTTCACTAACAGAAGCAACAACGAAATTTATATCGTCACATGGCAAGACTCACCAAACGTGGTCAAGGAAATCGGAAGACTGCGAGAAATTGTCTTCAGAGCTGCGGGAGGCGGAACGGGAGAACCACTCGACCTCGACGAGTTCGACACTATGGACAACCCATATAAACAACTCATCGTGTGGGACCCGGAAAACGAGGAAATCATTGGGGGATATAGATATCTGCTGGGAACGGAAATAAAGGTGGACGAACAGGGACAACCGATTCTGGCAACAAGCCACATGTTCCACTTCTCTGAGAGGTTCATGAAAGACTATATGCCTTATACCATCGAACTCGGAAGATCGTTCGTATCACTCGAATATCAATCTACACGCAAAAACTCTAAAGCTATTTTTGCTCTCGACAACCTATGGGATGGACTCGGAGCTCTTACAATCATCATGCCGGAGGTGAAGTATTTCTTTGGAAAGATGACCATGTATCCGTCCTACAACCGCAGATGCCGAGATATGATACTGTATTTCCTGAAAAAACATTTCGAGGACAAGGAAAGACTGATAATCCCTGACAATCCGCTCGAACTGGAGCACGACCCTAAGGAATTTGAACAGATATTCACTGCCGACAATTTCAAGGACGACTATAAAATACTCAACCGCGAAGTCAGAAACTACGGACTTAGCATTCCGCCGCTCGTGAATGCGTATATGAGTCTGTCGCCTACAATGAAACTCTTCGGAACAGGAATCAACGACGGGTTCGGAGACGTGGAGGAAACTGGCATACTCATAGCAATCGACGAAATCATTGCCGACAAATATGTCAGGCATATAGAGTCGTTCGCTAAGGAACATCCGGAACTAATCCGACCTACAAGTGGTGCAAACATTGTAATAAGCGACAAAGAATAAACTCTTTTAAAACAATAAAAATAGCAATAAAACAGCAAGCGGAAGTGATTGAACTTCCGCTTGTTTATTATATTAAAATCTAAACTATTATCAAAATATAAACCACCACAACCTACTTGTTAAATATTCAACTACCACAACCTACTCGACTACTATAATAATTTTTCATTTTTCATTTTTCATTTTTCATTTAATTTATGTAACTTTGCAAAGATTTATGCCCATATACGTAAATTAGCATTTATGGATACTAAACTTCAACATACAAATGAGCAGTTTCAGACTGAACTGAATAAGTGCAGAGAACTGTTCCTGAAAAAGAATCAAGACTATGGACCTGCATGGAGAATCATGCGTACATCGTCTATCACAGACCAGATTCTTATTAAGGCAAACAGAATCAGAAGCATAGAAACAAAGAAGGAGGCATTCGTGGACGAAGGTGTATATCCTGAATTCCAGGCTATTGTCAATTACGGTATTATGGGACTCATTCAGCTGGAGAAAGGAGCCGTGGACGCTGCAGATGCCAACAGGGAAAATGTGGTGGAACTATATGATAAGTATGCTGCAAAAACTCTGGAACTGATGAAACGCAAGAACCACGACTATGATGAGGCGTGGAGAGCAATGAGAATCAGTAGTTATACAGACCTCATTCTCATGAAAATTTATCGTACAAAGGAGATTGAAGCCAACGACGGAAATACTCTCGTGTCGGAAGGTATCGATGCCAATTATATGGATATGATCAACTATTCGGTGTTTGCCCTCATTAAGATGGACGAAGAAAATGGAGAATTCTGAAAACGACAACATAATAAACAGCAACGAAGAAACTACGGCAAGTCACAAGGAATCAGTTGTGGATTCTGAAACTATGGAGGAAAACTTGAGGCAAACCAACGAACCGCAGCAAACCAACACTGAGGAGACGACAAGGCAAACCGAAAACGAAATCAAAGCTGAGCAAGCCGACAACGAGCAATCGACAGGTGAAGAAACCAACATCTCTGAGGAAGAAAATCAAGTTACTCAGGCTGATAAGAATGTGGATGCATCGGTAGTCGGCTCCGACATACAAAAAGAGGAAAAATCATCTGGCGACAAGAAGCAGAAAGCCACTAAGGGATGGAAATTCATATCCCTATACGTAATAGTCAATATATCGCGCTTCATCCTTGCTGCCACATTGCTGTTCTCGGCATTTGTAAAGGCAAACGACCCTGTGGGATTCTCCATCAAAATGACCGACTACGCATTGGCAATCGGGATGACCGAAGTGCCTGAACACCTTTTGGTGCTTGCAACTCTAATCATGGTGGCCATTGAAGCGGTTATTGGGATTTATCTGCTGGTGGGAGTGAGAAGACGAAGACGGATTGCGGCGTTGGCAACTATTTTCATGGCCGTTATGACGGCTATAACAGTATGGCTCGTGAAAGACAACCCCGTAACAGACTGTGGATGCTTCGGAGATGCCATAATACTGACAAATGGACAATCGCTGGCTAAAAACATCGTCTTATTGGCTATGGCTCTGCTCATAACAATAAAACACAAGATGATGTTCCGGCTAATACATAAAAACTGGAACTGGATCATAACAGTGCCTGTCGTTGTAGCACTTATGCTATATACCACATACAGCAAATATATGCTACCAACGGTCGACTTCCTGCCATTCGCAGAGGGTACAGACCTGAGAAAGACTGTGGCAATGGGAAACGGACTGGACATGACATTTAAGGAAACAATAGTATATAAAAGAGGAAACGAAATACTTGAACTGTCCCCCGAAGATGATGACCCTGATTCCACATGGACCTACGTGGAGACAAAGAGCGAGATGATCAACGACAACATGGAGGCGGAAACACAACTATTCGTGACGGATAACGATGGCGACGACGTGACTGCCGATATGCTCGAACACGACGGATATTCGTTCATTATCACTGTTCCACAACTCGAAAAAGCATCGGATGCAATAGGTGTGAAATTCAACGATATGTATCATTATGCCCAAAAAAACGACTATGGATTCTATTTCATCACAGGTCCTGCCGACCAACAAGTGAAACAACGATGGATAGACAACACCGAAACGGATTTCGAATTTTATGAAAGCGACGATAGAATACTGTGGCAGATGGTCAGAAGCAATCCGGGAATCATACTCCTAAAGGATGGAGTGGTGATTAAGAAATGGAGCATATACAACATACCATATTTCGACTATAATCAGCCTCTCGAAAAGGCTGATATACAGGAACTGCTGAAAATAAAGAGATATAACGTTCAACCACGGGATTTTACTAAAGAAAAATTCTGATTTTTTAATATAAATAAAACATTTTGTTATGAGAAAGAAAATTGTAGCTGGAAACTGGAAGATGAACAAGAATCTTCAGGAAGGTATCGAATTGGCAACTCAACTCAACGAGGCTCTTGCTGCTGACAAACCTAATTGCGACGTAGTGATTTGCACTCCGTTCATACACCTTGCAAAGGTGTCGGACATAATCAACCACAACGTAATCGGTCTTGGAGCTGAGAACTGCGCAGACAAGGAAAAGGGTGCATACACTGGCGAAGTGAGCGCTGAAATGGTGAAGTCAACAGGCGCTGAATACGTTATACTCGGACACTCCGAAAGACGTGAATACTATAACGAAACTCCGGAAATACTAAAGGAGAAGGTGCTGCTGGCTCTTGCCAACGGATTGAAGGTGATCTTCTGCATCGGTGAAAGCCTTGAAGAAAGAGAAGCCAACAAACAGAACGAAGTGGTGAAGGCTGAACTGGAAGGTTCTGTATTCAACCTCTCTGCAGAGGAATTTGCAAACATCGTTATTGCATACGAACCAATATGGGCCATCGGAACTGGAAAGACTGCTACAAGCGAACAGGCTGAGGAAATACATGCCTACATCCGCTCGGTTATCGCTGACAAATATGGCAAGGAAGTGGCTGAAAACACTTCTATTCTTTATGGTGGTTCTTGCAAGGCATCTAATGCTCCTGAACTATTTGCAAAACCCGACATCGACGGCGGACTCATCGGAGGTGCTTCACTCAAATGTGAAGACTTCAAGGGTATCATCGACGCTTGGAAATAATACGTATATCACAGTTTGCAGTGGACTCATTGAAAGAAGTGAGCCACTGCAAACTTATTTGCAAATCGAGCTAGAGTAAATACTTGATTATATAAACCCATACAACATGAATAAGCTTAATGTTGCAATTTTGTGCTGCATGATACTAACATCTGTCAGCGCTATGGCCCAAGAAAACAATACGGCTGCAGGGGCTACACAACCTGCCACACAGGGCGGGGGAGGGTCCGTGAACATACAGCAAGACCAAAGACTGCAGAATATTGTATCGGGACAAGCACCTGTGGTGGAAAGACGAAGTAACGAGGGTACACAGCAAACAAGTCAGCAAAATAATAGCGACGCTCCAAGACCTTCACAGCCAAGGAGAGTACAGAGAACACAGGTGGTGCCTGTCAACCAACTTCCTACTTTCGGGAAATCCACTAACAACTTCGACCTGAAAAGAGGAACACGTAAGAGAATGAGGGGATTCAGAATACAGATGTATTGGGGTAACAGCCTTAGAACAGACTATCTCAGAGCAAAACGACTGGGAGATAAAGTGGTGGGAGCATTCCCCGAACTTAAATCATACGTCTCGTTCGACCAACCACACTGGAGATGCAGAGTGGGAGACTTCAAAACAAGGGCTGGAGCGGCGAGATACCTCGAAAGAATGAGAAAAATTGCTCCGGAAGCAATGATCGTTAGAAGTGAAATTTATATATATCAGTAATGCAGCTACAACAAAAAATTGATGAACTGAAAAAACAGTATGCCAACATACTGGATACTCTAGGAGAAGACAAAACCAGAGACGGACTTCTAAACACGCCCGAGAGAGTGGCTAAAAGCATGGTATTCCTCACACTTGGATACGACATGAATCCAGAGGAAATACTCAATTCGGCTAAGTTTAAGGAGGATTACAACGAGATGGTTATGGTGAATGGAACGGAATTCTATTCATTATGTGAACACCACATGCTGCCGTTCTTCGGAAAAGTACACGTGGCGTATATCCCTGATGGCGAAATAGTAGGACTTAGCAAAATACCAAGGGTAATCGATATATTTGCAAGAAGACTGCAAGTGCAGGAACGACTTACCGTGGAAATACGAAAATGCATAGAACAAACACTACATCCTAAAGGTGTGGCTGTGGTTATTGAAGCACAACACCTATGCATGCAGATGAGAGGCGTACAGAAACAGGGGGCTATCACACGAACTATGGATGTATCTGGTGTTTTTAAAAACGACAGAGACAAACTCGATGAATTTCTCAACGCAATTAAATAAATACAAAACGCCTCGTCTTCTTCTATTCTCGTTCTTAGAACAATTCCTAATTGACTTGCGTCGAACCTTGTCACGACTCGGCATAGCTCAAACACATTTGGCTCTGCACTCGCTGATACAAGGTTTCCTAAATCCTAATTTAAAAAAATGATCGACCGCCAGACCGTCGACAGAATAATCGATGCAGCGAATATATATGATGTTGTATCGGAATATGTGAGCTTGCGACGTTCCGGAGCAAGCTATAAGGGATTATGCCCCTTCCACGACGATCAGACGCCTTCGTTCTACGTGAACCCTGCAAGAGGCATTTGCAAATGCTTCTCATGCGGAAAGGGTGGCACGGCGGTTAGCTTCATAATGGAAATAGAGCAGATGACTTTCCCTGAAGCTCTGAAACATCTGGCTAAGAAGTACAATATAGAGGTAAAGGAAAAGGAACTGTCCGACGAAGACAAGAAAAACCGTAGCGAGAGGGAGAGCATGTTGGCTGTGAACGAATGGGCTGCCAATTTCTTTCATAACAACCTGCTAAATACCGAGGAAGGAAAAAATATTGGGCTGGCTTACTTCAGAAGCAGGGGATTCCGCGACGATATAATAGAGAAATTCATGCTTGGATATGCCTTCGATTCCTGGGATGCTCTTTCTACCGAAGCAAAGAAGAAAGGTTTCAAAGACGATTTCCTAATACGAACCAGCCTCGCTTATAAGAAGGATAACGGAAAGATGACCGATAAATTCAGAGGAAGAGTTATGTTTCCGTGGTTTTCTCTCAGCGGACAAGTTCTCGCTTTCGGAGGACGTGTGCTCGATGCTCGAACAAAGGGGGTAAGCCAGAAATATATCAATTCAAATGATTCGGAAATATATCATAAGCATCGTGAACTCTACGGATTGTTTCAGGCAAAAAAACAAATATCCAAAGAACAACTGGTCTATATGGTTGAGGGATATACAGATGTGCTGGCTATGCACCAGGCGGGTATAGAAAACGTCGTGGCTAACTCTGGAACGGCTCTCAACGATGCACAAATACTGCTCCTCAAACGATTTACAGATAATATAACACTCATCTACGACAGCGATGAAGCGGGAATTCACGCTGCAATGAGGGGTACAGACATGCTACTGTCTCACGACATGAACGTGAAAGTCATGCTACTACCTGAAGGGGAGGACCCCGACAGCTTCGTCAGAACAAGGTCTTCACAGGAATTCAGAGATTATGTGAAGGAAAACCAGAAGGATTTCATCATATTCAAAATCAACCAGCTTTATCTAAAGGCGCAGGATGACCCAAGAACACGGTCTGAGGTGACGGAAAGCATTCTACAAAGCATTGCCGTCATCAACAGCGAAATCACTCGCACGTCTTATATACATGAATGTTCACAACTCATGGGCATTCAGGAAGATATACTGATGCGCAGATATATGCAAATCAGAGAAAACAACCAGAAACAAGCTATTAAAGACCGAGAGCGTGAGCAGCAAAGACAGGAATATCTCAATAAGCAGGCACAGGAAAATGAAGATAAGGAAAGCGTAAATGCCGACAATAAAGGGGAACAGACAGATGGACGCCAAAAGACTGACTATGCTGAACAACAAAACACAGCCAAGCAGCAAAACAATGCCAGCAATGCATACGACAACTCACAAACACAACATAATACTACAACCGATCAGCCAGTAATCATAACAAAGGACCGTGAAACGGAAAATATTCTTGGTACTGAAAAACTAATAATGAGAATGATAGTGAGATACGGCGAATGTACGATTCTAACCGAAATGGACGACCAAGAACCTGTCGACATGCCTATAGCTGTGTTCGTGAGACGACAACTCGATATCGACCAAATGGATTTCATCACTCCTGTTTATCGTGATATGCTCAACGATGTGGTGGATAAGGTCAACGAAGAGGGATTCTCATGTAGCAAGTATTTCCTTACATCACCCGACATAAGGATAAGCAATCTGGCTGCTGATATGCTCAACGATAAATATCGTATTGACAAATCTGTCAACAATGTGGAACCGGAAATCAATACATTAGCTATATCGGTACCACGGCTCGTGCTCGACTTCAAGTATTTCGTGATAAAAAAAGAAATGATAGCACTAAAACGACAACTGGCAGACAAACAGCTGATTGCCGACTCCGAAAAAATCGTCCAAGTAATGCGGAGATACAAACTGCTATCCGATGTACAGGTACGACTCGCAAAACAACTCGGAGACAGAATCATACATTAAACAATGAAAAAAATCGTCAAATAATCTAAAATATTTTTACATTTTACATTTTTCATTTAATTATGAAATCTCAATTCAAAATATGGGCAATACTAACTATCACACTATGTGCTGTGGTAGGATTTGCATTAGTGCCCGACGACGAAGAAGATGCTGAGCCACTGATAAAAAAAATCAGCCTCAAAGCTATTCAGGATACCGACTCTCTAAACGCTGTCAACGATTCACTGATGGCACAAGCGGAAGATACAGTGCAGGTGCATGAGGTGGACACTACAAAACAGAACATTCTCCTCTTCGGCGATTCGATGATTGAACGACTGGCACGACCGTTTGCAAGCTATTGCCTTGCCAACGGACATGATTTCAACTCTGTGTGCTGGTATAGCTCCACATCCAGACAATGGTCGATGACAGACACACTACAGTATTTCATCGATAAGTTCAAACCTACGTATATTATGGTGTGCCTTGGAGGCAACGAACTGTTTGTTAAAGATATAGATGCGCGTGAGAAGAACGTGAGGAAAATATTGAAAACAATTGGCGACAGACCGTTCGTATGGATTGGCACTCCTAACTGGAAACCTGATACGGGCATTGGAGAAATTCATAGAAGACTCGTGGGAATGGACCGTTACTACGAGAGCGACAAACTGACGCTAAAACGCAGTTCAGACGGTGCACACCCTACATTCGAAGCGGCCAAGGCATGGATGGACTCGGTGGCTGTATTTGTCAACAGCCTCGACAATAAACACCCTATTGTGTTCCAAAAATACACTCAGGAGGCGAAAAACACTGAGAAGCATCTCACGCTGCTACAGCCTATGGCTATGTGATGATTATTTTTTTGAATTTAACTGCAAATAATAAGTCAATGTACACTATATCGTCTGTCCTCAATGGATTGTGGAAACTGATTTCTAAGCCCGAAAGCGATTTCTTCATCTGCTCAGTAAGATTCTGGGCTCTTTTCGTGGTTTTCTATGCCATATATATATGGCTGAGAAGCAACAAAGAAAAAATGATGATGGCATACGTCATCATTTTCGGACTATTCATCGCATACAAGGCAAATGGTATCTACGTCTTGCTGCTGCCTGCCACGGCACTTATATCATGGTTGCTGACAGAGAGAATGAAGAAAGCAACTAAGAAAGCACATGCAAAGGCATGGCTCGTACTAACTATATTGATCGACCTCGCACCCTTGCTGTTCTTCAAATACTCAAACTTCATAATTGGCTCGCTAAACGAAATGCTGAAGACCAACTTCGCGCTTCTCTCACTAATCTTGCCTATAGGAATATCATTCTATACATTCCAGGCTATAAGCTATTCAGTCGATGTCTATAAGAAAAAACTAAGCTACGACGTCACACTGCTCGAATATTGCTTCTATATCACATTCTTCCCGCTACTCTTCTCGGGACCAATAACAAGAACCGACACTCTCGTGCCACAAATAAGACAAAAAAAGGTGGATGAAAAACTCGTTAACCTGGGAATGTGGCTCATTGTGCTCGGATTACTCAAAAAGGGACTGATTGCAGATTATCTGGCTCAGTTCAACAACATGGTGTTTGAAAGCACACAGACATATTCAGGATTCGAGGTGCTAATGGGAGTGCTCGGATTTAATTTCCAAATCTATTGCGATTTCTCAGGATATAGCGATATGGCTATCGGACTGGCTGCTATCATGGGATTCCGGCTGTTGCCTAACTTCGATTCACCATATAAGTCGCTCAATGCCTCGGAGTTCTGGAGACGATGGCATATAGCTCTCTCAACATGGTTCAGAGACTATCTATACATACCAATGGGAGGCAATCGCAAAGGAAAATTACGCACATATCTCAATAATTTCATAACAATGGTGGTGGCTGGATTATGGCACGGAGCATCTTGGATGTTTGTCATCTGGGGAGCAATGCACGGTGTGGCACTCGTTATTCATAAGGCTTGCAAAACCCTCTTCCTTGACAAAATCAAAGACAACGGACTGACAAAATTCATCTGGTGGACCATCACATTCGTATTCATCACCGTCACTTGGATATTCTTCCGTGCTGGTATGTTGCAGGAAAACGGAATGGAAACCGTCGGACTTATATTCAGCAAACTTTTCTATGAGTTCGACTGGGCTTATATGCCTGTATTCACAGAGGTAAGACTCATGTGGACAATATTCCTGCTTGTGGCGTTCATCTTCCATTTCACACCCGAAAAATGGTACGAAAGAATCAAGGATGCATTCGTCGGTTCAAACTGGATAGTCAAACTAATCATTTTTGCCATAGTCGTGCAGCTAATCATCAATTTCAACCAGGAAAACGTACAGCAAAACCTATACGCACAATTCTGATGAAAGTGGAGATCCTCTGTCTTTGTACCTATCCCATTCTGATGAATAATAAATTATTCATGTAATTCGTGTAAATAATCCTTATAATCCAGTTAATCTCGTTAAATAAAAATCCTTATAATCCAGTTAATCTGTGGTATAAAACATCCCCGTTATGAAAAAACTATTCGTTTTTTTCGCTCTTCTTTTGTCGCTGAACGTCAGCACTATCGTCGTTGCGCAGACATTCATAAAACCAACCGATCCCAATATCACATATCTTGGACGTATTAGTTTTGAAAATCCAGAAGCGCTCAAATTTACTTATCCTGGCATTCAGTTTCATATCAACTTTCAGGGCACGTCGGTGAGCATGGTTACAAAACCTGGTAGTGGATATTTTATGATTGAACTCGACAATCTTGAGCCATATAAAGTTCATTCTTGCGACTCTACAGATATAGTTAAAATTGCGGAAGGGCTCGATAATACCATGCATCGCCTTACCGTTACATACATAAACGAAGGACTCGTGATGAAACCTATATTCTATGGATTCGTTCTCGACGAAGGATGCTGTCTTGGAGAGAAACCGACACTGCCTTCACGCAAGATTGAATTCATTGGCAATTCCATCACTTGCGGACTTGGAAACGAATGGGATGGGGTGGCGAAACGACACGACTACAGCATGCAAAACCAATACTACACCTATGCTGCCATTGCTGCACGCGAACTCAATGCACAGTGCTTTGTGGTGGCACGCTCAGGCATTGGAATCTATCGTAACACCAACGGCAATGTCAACGGCGACAAGAATAACTTCCAGGCTGTTTATCCGTTCACGAATTTCGGAACGACAGGCGAACGCTGGAACTTCAAAAACTACACTCCCGACGTAGTGTGTGTTAACCTTGGAACTAACGACACCACCAACCCAACGTATAAAACAGAACTGCTCGCTGCGGCTTATAAAAAGTTTATTGGTACTCTGCGACTCAACTATCCTAATGCTAAGATCATACTTCTCACAGGAACTATGGTCAAGGGACAGCGACTGGCAAACATTCAGAAGGCACAGAAAGAAGCTATTGCATATCATAAGTCGAGAGGCGACAACCAAATCTATCGACTCGACTTCACTCCGGCAGACGGATCACTCGGTTACGGATATGCCAAGCATCCATCAAAAGCACAACATGAACTCATGGCTGCTGAACTTGTGCCATTCATACGGAAAATCACAGGATGGGAATAAAATCTTCCACACCTTTCTAAGCTCTAATCAATTTAACGTCATTACTTTCACAAAATATACAATCTAATATCACATTCAGAGGTAAATGGAAAATGATATCGTCAGCATAGAAGTAAAAGACGGCATTCAATATATTCATGGCATCCCGCAACTTGAAGGATGCAAGTGCTATTCGTGGGGTGAAAACTTGCTCCATGTCAGTGATAACTCTGGAGGTGTATATATGGTTAATAAGGCCACTGGAAAGTTTAGGAAGATTGAAGAGGGAAATAAACTGGTGGGGTTCTCCGACGAAGATATCGATTTTGAAACAATTGATAAACTTGAGAATAGCCACAACGCACGTCCACGCAATATATTATATGCACGTACTAACAGATGGACAGATTGTAAAAACGGATTAATTGCTGTCAGTTGGATGCTATATCCTGACGGACAATATTTTGCCGACGAAGATGGATATGGAATGGAAGACAACAAGGAACTGAAGGTGTATTGTGTGATGAACGACAACCTCGAGGTTGTAAGACCATTTACACTTGTCAAGGATGTGCCTGCTTTGTTGGCACAATTATCAAGAAAATAGCCATTGTTGAAACTTATTTGCAGCCGATAAATTAAAACCCAAGTCGGTCATTAGGTTTTATGCTGGAATATTATTTATTTTGAGCAGATTAATGAAGGGATGCTTCGCCTCCTTCCCGCAAACAAAAACTATCTACGACGGCTGTAGGTTCTTTTTGACATTCCTATTACTATGATGACTGTCAACTTTTTCATTATAAAAAAAACTATAATCTTTTTGTCTTTTTGTTTCCAAAAAAACCTTTTTTTATTTATATTTGCAGATGCAACATAAATTTGACGACATAATGAGCCGTCTCAGCTCCGTTAAATTCTGAGGACTTGCTTTTTGTTTTAATCCCCCTTCATATAATGCCCACTATAAACTCCAATTGAGACACTCTTCTTTTTTATTTTTCTTTCTATAAAGACAACAAGAATATATAATACATTTTTCTAATTTTATAGGACTCACATTAAATTAATAATATCAATGTCTATAAATATATCCATACGAGAAGAAAGCGACATTACATCCCTAAAGAATGAATGGCAACAACTTGACCAGTATGCACTTCAACAAATTCATGACGGCAAACTCAAGTATATTGAATACTCATTCTATCAAACATACACTTGGAATAGCTATATACACAAGACTTATAAGCATTCTAAAAAAAAGGTTTATTATACTGTGGTTTCCGCAGACAAAGACATAAAGATTATTGTTCCAACCCTTGTTAATATGTCAAATAAATCCATTAAAATAATGACTGGCAACATTGCGGGAATAATCAATATTGTTTGTCCTTATCGTGATGGACCCACTATTCAGACCATCGTTTCTGTAATCCAATTGTTAAAAAACAAATATTCTAATGGATGGCATGTTATGCTGAAAGATATTCCTCGTCACTCGCTATTTATGGAAACTTTTGCAGATCAAGGCTTTAAATTTAGTGAACGAGGCAGTTACCATATTCCTTTAAAAGATTATGCAAATTATGAGGAATATATCTCAAATCTTGGAAAAAACATGTATAAAAATATACGCAAAGCTTACAATCACATTTCAACAGATGGCATAGACATGAAACTACACGTCTATGACAAGTCAAACCATCCTTCCAAACGCCTACTCCTTAAGATATGGATATTGTATTACAAAAGAAAGTTGACTTGGAAACACAAAAAACAAACATTGTCAGCACATATTTCCTGCATATTTAAAGCATATAAAGAATGTCTTTACGGACGCCAAACTAGAAGTATGAAAGAACTGGAGCAATCAGAACTGTATGTCCTCACTCTTAATAATAAAATAGCAGCATTCATGCATGTTTATAATCATTATGGGTATGCTTTAATGCCTAAGCTGGCCATAAACCATTCTTTCTCACGTTATTCTCCAGGAATATTGTTATTATTAGAGTCATTGAAGCTTATGATAAAAAAGGGGGTGAAAGACTTTGACATGTGCAGAGGTGACGAAAGATACAAGAAAGAAATAGGAGGAGTAATGGAACCGTTGGCAGAAATCATATGGCCAAAATTCAACTAAACATATTTTATAGATATATGGCTAATTATGAAAATACAAAACTTTAAGTTTTAATCCCCCTTCCTATAATGCCCACTATAAACCAAACAACCTTTTTCCAACCGCATGACCTTTTTTCAAATCGTAACAATTCAGGGGTGTGGGCGTCTCGCCCGCTCGGACAATCAAAAAATCCGCTTTAAAAAATTAATAAATAGGACTTCTTTATTATCTTAGCGGGCGAGCCGCCCGCGCTCCTGTCTGCCTGCAGCCACATCAGCATATTGATTGTAAGTCCGCCTGCATGACAAACAACCTTTTTCCAACCGCATGACCTTTTTTCAAATCGTAACAATTCAGGGGTGTGGGCGTCTCGCCCGCTCAAACAATCAAAAAATCC
>Ga0247611_10002723_pt1 | contig 27693 bp, 16 predicted proteins | sample 177DNAGHGhighgp2_FD_192422 | JGI IMG/M metagenome (GOLD analysis project Ga0247611, IMG submission 192422) | Sheep rumen microbial communities from Palmerston North, Manawatu-Wanganui, New Zealand - 1770 DNA GHGhigh gp2 | ecosystem: Host-associated > Mammals > Digestive system > Stomach > Rumen... | reverse complement strand
AAGATGATCGCAGCTTTGAGAAGACTCGGCTTCGAGAGAGTTTATGACGTTAACTTCGGTGCAGACCTTACGATCATGGAAGAGGGCACAGAGCTCTTAGGACGTCTCAAGAACGGCGGCGTTCTCCCTATGATCACATCCTGCTCACCCGGATGGATCAACTACGCTGAGTACAACTACGGCGATCTTCTCCCTCACCTTTCTTCCTGCAAGTCTCCTCACGAGATGCAGGGCGCAGTAATCAAGTCTTACTGGGCACAGGAGAAGGGCATCGATCCTAAGGATATCTTCGTTGTATCCATCATGCCTTGCGTTGCTAAGAAGTTCGAGAAGGAAAGAGAGCAGCTCAAGACAAACGGTCTTCCTGATGTAGACGCAGTTCTCACAACACGTGAGCTCGCAAGAATGATCCGCCGTGCAGGTATCATGTTCAACCGTCTCCCCGATGAGGAGTGGGATCAGGATATCATGGGCGATTACACAGGCGCAGGTGTTATCTTTGGTGTAACAGGCGGCGTTATGGAAGCAGCTCTCAGAACTGTTTACTTCAAGCTCACAGGCAAGGAGTGCGAGCCTATCGAGATCAAGGCAGTACGTGGTCACGATGCAGGTATCCGTGAGGCTTCTATCGACATCAACGGTACAACAGTTAACGTTGCTATCGCTTCCGGCATGAAGAGCGCTAAGGTTCTTCTCGACGAGATCCGCGAAGGCAAGTCAAAGTACCAGTTCATCGAGATCATGGGATGCCCCGGCGGTTGTATCAACGGCGGCGGTCAGCCTTATGTACGTCCTTGCTTTATGCCTAATGAGGCAGACGATATCCTCGACACATACAAGGAGAAGAGAGCTCAGGCACTCTATTCCGAGGATGAGCGTCAGGTACTCCGTCAGTCTCATAAGAATCCTCAGATCATTGAACTCTACGAGAAGTATCTCGGCGAGCCTAACTCACACAAGGCTCACGAGCTCCTGCACACAACATATGCTGCAAGAGAAGGCTTCAATGACGTAAAGTAATAAGTCTGAATAAAAGCATTTCAAGAGGCTGCCTTTAGCGGGCGGCCTCTTTTTTTTAGAGTGCGGTGCGTTAGGATTTTATTAGTTTTTTGTTTACAGAATCGCATTATTATCCTGTATAAATGGGCCTTTTCGAGTTATATAATATCAATCAGACTGGTTAAAAATATTTTAAGGGTTGCGGTTATGAAGCACAGAATTGCCGTTTTTTCGAATGGTTACAACGGGAGCATTACTCTCAAGGCGATTGAGGGCATCAAGAGATACGCTGCAATAAAGGATTTTGATACGCATTTTTATATCGGATTTGCAGCAAGCAACGAGAAGCCCACATTTAATGTCGGACAGTTTAATATCTATCAGCTTGCGAATCTCGAAGATTACGACGGACTTATAGTCTTCTCAGGCATTCTTAATAATCCGGAACTTGCCGAACACTGCTGCAGGGCAGCAAAGGAGAAGGGTCTCCCCGTAGTAAGCGTCGGTATGTCATTTGACGGAATACCCAATGTAGACATCAATAACGAAGACGGTATGAGGGATCTCGTTGAGCACCTCATTACGTGTCATGATGTTAAGAGAGTAGTTTATATCGGCGGTACAGAGGGTCACGTAGATACAGTAGAAAGATATAATGTCGTCTGCGAAGTCCTGGCAAAGCACGGGCTTAAGCTCGACGATAAGGATATCTTCTACGGCAACTGGGTCAATGAGACCGCAATAGCGATCACAGACGAACTCTCCAAGGCTCCTGAGGGCCTTCCTGACGCGATCATATGCGCCAATGACATCATGGCCCTCGCAGTCAGCTGCGAGCTCAGAGACTTAGGCTACGACCTTCCTAATGACGTCATAGTCACCGGATTCGACAATATCGGTGAGGGCAGGGTGTCTTATCCCGCCATGACTACAGTCGATCAGGATTATGTAACGGTAGGCTATAACGCATGTAAGATTCTCTATGACGAGATCGACGGCGTAAGTGACAACGTTTATACTTCAGTAGCTTCAAAGCTCGTTGTGGGTGAGAGCTGCCGCTGTAATCTGGAAGCAAACAGCCCGTATGACATCGGCAGAAGAGATTACTGCAGAAATATCCATGCGAAGAGCAAGCAGGCGGATTTCTTTAACCGCTTCATGCGTACAGAACGTACCAAGATCCTTGAATCCAAAGACTATGATGACATGAAGAAGACTTTAAGAGCCTTCTACACCGACAATCACGAGTATATCGGTGATGATTATTACATCATGCTCAACAAGGCTTACTATGATGATCTTGCTTCCCCCGACGAGGAAGTCCTCAAGGATTGCTACGACACCGATTTTGATATCGCGGTCGCTTTATCCGGCGGAAAGATTACCGAGGAAGGCATCGACAAGAAAATTGGAAAGCCCGGATTCATTAAGACAGAGGGTCAGCAGCATATTTATTTTTTCTACCCGCTGCATAACGAACAGTACAATTACGGTTATGTCGTATTCAGAGACGGCACGTACATAATCGACGAAGCTTTCCGTATCTACGAATATCTCGAAAAGCTAGAGCATTCCTTCATGGAACTCCGGATCAACATGCGTTTGGAAATGGTCAACAAGGAACTCCGTTTCCTCTACGACAAGGATCCTATGACAGGTCTTTACAACAGATTCTGCTTTGTAAGCCATGCCGTTCCGATCGTGGAAGAGAGCAAAGAGCACGGCAACCGTGCCATGATCATGTTCGCTGACATAAACCACATGAAGAAGATCAACGACCGCTACGGACATGTCTTCGGTGACAGGGCGATCAACATTGTGGCCGACGCGATCAAGAGATGCATAGGAGATGACAACGCCATAGGCATCCGTTACGGCGGTGACGAATTCCTGATAATTGCTGCGAATGCTACAAAGGATTACGCCGACAAGTTTGAGCGCGACATGATCGGCTATATCGACAGAGAGAATAATCTCGGGATCAATCCATTCAAGTTCTCGATAAGCGTAGGATATGTTCTTACAGATCCTGCATCAGACAAGAACGTCAACGATTACGTTGAAGAAGCTGACGTAATGATGTATGAGATCAAGAACGAGTACCACAAGACTCATCCCGGAATCATCTGACATCAACCCTTTTTAAGATCAATAGATCCTGTAGATCGTAGTGTCTTCCTCTGCGAAGTAAGCTGCATGCGTGAGGTTCTTCTCGACGAATTCCCTGTTGAAAGTAACGCCGTTATCGAATTCGGCATTATAGAATTCGCTGTCAGCGATGAGATATCTGATATGACGTTCTTTGCAATATCTTGTGAACTCTTCGATATCGTTGTCGCAGCCTGAGATGAGCCACAGGTAGATGGTCTCTCTTGTATATGTGTCATGTCCTGCAGACCATGCGTAATAAGGCCAGCCGTAGTACATGGGACGTCCTGCAAGGATGAAGCGGTTCATCGACCAGCGGGGTGTAAGGAATACATCAGAAGGATCAGTATTCTCCATGATCCACTTGGTTACGGGAGAATTGATATTAACTGAAGTATAACCCTTATTCAGGTTGATATATGTAGCCCATTCGCTTATGCCGGTAGCAGTAAGAGGAACCATCAAAGCAATGGCCAGGATGCATCCTGCAAGCTCTAATGCGATCCATGCTGCAAGCGGGATACCCTTTTCCTTCTTTGTCTTGACAGGCTCATGCTTGAGTTCCGAAGGATTCAGTTCTTCCTTGGAGATAAGCTCATCGGCTTCAACGACTTCGACGACCTCGTTGGAGGACTGGATGAGAACATTGCTGTCATCCTCATCATCAGGTTCATCTTCACCGAACTTAACCTGGTTCAGAGCGACGGAACCGGGGCGCATTGAGGCATGCGCAGGCTCAGGTGTAGATTCCATGACTGCTTCGTCTGAATCGTCGGAATCATCTGTCTTCTTATCGTCAGCCTTCTCTTCTGAACTCTCTTCCTTATCTTCTTCGGAAGTTTCTTCAGAATCTTTGCTGTGATTTATCTCTTCACCGAAGAGTGCAGCCAGAGCCTCAACGCCGGCCTTGGCTTCGGAATCGTCAGACTTTTCGCTGTCATTGGATCCTTCAGTCTCAGAAGCTTTCTCTTCTTCAGCCTTGTTATCTTCGTCGGAAGAATTATCCTCAGATTCGGTATCTTCGGAAGCAGACTCTTCAGGATCAGTTTCTTCAGAAGATTCATCTGCTTCTTCCTCTGATTCTTTCTTCTCGTCACCGAAAAGGAGCTCTGCAGGAACGGGTTCCTCTTTGATCTCTTCCTTTTCCTTGGCGGGAGCTGTATCAGAGTCACCGTTCAGGCCGGAAATATCAGCGTCGATGCCTGTGTGGGAATCCATGGCTTCGATATCGAGAGGATCTTCTTTCTTCTCTTCGAGGGGCTCACCGAATGCACTGCCGGCATCAAGTACGGGTGTTCTGACACCGGCACCGGTAGAGATCGTGGTTACTGCAAGATCACCGTCATCAGATGATGCATCGACATCATCTTCTTCGTCTTCTGAAGGATCGTATGCCTCAGCCTCAGATGCCTTTCTGATCTTGAGCGGAATGAAGAAGAGGTTGGCGATAAGTGCAGCGACGAATACGTCGAGGAGAATGAGTGATACCTGAATGAACTTATGGTTTGCGAGCTTCTCCAACGTTACCTGGAAAAGGAATGCAAAGATCATCGGGTTAAGTGCACAAAGGAACAAGAGGAAGCGGTAGACAGGCTTCTTGCGTACGATATCAACGATGAGTACCGTAACCGCAAAGACAAAAGCCAGGATAATCGTAAGTCCTGTTACGATAAGAAGGTAGTGAGCCAGGTCAGCGACAGAGGGCTTGTCGAGAATGAAGCCGGGCGCGAACTTGAATGAGACAACATTACTGTACCCGCCGGAGAATGCCAGAGTCTGGGCATAGGATGAACCGACTGCAAAAACGGCTACTATCAGGTAAAGAAGTCTGCTCTCTGAGAAGATGGCCATGCCGAAGAGCACAAGAAGAAGCGCAATGAGGCATGAACCGTGGAAATAAGGCATGATGCTTACGAGAACACATGCGAGGAATGCAATGGATACAGGATAGAGAGGATCCCCTGATCTTGTAAGCCATGCGTTCTTTGAGAATGCGAATGTCTTGACTCCGTCACCGAAGTCTTCGGAACGTGATAAGGAAATTCCGAGTCTTCTTACGAACGGCAGGAAGATGATCACCATGATGATGATGACAGCAACGCCGAGCATCAAGTGTCTCTGGTTGGGATATACGTTGATGGCCCAGATGCCCCAGTCATCGTAGTCGGTGACCTTATACCACTGGTTGAATTCAAGGATCGCCTTAACTGCCTGCTGCAAAGTATTGCCTTCAGCCATAAGTTCCTTGATGTGTACGAAAGCATTAAGTGAGCTTCTGAAGAATACCAGTACAGGCGCTACTGCAAAAGCAATCCTTCTGGAGCTGATAAGCACTGCAAGAAGTCCCAAAAGGACGAGAGCGCATACCATGGCGATAATAGAAGGGAGATTGATCGCATAATCGATCGGAAGTCCTAAATATTCAAGCATTCCGGCCAGGAAGTAGAAGAAGAAGTGATACTTTATTCCGTCTCCGGAGAAATGCATGTACTGCGTAGGGAAGTTAAAGCCCTTGCCGAATGAAGATACCATTGCGGTGTGGGGTGACAGATCCGAGAATGTCGAGAAACCGCTCTGAAGCATAGTTCCGTTGATCCTGTATGTATAGAACATGAGGAAAGTAGCTGTAGCGGTGATCAGGATGGTTACGATTCCGTAGAATAAAGCATCAACGATGTTGGATCTGTAATCTTCGATCATCGTGGAACCGGCTGATCTGAGTTCTTCACGCTTGATCCTCTTACGGTTGATGAGGACTAAGCATGTGAGGATCATCCAGATGAAGAATGCGAAAGTAATAAGCACGCCGAGCTTCATGCAGAGCGGGCCGTTATTGAAAATATAAGTGAGACCCAATGTCACATAGTAATTGAAGAAAGGCACACACATCATGCCCGTTACGATTCCTGCGGGAACGGTAAACAGCGTGTTGGGAATGTGTGTGATAGATTTTGCAGAAGGACTGCATGCAATATACAACCTGCGCACGTCCGGTACACAAAGGCCGACGAAGCACATACCGAATACGGCGCACAATATCAAATACAAAATAGCGAGCATATAAATCCCCTTATTTTAAATATTGTAACTAATATTATCACAACTTAGCTTTTTACAAACATGTGGCAATTTGTGAGTATCGATGAAGACCTTGCCCGAAAAAGAGTATAATCTGTCTATCTTTTGCGATAAAAGGGGAAATTGTATGAAAATTACTGTTCTTGGCGGAGGATTATCGCCGGAAAGAGACGTATCACTCAAATCAGCAAGCTTAATTGCCAATGCTCTTCTGTCCAAGGGACACGAGGTGGCGCTGGTCGATCTGTATGACGGAATCGAGACGAACTATCCCTGCGAGACATATTTCAGAAGAGGAACGGTCAATCCGTTCTCCTATACCATTCCTGAGGCCGAACCTGATCTTGATGAGATCATCAGACAGCACGGCGGAAGAAAGAGCTGGGTAGGTCCCAGAGTCATCGAAATGTGCAAGTTTGCAGACAAAGTCTTCTTAGGCCTTCACGGAAGCCACGGTGAGAACGGCCAGGTTCAGGCTCTCCTCGATGCTTTCGATATCGAATACACAGGCTGCGACTACTTAGGATGCGCCATCGCTATGGATAAGGACCTTTCAAAGGCCCTTGTAAGAGCAGCAGGCTATAACACTGCCGACTGGATCGTGGACGATCCGGATAGGCTTACTTTCGAGAGAGTAAATACGGAACTCGGCATTCCCTGCGTCGTTAAGCCTATCGGCAACGGTTCTTCCTGCGGTGTATCCATCGTTAAGTCACAGGATGAATTCGAGGATGCGATCAAGTATGCGGCATCCTACCACCAGAAGATCCTCATCGAGAAGTTTATCAAGGCCAGAGAGATAACGATCTCCATCGTAAACGATAAGGCTCTTCCTATCACCGAGATCATTCCCCACGAAGGATTCTACGACTATAAGAATAAGTACCAGGACGGACTTACGACTCACGTATGTCCCGCACAGATCGATGAGGAAGACTACAAGAAAGGACAGAAGATCGCTCTGAAGATCTTCAAGCTCCTTAGAATGACACAGTATGGCAGAGTCGACATGATGTATGACGACATTAATCACGAATTCTGGTTCATCGAAGCAAACAACCTTCCTGGCATGACTAATACTTCGCTTCTTCCTGAGGCGGCAAAGGCAGACGGCATCTCATACGAAGATCTTGTAGAGAGCCTCATCATGAACTGCGGCAGGGACTGATACTTCTCCAGGTTTTTTGATTGTTTTGTTGATACGCGCCCTTAGTTCAGATAGAATTAAGGGTGCTTTTAATAATACTTCGGAGGTCTCTTATGAGCGACAAGAGAACTGATTATATCAGCTGGGACGAGTACTTTATGGGCGTTGCAAAGCTTGCTTCCATGAGGAGCAAGGACCCTTCCACTCAGGTTGGCGCATGCATCGTTGACAAGGATAACTACATCTTATCCGTCGGTTATAACGGATTCCCCATTGGCTGTGACGACGAGGAGTTCCCCTGGGCAAGATCAGGCGGAATGCTCGACACGAAGTATGCGTTTGTCGCTCATGCCGAGCTCAATGCGATCCTTAATTCCAAGGAAGGCAACCTTGCCGGTTCCACGGTATATGTTACGCTCTTCCCCTGCAACGAATGCACCAAGGCACTTATTCAGAAACGTGTTGCAAAAGTTATTTATTTCGATGACAAGTATCATGATACTGATGCTTCAAGAGCAGCTCGAAAAATGCTCGATGCGGCAGGCATCGTATATGAGAAGTATCAGCCTTCGGGCAGAAAAGCCGAGATCGATCTCTGATGGAGTCTTGATATGAAACGCAAAGCAGGGCAGAAGATCCTTCTGCTTTTTATTTCAGTTGTCCTTGTTTTTACTCTCTGCCCCATGATATCCATGGCGGCTCCTTCCGGTACGGCAACATCCAACTGCTGGGGTTCGGGCGGCCAGCTTGAGATACAGCTTTCCGGCTGTTCAGGATATAAGAGTATTACTGTAGTTGCAGAATTCTCGGGCAAGATAGATTCTGCAACAGGGTGGGGATTTGACTCTTATGTAATCAAGGACAGCAGGGTAACTGCCACATGTTCTTCGACCGGTTCAAACAGCTGGGGGTTCGATAACAAAGTCGGGATCCAGGTTACCGGAAGCAACGTTAATTCAGCAAAGCTCATATCCGTCTCAGGTGACGGCCAGTCAGGCACCGTCAAGGAGACGGAAGCCGCGACTGCGGCAACCACTGCCAATAACACTCAGGCAACTGAGAGTGTGAACAACCCCGGTCCGGCACGCAATACAAAGGGCATCGAAGGCGATGACTGGCTTACGACTGAAGGCTCTCATATTGTTGATAAGGACGGCAAGGAAGTGTGGCTTACAGGCTGCAACTGGTTTGGCTATAACACCGGAACCAATATGTTTGACGGTGTCTGGAACTGCAATCTGAAAGACACTTTAAAGGCAATCGCCGACAGAGGATTCAATGTGTTAAGAGTTCCAATGAGCGCCGAGCTTCTTCTTCAGTGGAAGAAGGGTGAATACCCGAGAGCCAATTACAACAATGCTTATAACAGTGAGCTTAATTCGATGAATTCACTGGAGATCTTCGACTATGTCCTCTCGCTCTGTGAGCAGAACGGAATGAAAGTAATAATCGACATCCATTCTGTTAAGACAGACGCATCCGGGCACAATCACCCTGTCTGGTATAGGGACGACATGACGGTCGATGATTTTATCGCATCACTCTCATGGGCTGCGGAAAGATATAAGGATAACGACACCATAATCGGTTACGACTTGAAAAACGAGCCTCACGGAAAAGCTGCGGAATCTCCCCATGCGATCTGGAACGGTTCGAAGGACAAAGACAACTGGAAGATGGTCGCAGAGCTTGCAGGCAATGCCGTTCTGGACAAAAATCCCAACGCTCTCATCATCATTGAAGGTATCCAGATCTATCCCAAGGACATAAAGACAAACAACTTCGTATCCAAAGACGACGATAACGATTATTACAACACCTGGTGGGGCGCAAACCTCATGGGCGTTAAGGATTACCCGGTGGATTTCGGTTCAGCTGAGAGAAATAAGCAGATCGTATATTCGCCTCACGATTACGGCCCGAGAGTCTATGAACAGCCGTGGTTTAAGGGTGGTTTTACATATGAATCGCTCTATAAAGACGCATGGCACGATTACTGGCTCTATATCGCAGAAGAAGATATTGCTCCGATCTTCGTAGGTGAGTGGGGCGGCTTCATGGAAGGCGATAACCTGAAATGGATGGAATACTTCAGGCAGCTCATAGCCGAGAAGCATCTCCACCATACTTTCTGGTGCTTTAATGCCAATTCCGGTGACACAGGCGGCCTTGTAAAAGATGACTTCAAGACATGGGACGAAGAGAAGTATAACTTGGTAAAACCGGTTCTGTGGCAGACAGAAGACGGCAAGTTCATTGGTCTTGACCATGCTGTTCCTCTGGGCGTCAACGGCATTGCCTTAGGTGATTACGACGGTGTTATAATTACACCCGTGCCGGTTAAGCCAAAGCCGAATACACTTGAGGCAGAGACAACCGATGAGACGACTTCAGAATCTGACATTCAGGCCACATTTGGCGTAATTGAGGAGAACAAAACCGATCTTGCCTCTAATATGGTGCGAAAAGCTTCAACTGTTCTTGTCGCAGTTGTTATAATAGCTGTAGTACTGATCGGTGCATCCGTTGCTCTCACGGTCTTTTTGAAGAAGAGGGCAAGTGCTCGAAAAGCGGGAGAAAATGTAGTGCCTCTTGATCCTGAGGAACTTGAGGATGCGAATATAATTTCTGACGAAGCAAATGTTGCAGAACCCGGCAAAGGACCGGAAGATGCGCAGGAGGACAGTTAACATGCTGTATATCTACATGGCCAATATTTTCGAAGACAACCGCCAGCTGGGACCACTGGTCATCGGCCTTGCGGTCTGTGTCATCATCGGTCTTATAATTGCGACGGTAATCATCAAGATAATGGATAAGCGCAAGGAAAAGATCAACAATGAGATCGACACCGCCTGGAAGGCTGAGCAGGTCGTTAACCGCGTTGAAGTCTTATCCCAAAAAGGCGAAAAGAAAAAGATCCGGCAGATAAAGCGTGACACCAGAGATCCCAAGAAAAAGGAAGCTGCTGAAGCAGCTTCAAAAAACACTCTGCTCGGAGGAAAGAGCGAAGCTCAAAGAGAAGAAAAGGAAGCAAGTGAAGTCTTCGGTTCTCTCGGAATCTCTTCAAAAAAGGCCGAAGAGATCGACAAGGCAAAAGAGCAGATCATCATCAACGGTTACCTGCAAAAGTCCAATACAGCGCCCATCAGACCTGTTTATTCCAATACTCTTGAGGCACGCAAGCAGCAGAGAAAAGAACTTGATTCCGATGAAGTCGGCAAGGAAGCTGAGACTCCTGCCCTCGTCATGGATTCTGCCGCACCTTCCGAAGTAAGGATCACGGATGCTCCGGTTCAGAAGGTAAAGCCTACGGCCTTAAAGCGTCCTACTGCAGCCAGGGTTGAGATCACTGATGAACCCGCTGAAGATGATGCTGCATACAGTGAAGCTATGAGACCTCAGATCGGCACGGAAGTATCCAATGCAGAGATTGACCGTCCTGCTGAAGTTCAGGCTGAGAAGCCCGAGATATTGAAATCCGGCGAAGAGGCCATTATACCCGCCGCAAAAGAAGCTGTGGAAGGCTTTGTCCCCAACGAGGAAATACTCGAACAAAATAACGCTGAAGAGGGCGAAAAGCCTTAGTTCCGTCACATTTCCGCCATTATTGTTCTCTTGATAATATAAGCACTTTGCTTGTATAATTTTGGTATCTTCTAATATTTATATTAGGAGAGGTGTGTGCTTTTTGGAGGTAAATATTGATGTCGGGCAGCTATTCGGGTCGCTTCTCGCTTAAGTCGATATGTATGCTTCTTTGCGTGCTTATCGGCATGTCTTTCGCGTTACAGTTTGTTGATGTTCAGGATGTTCAGGCCGCCGGTGGTGAGTGGGGTAATGCTTACAACGAAGGTGATCCTGACAAATCTGTTATTCAATTCGGTTTGCATAATTATGATGAAGGCGATGTTGTAACCGTTACAATTGAACCTTCAAAAAACGAAATCAATGTTTCGAAAAAATCCGGATTTGCAAAAGGAGACTCCGTCAGCAAAGGCACTGATGGAAATGGCGATACAATTATTACTTGTACGGTTACTTTCAGAAAAAATAGTGTTACCTATAAGATTGATGTTTCCGGAACAGAGATTTCAAATCTCAAAGTTTCCAGTATTTCAAGTAAATTGAAGAAGGCTGCTCCTAAGCCAACCGATACAAACACCCCTACACCTAAGCCTACAAACACAAATACGCCTACGCCTACAAAGAAGGCAACAAATACTCCTACACCGAGGCCGACAAAGAAGGCTACAAACACTCCTACACCGAGGCCGACAAAGAAGGCTACTAATACACCTGTCCCTACAAAAAAGGCTACAAACACACCTACACCGAGGCCAACAAAAAAGGCTACAAATACGCCTACACCGAGGCCGACAAAGAAGGCTACTAATACACCTGTACCTACAAAGAAGGCTACAAACACACCTGTGCCGACAAATACGAATACTGAGGCACCTAAACCCACGAATACTAAGGCTCCCAAGCCTACAAATACAAAGGCTCCAAAGCCGACAAATACAAAGGCTCCAAAGCCGACAAATACAAGTGCACCCGTTGAGACTGAGGCACCTAAGCCGACAGAGACGATACTTGATCCTACAGCTGCAAGCACATTGGATCCGAACATTGTCGATGGTGCTGCAGGTGGTATTGTTGGCGGAATCGTAGATACGTCTGCATCCGATACAACAGATGCCGCAGTTACTACAACAACCAATGGCGGAGGCGGCAATACTGAGACAGGAGACGGCACGCCTACTCCTACTCCGACACCTACACCTGTAATCGCTGCTCTTGCTGCAACCGGTAAGAAGAAGGGTCCTGTGAATCCCACATGGTTCTGGTGGATCCTCCTCGTACTGCTTGCAGGTGCCGGATTTGCAAGATACAAGTATCTTAAGGATAAGAAGGAACTGGAAGGTGTGGATCTTGCAATCGCATTTATTCCGGGCGTTCCGTTTATCGCTGATAAATTCGGATATCTCGGACCTGTTAAGAAAGTTAAGCCGGAGGAAGCTCCTGCTTCCAGTACCAGCCGAACATTTAACGCTGCAACGGCAATGAAGGAGATCAAGGCTATGGAATCAGGCGAGATCAGTCCTTTCAAGCCTGCACCCGGTACTGCTCCCAAGCCGGTTGAGAAGAAGGGTCCCATGAAGCTTCCTTCTGACCGTTCTGTTGAATCTCCTAAGGCTACGACAGACAGCAAGAATCAGGTCGCTTTCAGATCCGCTTCTAAAACTACAGATAATTCGGCCTTGAAGAGCAATGCGTTCAGGCCCGCATCTGCAGGTCAGACAAAGGCTGCTTTAGGCGGCGTTGCAGCAACAACCGCAGCTGCAAGAACAACGAATTCCAAGACAGCTTCTCCTTTCAGGCCTACCAACGCTTCAGGAATCGAGACCAATGTAGATTCCGTTGCGCAGAACAACGCAATGAAGAATGCAATGAGGAAGGATAACAGGCTTGAATCCAAGCCTTCTGCCGGAAAGCCCATCAACAGTGCGTTTAAGCCTGCAAGTGATGCGGCAGCAAAGCCCGAGGCAGCAGCTCCTGAAAAGAAGCCTGCATTCAGCGCATTCAGACCTGCATCAGCAGGTGCAGCAAAGCCTGCGGCAACACAGAATTCCGCGATTAATGCTTTCAAGCCTGCACATGCTTCAAGCACACAGACTGTACCGAAGAATGTTCAGGATCATGCGGCAAAGAATGCGTTCAAGCCTGCTGATACAACAAACAGGCAGCCCGCATTCGGCAATCTGTTTAAGCCTGCGAATGCTGCAGCTGCAAAGCCTGCAGAGAAGGCAGCTGAGACTGCAGCACAGGGCACTGTCGGTTCCCAGACAAATATCGTCGGAGGACTTCCGAGAGTTAACCGCAGCATGCAGAATTCGGCAAGGAAGGATATTTTCAAGCCCTCCAAGGTACCGGGAACATTGCCGTCAGCCGATCCTTCTGCATCAGGCTCACCTTTCAAGAGTGCAGTTACACCTGCTGTAACTCCTGCCGCTCTGGCCGGAACTGCAGCCGCAGCAGCTGCCGTTAAGGAAGAGAAGAAGTCTGAGCCTATCAGACGTCCCAAGAATGAACTTACACCCGAGCAGATCGCTGAGCGTGAGAAGGCAGCTAAGCTCCTTGAGGAGAGAAGAGCCGCTCAGGCTGCAAGAGTCGAAGAGATAAGAAAGAACGCTGAAGCCAAGAGGCTCGAGGCTGAGAAGAAGGCTGCTGAAGAAGCAAGACAGGCTGAAGAGGCAAGGAAAGCAGAGATTGCCAGGAAGGCAGAAGAGGCAAGACTCGCAGAAGAAGCGAGAAAGGCTGAGGATGCAAGAAAGGCAAAGGAAGCAGCTGAGGCAGCCGAGCGTGCTAGATTAGAAGAGCAGAAAAAGGCTGAAGAGGCAATAAGACTTGCTGCTATCGCAAAGGCTGAAGCCGAAGCCAAGGCCGAGGAAGCAAGAAAGATCCAGGAGTCTTTAAGGGCCGCTGAGCGCGAGAGGATCGAAGCTGCAAAGAAGGCTCAGGAAGAAAGAAGAGCCGAGGAAGCCAGAATAGCCGAACAGCTTAGAAAAGCTGAAGAAGCCAGAAGAGAAGAAGCACTCAGAAAGGCAGAGGAGGCAAGGAAGGCTGAGGAAACCAGACGTGCCGAAGAGGCTAAGAGAGCAGAAGCGGCCAGACTGGCTGAAGAGAAGAGAAAGGCAGAGGAAGCTGCCAAGGCAGCAGAACTCGCTAAGCAGGAAGAAGCACTGGCTGCAGAGCGTGCAAGAGCTGCGGCAGCAGAAGCCGAGAAGGCGGCAGCAGAGGCAAAGGCAGCCGCTGAAGCCAAGCTCGCTGAAGCACAGAAGGCTAAGCAGGCTGCAGAGGCTGCAAGAGAAGCACGTGCCGAGCGCGCAAAGGCTCAGGCTAAGACATCCGCTTTCTTCAGAAATACTTTGGCAACTTCAGAGAATACAGTAGCACCGGGCATTTCCGCTCTTGCTTCTGCCGAAGGATATGACAAGATGCTCGACAGCAAGAAAGAGAAGGTATCTGAGGCAAAGGAAAGCTCAAAGGTAAGTGAGATCAAGAGCAATCCTCTGATGTCATTCAAGAGCGGTTCCTCTTCCGGTGTCGGAGCTTCCGCATCCACTGATATTTCGGGTCCTTCGATCTCTAAGGATCGTGCAAAGGCATCCTCCAACTCCAACCAGTTGGGAAGCATACTTGCAGGAAAGACTTACAACAATTCAGGAAGAGCACCCGTTTGGGCAGCACCTGCAATGGCTAATGTTTCTGCTTTCAAGGAGAGCGAGGAGGCAAAGGCTGCAAGAGAACTCGAAGAAAAGAAGCGTCTTGAAGAGATCGAGGCAAAGAAGGCTGAAGAAGAAAAGGCAAGGGCTGCTTATACGAGCATTGCCGATTCTGCCAAGTCACATAAGTCCGCATTCTTCAAGAGAGCACAGACAGGACGCGATTCTTCTTCCGAGCAGGACGGACACGTTTCCGCATACGGCGGCATCGTAAGACCTTCCGCGATCGTTGATCAGGAGAACGAAGCAAACAAGAGAGCGACTGCTCCTGCTATGGGTGCAGCATTGGAAGGACAGAGACCCTCTATCATGGATCCTAATGCCAAGGCTGCTCCTACGGCATCAGCCCCGGTGGCAGGATTCAAGGGACTTAACGGAGAGAACGCTTTCGAGGGACATTCCGACGAAGATAAACAGGACATCAGCTGATAGTAATCAAGGGGTATAACATATGAAGAGAGCGAAAAAACCTCTAACCTTTGCTGCGATAGCTGCCGGGATCGGTGCTTTGAGCTTGGCAGTGGAAGCATGTGTCTATGGACCTCCGAGTCCGCCGGAGACAAATGTTTACGGTCCGCCGCCGCCGGATCTCACTTCATATGAGACTGAGACTGAAGAGACAACGGATGAGACTGATGAGACATTGCCTTGGGCCAAGCCCGGCGATACTTCTATGGAAGTAGGCGTCTACGGACCTCCGCCGGATGAGACTCTTGATGGCCCTGAAGTAGATGTTTACGGTCCGCCGGAAGATTTTGAGAACTGATATCCGTGGATATAATCGAAGCAAAGAAGGCTTATCTTGACCGGAAAGCCGAACAGAGAGCCAGACTTTTTGAGAAGCCTGATCTGATCTACCTGTTTTTTGAATTAACCAGAAGCTGCAATTCGAAGTGTTTTCATTGCGGCAGTTCATGCGAGCCCGGATTAGGACACGGACCTGACAAGGAAGCTTTTAAGGCCGTACTGGATGATGTTAAGGAGCATTTCGATCTTAAGAGAGTGCAGCTTTGCATTACAGGCGGAGAGCCTCTTTTGTATCCTGATTTCGAAGAGCTTTTGGGCTATGCCGTAGATAATGGGTTCCACTGGGGCATGACGACAAATGCAACGCTTATCACAAAAGACGTTGCCGATATGCTCGCAAGAACAAAAATGGGAACGGTATCTGTCAGTATCGACGGACTTCGTGATACACATGACAGACAAAGAGGGATTGCAGGCGGTTACGACAGGGCGATGCAGGGAATACAGAACCTCATTGACCGTAAGGCTTTCAAGCATATTCAGGTAACGACTGTCGTTAATCACAGGAATATCGGCGAATTAGATGAGCTTTTCGATATCCTGGATAAGATGGATCTCGATTCATGGAGAGTAATAGGCATCGAGCCGATGGGAAGGGCTCTCGATTATCCGGACATGCTGCTTACACCTGATGACCAGAGATATATCTTTAAATTCATACGTGACAAGAGAGAACAGGGAATACCCGTAAATTACGGATGTTCTCATTTTCTCGGACTGGAATATGAGAGAGAAGTAAGGGACTGGTTCTTCTATTGCGGCGCAGGCACACACACGGCAGCAATAAGGGTAAACGGAGATATCACTGCGTGCCTTGATATTGAGGAAAGACCCGAATTTGTTCAGGGAAATATCTATAAGGATAAGTTCAGTGACGTTTGGTTCAACCGCTTTCAGGAATTCAGAAAGCCTTTGTCCTCGCTTTGCGAAGATTGTCAGAAGTGCGAATGGGAGAAGTGGTGCGCGGGCGGCTCCAGGCACTGCTTTGATTACGATAACAATAAGCAGAGAGTCTGCTTTAAGGACATTCTCTTTTAATATTTTTTTACAGAGTGTATTATTTAAGGTACGGAACTTCTCGTAGGGAGAACTTTATGTACCAGAAGATCGCAATCGTAACCGGAGCTTCATCAGGCATAGGAAAGGCTTTTATCGGGCTTCTTGCAGGTGACAGCAAAGAATACTTCAAGACTCCTTTTGATGAGATATGGGCTATAGCAAGGCGTGAGGATGCACTTAATGAACTGGCATCTTCCATAAAAGGCGTCAGGATAGTTCCGGTCACTGCAGATCTCTCGACCGATTCAGGAATCAGGACTGTTGAAGATAAGCTTAAGGCAGAAGAGCCTAAAGTAGGGCTTCTCATCAATTCTGCCGGAATGGGCATAAAGGGCCTTATGGCCGACAAGCCTGCGAAAGCATTAGGAGATACGATCTCCATTAACTGCACGGCGTTAAGTGAGATGATAAGGATCACGACGCCTTACATGAAGACCGAAGACAAAACTCATTCAAAGATAATCAATATCGGTTCGTCGGCAGGCTTCCTGCCGCAGCCCGGATTTGCCTGCTATGCTGCAAGCAAGTCTTACGTAATATCATTCTCCAGAGCCATGAGCTGCGAGCTTAAGCCTAAGGGAATAGATGTCCTTGTAGTCTGCCCCGGTCCCGTTGCGACGGATTTCCAGAGAAGGGCAACCGAAGGCAAGGAAACAAATTTTACAGATTGGCGTAAGAATTTTGTTATCGACCCTGTTAAGCTTGCAAAAGCCACGCTTAAGGCTTCCGTTAGGGGAAAGCGGATGATGTCATATCCGTTCTCACAGAAATTACTGCACTTTGCCTCTAAGGCGGTTCCAATCTCATGGATACTTGCTTTCGAGAGCAAAGGTGTAAAGGAATAATATATTTAAAGGAGTGATCTAATATGCAAAAGAAGGTTGAACCCAGATTCGGCAGCATCTTTAAGGCAGTCGAAGACAAGGCTAAAAAGGTATCTTTTCTTCAGGATACGGCTACCCAGATTACATTGAACGGCAACTTAGACAATCTTCCGTTATATGTAAAGGTTGAAGACGGCGTTGCAGAAGTAGCTCCTTATGAATACATCAATGCGCCTTTCTACATCGATGCGGATTCTGAGACATTTGCTGCTGTATTAAGCGGAAATAAGGATTTTGTAGTGGCAGTATCACAGGGCAGCATTACCATAAACGGTGACGCGGCTCAGGCTGTGGTATTCTGCAAGACAATGTTCGGCTGACCTTTGATTAAAATACTATTCACAAGTTGTTTAGGCTTTCGTACACGGTGCCTAACAGTTTCGTTATAATCTTCCGTTATACTCTGATCATAATGAACAACCCTGTGAGCATTTTCTTTGATAATTTGATAAAATAAAACGGTATGGCAATTACACTTAACGGAATTTTTAAAGATAAGATGGTCTTCCAGTGGGGCGCAGAGCTTCGTGTGTTTGGCTATTCTGATAAGACCTGTGTGATCAGGGCATCTCTCTTCAAGAACGGAGAAGCGGTCTCTACAGGCACTTGCGGAACCGAGCAGGACGGAAGCTTCCTTATCTGTCTTGAGCCGGTTGACGAGCCGGGCGGTCCCTATGAGATCAGGGTCTTCGAGAATGACTTGGAAGTCAAGAAGCTCGTTGACGTATATGCAGGCGAGGTATGGCTCGCGGCAGGCGGCGGCAACATGGAATACCCGCTTACCAGATCTGAATTTGCCAAGTTCATCATCCCTAAGATAGGCAAGACTGAGATAAGATTCTACAGAGTTCCTACTTTCGGTCATTTGAGCGAGAGACAGGCACAGGCTGAGGCTGAGACACAGTGGATCGACATAGACAGCGAGACAGCAGGGCAGATGAGTGCCGTTGCTTTCTATTTCGCAAGAGAGCTCGAATCCAGACTTGATGCCAAGATCGGAATCATTCAGTGCTGCTCCACAAGAGCAACCATTGATAACTGGCAGAGCGTGGAATCACTGCTCTCGACCAAAGAGGGAAGACAGTATATTAAGGATTTCGACGACGCGGCTTCCGAGCTCACACCGGAGGAATTCGACAAGGCTAACGCCGAGTTTGAGGAAAGATACGCAGAATACAATAAGGTGCTCAATGAGGCACTTAAAGAGAATCCTTATCTCACATATCCTGAAGCAGATATAAAGTTCGGACCTGCACCATGGCCGGCACCGGTCGGACAAAAGTCACCGAGACGTCCGGGCGCTGCTTTCGAGTGCATGATCTTAAGGATCGCTCCTTATACTCTGCGCGGCGTTATCTTCTATCAGGGTGAGGCAGATACAGACGGACACCAGTCTGAGTACGGACATGTTTTCGAGACCATGATCAAGGAATGGCGTGACGTATTCTTCGACGACCAGCTGCCGTTTATCTTCTGCCAGCTTCCTATGTATATTTCAAAAGATCGAAAATATATGGGCTTCGACGACATGTCATGGCCGCTCCTGCGCGAGCAGCAGCAGATCGTGGCGATCGACATGCCCAATGTTTATATGGCGGTAATAGTAGATTGCGGTGAGTTCAACAACCTGTTCCCTTCTGACAAGAAGACACCGGGTGACAGGCTTGCCCTTCTAGCAGAGAAGTTCGTTTACGGATTCGAGAAGGTCGACGCCGTATCACCGTTCATCATCGATGCGAGAAGAGGCGAAGGCGTTGAGATCACCTTCGGAGGAGACTACCTGCTCCTCAACCTTACGACCGGATTCGGACCTGATGATTCAGGCTTTGAAGTTGCAGGCGATGACGGAAAGTTCTATCCTGCTGAAGCCAATGTCGACTTCGACGGCAAGACGATATTGTTGTCATGCCCTCTTGTCGAATTTCCTTCAAAAGTAAGATATGCATTTTTCTCATACGGCCCGACGCCTCTGCATGCGCAGAACGGTCTTACCGCCACACCTTTCCAGGTAAGAATTGATAAGGATTTAGGCGGCGCATAATGAATATTGCTTTTTTCACCAGACCCAAGCAGGAGATCACATATCTTTACAACGACATAACGGTTGATCAGGCATTAGAGAAGATGCACAGCACTTCTTATGCAGCTGTACCTGTCATCGACAGGGAAGGTCACTACGTTGGGACCGTAAGTGAAGGAGACCTTCTGTGGTTCATCGTAAAAGGTGAGGGCGGAGAGCCCCACACTATGGCTATAGAGAGCTTAAAGCAGTTTAAGCTTACTGACGTGAACCTCAACAAATATAAGTACAAGCCGGTACTGATCACCCAGTCTGTAGAAGAACTCATTACCAAGACCATGGATTCAAACTTCGTACCGATCATCGATGACAGGGGAATGTTCATAGGGATCGTAACAAGAAGGTCGATCATAAAACATTATTATGAGAAAAACATACTGCCGCAGGAATGATGCGGCAGTATTCATTTGCGTTTATTTAATCGTGCTTTGCGTCAGACGGATTCAGCCGCAGCCTTTTTGTGCTTCATCCTGCGCTTAAGCTTTTTGGTCTCTTTGATCTCCTGCTTGACGGGCTCAAAATCCTTAAGGTCCAAAAGCTCAGACAGCATTTCCGTCTCAGGCTTATATCTTGTTGACATGACGGCTTCGAACTTCCTGTCTTCCGTGCGTATCTTCAAAAATCTCGCACAGGTCTCAAGATAAAACTGCTTGCCCTCGTGCTGTGCCCTTAAGTCACTCCAGGAAACGATGTAAGGCTTTCTTATGAGGCGCTTGTAAACGATATCGAGCTTGCCGTCTTCCTTGATGAGCCATACTCTCGAACGCTTCGGAAGCCTTCCTATACCGTGGAAAGTATAGACGGACATGCAGAGTTCCATGCCGGGATAGAGCTTTTTGAGCTTTCTCGGAACGTGTTTCTCGATCTTCGGGATCTCATCATTTCTCTTGAAGATCTTTCTTAAGATCGTGAAAACATAGACGTCCTTGTAGTACTGTGAATTCCTCTTGAGTATCCTGAACAGGAACAATCCTGCGACTGCAAGGTGGATGCTGATGATGAAGCTTATGACGGGCGCAAAGATCTGGAGCACCAGCAATAAAGCGTGGATAAGAGCCTTTACGATCTGCCAGATAAGGCTCGTTCCCTTCATAGGAAAAGCAGCAACTATGACCTCCCAGTTGTCGACACATGAATAGATGCAGTAATAGAAGACCGTTATGGCGATTACAGTGATGCCCGCAAGGATGTAGGTTCCGGGACCGTGCGTTCCTGCCGGCGCATTGCTGAAGAATCCGGCAGAGCGTGTCAGAGCGGCACCTTTAATTACCGGAGGATCTGCTTCGAGAGCATCATTGGTTACAAAGGGCAGAAGCGAGATCGAGACTGTGCATATATAACCTATAAGCTTATCGAGCTTGTCGATCGTCTCTTCAGACACGAATTTGGATTCGGCAAATGAGTGGATGATGATAAGAGCAGCCGCGATGAGCGTAAGGAAAACTGCCGCATATGGATTGGCTATGGGGAGCTTTCCGACTTCTCTTAAGATCGGCACGCCGTTTAAGAAATCTGCGATACTGCAGAGAACTGCCGAATCAGGCTGATATATGGCGGCATTTTCAATGGCACCCAGGATCGCCAAGACCGCCATTGTTGCTGACGGGTTGATCGATGCTGTTACTGCCGTTGAGAAAGCTCCTGCATAGAAAGCAAGGTCTGTTGCAAAATGTGATGCGTCAGCTTCGGCTGACATCCCGGTGCCTGCTGCCAGGCTTACCATCGGGATCAGGATAAGGCACACGAGGCAGGCAAAAGCCCCGGCTGCCCTCCTTAAATGAGCATGGTTGTTTAATGTCAGGCGCATGTTTGTGTCCCCTCCTTATTCCAAGCAAATAGCGTCCCTGGAGCATTCGATTTATGATGAATGCTGTTCTTATATTATACACCGACCGCGTTTTTCGCGTTTTTGGGGAAGGGGGAGCTTATTACGGGAGTTTCTCGCCGACGTATTTCCAGCTTGCCGGATCGTGCGGATCGCCGTCTAATCTGTACCATTTGCCGTGCTCGAAAGTATTGCCCGAGTTGTCTGCGGCACTGATGAAATCCGTATAGTAGATATATCTGATGCCGAATTTGGGGTCAGAATTAATAGGGTTTCCGGTAAAGGGATTGGTCGGATCCTTTATGAGGCCGTTTGTCGCGATGACGGGAGTATCGGCATTTGTCATGGATTCCTGACTGACGTTAAAGCCCGTGCTGTTAAAGTCCTTGACCATCAGCAGAGGGAAATAGAATTCCATGTCCTGGCCTTCACAGGTGATGTTAAACTGACCGAGGCCTCTTGCGTGGTCGGATACGAGGATTATCCTGGTATTGTCCCAGACACCTTGTTCGCGCAGATAATCGAACCATCTGCCGAGCTGTATGAAGGTGGCCATATTAGCGTGATAGTGGATGACAGGATACTGTTCGCTCATGTTCATCGTTACGCCGTCAACCGTATATCTTGACTCCATGTCGACATCGTAAGCGGTGTTGTCGACATTGTACTGCGGAACATAATCAGGCTGCTGGAGAAGGCAGGCAGAGTGGGTCGTATCGTTGGCCATCATGAGGAAGTTGTTTTCGTTGCCGTCAGATATGGAGGTCATCTCATCCAGGTTCAAGAGAACGGCATAGCATTCGATGAATGACTTAAGGTAGCCCTTGCTTCTTGAGATGCCGGAAACGTACTGGATAAGGGATGAAGCGGTTACCGCTCCTGCCTGACTGTCAGAACTGAGGTCGGAGCCGTTATAAAGGCCGCCGTTATAGAGGGTCTCCTGAAGGATGACCGGAGCTGATTTCATCAGCGAGAAGCAGAAGAGATTACGGTTAAGCGTGCTCTTAAGACGCTCAGAACCCGCATAATCTTCATTGTCAGAGAAGATGCTGTATTTTCCCTGTGCAAGGTAGCGGTTGATGTTGGGATAACCGTCATAGATGGAAAGATCCGGGATCTCCTGATAGTTGGCATAAGAAGGATCTATTACCGTAACGTTATATCCGTTTCTGCTGAAGAGGACAGGCATTACCTTCAGTGCCTCATTATGCTTATCTTTAAGCGCCTCATCCGGTCTCTCGTTGAGCTTTTGCGGAGTATATTCATATCCGCCGTATAAAGCCGGCGAACCAACGATCGTGGACTGGCCGTATGAATTTGTATTCGGATAGTAGGTAAAGCCGTCAAACTGATCCTTTAATTCCGGCTTCTCGTTGAAGATATAAGGGATCTGAAGGCCTTCGGACCGGTCTAACATCAGCACGATGACATTCTTTCCGTTTCTGCTCAATGGTATCACAGGCATCTCCGAAGCTTCAGTGCGGCCTGAATACTCTTTGTAGTTGCTTATTATCGCAGCTGAATTAAATGCGCCGATCACGATAACGGTCATTATTCCGATGATAATAACGGTCTTGGCTATCTTCCTGAACCTGATTACGACAAATGCGAATAATACGGTTACGGCCAGAACTGCCAAGATATTAAGCACATAGTCAGACACCCTGAACGCCGGCGCCTTATCGTATTGAAGTGCCGAATTCATGGTTCCGAGCTTTGTGCCGAATAACATATAGTCGATGACGGATATTCCGCAGCAGATCCACATTGCCTTGGAGAATACGGATTTAGCCTTGCCGCTCATAAAGAAATAGAAGATGCTTCCCCAGAGGACAAAACTTCCGAAGGCCAGAACGCCGGAGTTAACTATATAGAGGAACGGGTTGTAGGGATTTACCACATCGATGAATTCCTGCGGCGAATCGTTTATTACTGCCGAAGGAATGAGGACACCTGATATCAGGGCCATAAGGACGGCGCCCGAAAAGAACAGCCCGTAATCGTTCTTTCCGGCAGAAGCGACATCAGAAATCTTCTTAAATCTGATCTTAAGAGATACGAGTGGCATTATGAGCAAGAGCGCGCCGGCCCACAAAAGGATCTTCTGTCTTAAGTCCAGACCTTCCTTTACGAAGGCCATTACGGTTATGCCTATTCCTGCGACCGCGAAAAGGATATATACGGCCTTTTTGGGGTCTTTAAGCTTATAGAAGATATTCTTTACAAGCGAGAATACATTGTTTAAGAGCCAGTAGAATACGAGGCCTGAAGGTGAGTGGTAGAGCAGTACGAGGAATACAAGTGCAAGACCGTATACCTGTATCTTTGACTTAAGAGGATGTCCCTTGGTGTAAATGATGCCTGATACGATATTGATGAGCGTCATCAGGATCGGAAGGATATTAACAGGAAAACTTCCTATCATGAAGGTGGCGTCTTCCTTGCCCAAGTCGGCGATAAAGCCGAACTGCATGCCCTGAAGGCACTGCATCCTTGACAACAGTCTGTAAGCAGCAATGAAGAACGGGATCTGCAAGAGCAGTGAGACAGAACTCTTCAGCTGGTAGATGGGCTTATAGTGATTGATGCGGTAGTATTCCTGGATCATGAAGAAGCGCTCGTCACCTTTGAAGGTGCTCTTGATGCGCTTGAGTCTTGGAGCCATCTTAGCCTGGATGTCGCGTTCTTCAGCCTGAAGCTCGTCGGCGCGCTTATACAAAGGGAGCACCAGGAAGTTAAAAGCAAGGCTTAGGAATATTATCGACAGGCCGGGATTACCGATGATCCTGTTGGCTATTGTGAATACGACTTCAAAAAGAAGCTCAAGAGGAGAGAGTATTAACGTGTAAAGTACAGTTAAAAAAGACATCGGTTAAGCGGTTTTAGCACTCTTGTTTTTCTTTCCTGCGGTTTTCTTTTTGGACTTGCCGGGCTCTTTTTCTGCCTCGGGCTTTTTGGCTGTTGTTTCCTTAACTTTCGAGATGATGTAATCAGCAGACTTCTCAGCGCTTGATCCGATGTTTACCCAGATGTCGGAACGGGCCTTTTCGCGTCCCTTTACAAAGGAAGGATCTTCGATGCACTTATCGATCAATTCCTTTATGTTGCCGGAGTTGCTCTCGTTAAGTTCAAGTCCGAGGGAAGGGAGGATGCTGAATGTCCAGGGAGTCTCATCGATCCAGTCGGCATCGTAAGGCTTAGGATCGAACTTCGTATCCGTATAGATGATGGGCTTATCGAATACCATCGCGAATTCGAACATGACACCCGAGAAATCGGAGATCAGGATATCTGACTGTCTCAGCACTTCGAAATTATCGATATCCCTGTTCCAGATCACTTTGGATTCATCGTTATATTTGGACATAAGCCTGTCCAGGAGTTCTTTTTCAACGTCAAAGGACTGGGGGTGAGGTCTTACGATCAGCTTGTAGCCGGTCGTGATGAGGTTATCGATGAGCTCTTCTCCGAACCTGGATAAGATGCCGCTCTCGCCCCAGGAAGGTGCGAGAAGGACAGTGCGCTCGTGAGGCGGAACCTCGCCTGCTTCCTCAACGCGCTTTTTCATTACATCGAGATATGGAACGCCGCAGAGGGCATAATCTCTTTGAGGAAGACCTCTCATCTCTTCAAGCTCTCTGATCTGCTTTATCTGATAATCGCCTGAGAGGATAAACGCATCGTAGTGGTCTGTTCCGAACATACGGTAAAGTGTAATGTCCTTTGCCGCATGCATGATGTGGATATAGCAGTCAACGGTCTTGGAGCGCTTCCACTGGAAGACATCAAGGCTCGGAGTAGTTGAGAACAGCACGGATGCATTGAGCATATTGAGCTTGGAATAGGCCTTGTTGCCTTCGCCTAAGTATTCGCCCTTAATGTATTTGTAGCCTTTTTTGAAGATTGGGTCATCTTCAGAGCAGGTGAGGTATACGGTCTCCTGCTGCTTCTTTTCGAGCTCGTCTAAGATGGGCTCGAAAATGCTCCAGTATCTTTTTGTCTCAGCGAATATGGCAAGAGGGATCTTCTGACTGCTGACCTTGGCATTCTTGTCGCGTCCTACGGCAAACTTCATCTTTACAAGGAGAGCGCGCAAAGAGAAAACGATTACGCCGAAGATACCGAACAGTACGGTAAAGAGCATTCCACCCGTACCGGGATCGATGTATAAAAGCTTAAGTATATTCACTAAGAGACCTCAACAATAAATACTGCGGATATAAAACCCAAAGTTAATTTTATTACTTTTAATTTATGGCTTCAACTTGAGCCCCTAAATCACTTCTCTCCCACATATTTCCAGCTGTTGGACTTATGCGGATCTCCTTCAACGACATACCATGAACCCATCTTGAATGTCGTTCTGTCCAGGTTCTTGTAAAGACTGTATTCGCCGGACAAAATGACTTTCTCGGCTCCGGTCTTGAGGCTCGAATCGATCGGCTTGCCGGTGTAGGGATTGACAGGTCCTTTGATGATGCCTGAAGTCGCGATGACGGGAGTATCTGCATTGGTCATGAAATCATCGCAGACGGAATAGCCTGACGCATTAAAATCCTTGACCATAAGGAGGGGGATGTAGCCGCCCATTTCCTTGCCGACACACATAATGTCGTAGTAGCCTACGGGTGTTGAGTGGTCAGATACGAGGATTATACGGGTGTTGTCCCAGACACCGTTTGCACGCAGATAATCGAACCATTCGCCAAGCTTTATGAATGCAGCCATGTTGATGTGGTAATGGGTTACCTGGTCGTTTGAATACATGTTGAGGGTCCTGTTGTTAAGTCTGATGCCTTCAGACAGTCCCTGGTCGTAAATGGTGTTGTCGACGTTATATGCTAGCTTATAATCAGGCTTCTGGAGGAAGCAGGGGGAATGCGTGGTCTCGTTTGCCATCAGTACGAAGGACGGCTTGGGATCATCGTTAATCTCCGTTATCTTCGTAAGATTATCAAGTACGGCATAAGACTTTAGGAATTCCAGGTCGTATCCAACACTTTTTGAGAGTCCGTATGTGTGCTGTACAAGGGCATCGGTCTCAGCGGAACCGTCGATCCTCTTGGCAGCGCTCCTGGATTCGTTATAAACACCGCCGTCATAGAGGGTCTCCTGCAGGATAACAGGAGAGGTCTTCATCAGAGAATACAAGAAGAAGTTGCGGTTGCGCGATCTGCTTACCAGTGATGCCGCATCGGCGGTGATATTGACTCCGTTGTCGATGATATCGAACTTGCCGCTGGTCAGATAGGTGTTGAATTCCGGATGATCATCGTAGATCGAGAGGTCGGATGTCCATACATATCCGGAAAGCGGCGGATCTATTATCGTTACATCATATCCGTTATCTCCGAACAGGACGGGCATTACCTTAAGCGCCTCATCGTGCTTGTCCCGCAGGAGCTCGTCCGGCCTCTCGTTTATCCTCTCGGGAGTATATTCGTAGCCGCCGAAAAGGGCAGGCGCCGCATAGAGGGTATGTGTGCCGTATGAGATCGTGTTCGGATAGTATGTAAAATCGTTGAACTGTTCTTTAAGTGAAGGTTTCTCATCCATGAGGTAAGGGACAAGGTCACCAACAGCACGGTCGAGCATAAGTACTACAACGTTCTGTCCTGTTTTGCTCAAAGGAATGACAGGCATGTCCGAAGCTCTGGACTTACTCTCAAATTCGGCAAAAGAACGGTTGATCATGACAGTGTTATAAGAACCGACACCGATCACGGCAAGGATGCCGACAAGGAGGACCGGCATTACTATCTTCCTGAATTTAGTGATTATGAAATAAAGCACTGCCGCTGCGGCGATCACCACCAGGGCATTTATCAGGTAATCCTTAAGCTTGAAGGCAGGCGCGGTCTTAAACTGCAGTGTGGCAGAGAGTGTGCCGAGCTTTGTGCCGAACAGCATGAAGTTGATGACGGAGACACCGCAGATGACCCAGATCGCTCTGATGAACAATGTGCGCATCCTGTCACTCATGAAGAAGTAGAAAACCCCGCCCCAGAGGACAAAACTGCCGAATGAGAGCAGCATCGAATTAACCACATATAAGAACGGAGTCGACGGATTGATAACATCGATGAATTCTTCCGCCGAAGCGCTTATGACCGAGCCGGGGATCAGAAATCCCGTAAGAAGAGCCATCAGCACGGCACCTGCAAAGAATGCACCGTGCTTTTTCTCGTAGACTTTAGTAATTTGCTTTTTCTTAATGAAGCTGAATGCCAAAGGCAGTATGAGCAAGAGTGCGCCGGCCCACAAAAGGATCTTCTGTCTTAAGTCCAGACCTTCCTTTACGAAGGCCATTACGGTTATGCCTATTCCTGCGACCGCGAAAAGGATATATACGGCCTTTTTGGGGTCTTTAAGCTTAT
>Ga0247611_10002722_pt1 | contig 27699 bp, 16 predicted proteins | sample 177DNAGHGhighgp2_FD_192422 | JGI IMG/M metagenome (GOLD analysis project Ga0247611, IMG submission 192422) | Sheep rumen microbial communities from Palmerston North, Manawatu-Wanganui, New Zealand - 1770 DNA GHGhigh gp2 | ecosystem: Host-associated > Mammals > Digestive system > Stomach > Rumen... | reverse complement strand
TCATTTGTTCTAATAACCAGCTTTGCCACTCATCCCATTGTTCCTGATACCAGAAATGGCTGGTCTGCTGATAAACACTTAGTTTCTTAGGAGCCGTGACTATATTATAGGTTCCATAGGAAGAAGTAGGAGGAACAACTTCGTCATTGTATCCAAAAGAGAACCAGCAGTTACAGCTTAATCTACGGGCGAAATTGACACCATCATAGTAGCGGGCTCCTTCAACTTTCTTCGGATCCGCTTTGTCATATAAGAAATAGTGAGGCCACCCGCCAGCTGTTCCATGTGTTTCTGCTTCATAGTCGCACATCGCATCGTGAACAGCTCCCATGAATGTGATACGTTTGTCAAGGGCTGCTACTGCAATAGACAGGAAACCACCTTGAGATGCACCAGTTACACCAATAATCTTACCATCCCATTCGGGTAGTGATGCTATGTAATCTACAGATCTGACAGCACCGGTAACGATTCGCTTATAAGCATTCTTGTCTGGGTCATTGACATTTGAATCCCAATAATTATTGAGTGCTCCATCGAGCAGACGGTCATAAATGTTCTGCGCCATGGTTACAGGTATGCCATGAACGCCAATTTCAAGTGTGATAGCACCCTTAGAGGCGGTATAGATGTCTCCCGAATAGGGTCGTACACCTGCACCCGGAACACGTAGTAATGCAGGGTACTTGCCAGGAGTGACAGGTATACAGAGAATACCATATATGCGACTGCCCCATCGGTTATTGACGAAACTTACTTCATACACATTTACATCCTTCGTACACCGCTCAGGCAAGAGAGTTCGGGTAGGATTCAAATCATTGTTTCTTGCATCTTTAAGTGCGTTTTGCCAAAAAGTATCGAAGTCATTAGGGCATTGTGCAAACGGCTTTATCTCTTCAGGTGAGAAAGCTGCAGTACAAGAGCCTTCATAGTCTTTGTTTCCTACATGTGCCTTTACTTTTAGACGATAGAAGCCCGGTTTCTTCATGGTAGCGGTGTACTTCATGGTTCCGTCCTTTAGTACTGCTTGTTTTTTAACATCAGGGTACATGTCAGGTCCGGCTTCATAATATACCTCCACATTATCAAGTAATGTACTTGACCGAAGAACTTCAACGGAAAAAACAGCTTTTTCTCCTGCTTTATAGTTCCAGTCTTTGTGATCTGGTGATACTTTTACGACAATATTATTCCCCCTGATTTGTGCTGAAACCGGGAGGACGGCCAACGCAATAATGAGTAAAGATATAAGTTTCTTCATGAGTTTATGTTTAAGATAATGCAAAGATATAATATTAAAATAAAAATAGCCGATACTTTTTTGATAAATGATAGTACTTTAAGATACAAAGTGTAAAAAATGTTCCAAATGGTGATGGCTTTGATAATTATACAATTTTGTGCGACTATTTTTGATGACAAAAAAAGAGCAGTCTCCGGCAAGGAAACTGCTCTTAATTATTATAGGAACAAACATTTAGCTCTTAAATTTCACAGCTGCTTCTTCAATGCCTAATCCTTTCTTGTAGTTTTCAATATAAACATTGAAGCCAGCCACTTCCTCTGCTGTCGGAGTGATTTCAATACCGGCATCACCTGCGAAGACTACTTTGTCAAGATAATCAGCCAAAGAGAGGTTCTCCTTATTATTAATAAGGTATGAAGCAAGAAGAGCTATACCCCAGGCGCCACCTTCACCGGCTGTTTCCATTACAGAAATAGGCGAATTGATAGCAGCGGCAAGGATACGCTGTCCTACACCTTTCGTCTTAAAGAGTCCACCGTGACCGGTAATCCTGTCAACCTTAATCTTCTCTTCCTTGAAAAGAATGTCGTTACCCAGTTTTAAGACACCGACAGTGCCATACAAATGAGCACGCATAAAGTTGGCCAGATTGAACTTGTCGTTAGCGGAGCGGACAAAGAGAGGTCTTCCTTCTTCTAATCCTGTAACAGGCTCACCTGAGATGTAGTTATAGGAAATCAGTCCACCGCAATCGTTGTCTCCTTTTAATGCATGATTATAAAGTCTTCCATAGATTTCATTCATGTCGATAGGAAGGCCAAGAAGAGCTTGATACTCTTTGAACAGGCCAACCCAGGCATTAATGTCTGATGTACAGTTGTTGCAGTGAACCATTGCAACAAGACTTCCATCAGGAGTGGTAACCATATCAATCATTTCATAAGGCTTTGACAAGTCTTTTTCCAGGACAATCATAGAGAAAGAAGATGTTCCGGCAGATACATTACCAGTGCGCTGTTTTACGGCATTGGTAGCAACCATACCTGTTCCGGCATCTCCTTCAGGAGGACATACAGGAATACCAGCCTTCAAGTGCCCGGAGACATCCAGACGTTTTGCTCCTTCTTGTGTCAGGAATCCGGCATTTGCTCCAGCAGGCAGAGACTTTGGCAGGATGTCAAGCAGCTTCCAGGGATACTGCTTCATGCTGATCAGCTTGTCAAACTTCTCAACCATTTCAGCATTGTAAGTCTTGGTTTCCGGGTCAACAGGAATCATACCTGAAGCATCACCGACTCCAAGAACAAACTGACCGGTAATCTGCCAATGAATATATCCGGCAAGTGTTGTCAGATATTTAATATCTTTCACATGCTCTTCATTGTCGAGAATAGCCTGATAAAGGTGAGAGATACTCCAACGCAATGGAATATTGTAAACAAAAAGCTTGGAAAGTTCGGCTGCTGCTTTACCCGTATTCGTATTACGCCAAGTACGGAAAGGAACAAGGATTTCTGCATTTTCATTGAAAGCCATGTATCCATGCATCATTGCACTGATGCCAATAGCTGCCAAAGATTCAATCTCTATGTCGAATTCTTTCTTTACGTTTGCACGAAGATCAGCATAGCAATCCTGTAATCCGTACCAGATAGCCTCTGTGCTGTAAGTCCACAGACCATCAATCAGCTGGTTCTCCCATTCATGTGAACCTTGTGCGATGGGCTTGTTCTCTTCATCAATCAGAACGGCTTTAATTCTGGTAGAACCGAATTCTATACCCAAGATGGCTTTTCCATCTTCAATTGTTTGTTTTGCGGTCATATTCTGATTATTTCAGTGCCTTGTTAAGCATGTAGTAAATCTCATTGTACTGGAGCTGGTGGCGGAATGAACCATACTTCGTATCCTTGTCAATACGCAGCATTTCGATTTCTGCCATTTCTGCATAGTCAATCCAGAACTCTGGAGTGATGTCATAAGAGAAGCAACTATGGTGAGTACCTCCGGCAAGAATCCATGTAGCTGTACCAATCTCGAAGTTTGGCATTGGAATCCAAAGAGCATTGGCAACAGGTAGTTTTGGAAGTGGCTTCGGCTCGATGCACTCAACGTCATTGACAATCAGACGGAAGCGGTTGCCCATGTCAACGATTGTGGCTGTGATACCTTTACCAACCTTTGAGTTGAAGACGAGGCGGGCTGTATAGCCTTTACGAATACCGATACCAAGGAAGTGTACCTCAAGACGTGGTTTGTCAGCAGCGATGAGGGGGCATACCTCGAGCATGTGAGACTGCAGGATGCTTGAATTCTCTCCGTCGAAGTTGAGAGTGTAGTCCTCAAGGAATGAGCATCCGTTAGGCATACCCTGTGTCATGAACCATACGGTACGATAGAGAGCTGCAGACTTCCAGTCGCCCTCAGCACCAAATCCATAGCCTTCAGCCATCAGACGCTGTGAAGCGAGACCTGGAATCTGGTCGAAACCAAGGAAGTTGGGATCGTTGATGTCAGCCTCACCGAGGTCGTCGAAGTTGGTGGTGAAACCTTTAGCACCTTCGTCTTTCAACACACGGCGGATAGCGATTTCTGCTTTGGCAGCATTCTTTACCTTTTCCCAGTAAACCTCCTCACCGCTCTCGTCAATCTTGATGGTGTATAGTTTCTTATACTCTTCAACGAGTTCGTCAGCCTCCTGATCAGTTACCTTATGATAGTAGTCCATCAGGTTGGAAACGGGATAGTAGTCGATATGATAACCCAGACGGATCTCAGCATCCACCTTGTCACCATCGGTTACAGCAACGTTATTCATCTGATCACCAAAGCGAAGGATGCGCATGTCGTGAGCATCAGCCCAAGCTGCAGCAACACGTGCCCAGACTGCAATCTGACGCTGGGGCTTCTCGTCTTTCCAATAGCCGCTGACCACCTTGCGAGGCTTACGCATACGAGCACAAATGTGTCCGAACTCACGGTCGCCATGAGCTGACTGGTTCAGATTCATGAAGTCCATATCCATTGTATCCCAAGGAATCTCTGCATTATACTGGGTGTGGAAATGCAGTAATGGCTTCTTCAGCTGCTGCAGACCGTGAATCCACATCTTGGCAGGAGAGAAGGTGTGCATCCATGTGATAATACCAACGCACTTACTGTCGTTGTTGGCAGCCTTCATCACTTCCTCGACTTCCTTAGAACTATTTGCGGTTCCTTTGTAGACAACTTTAATAGGGATAATACCACCATTGTTCAAGCCTTCTACCATTTCCTTACTGTGAGCATCTACAGCTATTACTGCGTCACCTCCATACAGCAACTGAGCACCAGTTACCCACCAAATTTCAAAATTCTCAAATGCTTTGATCATAATTGTTGTTTTTAGTTATTATGTTATAAATTATATAAATGTTACTTTTTCTTTTGTCCGTAGTAAGCATTAGGACCGTGTTTGCGGCTGAAATGCTTCTCTATAAGTAATGGGTTCATCGTTGTATCAGGATTGACGGAAAAAGATACAAAAGCCATCTTAGCCACCTGTTCCATTACAACTGCATTGTAAACGGCATTGTCTGCGTCTTTACCCCATGAGAATGGACCGTGATTCTTTACCAACACACCGGGTGTATGCACAGGATTGATGTCTCCTGCCTTTATACGTTTGACGATGACATTACCTGTTTCAAGTTCGTAGTTTCCTTTCACTTCCTCTTCCGTCATGTCATCTGTGCAGGGAATGTTGTCATGGAAGTAGTCGGCATGAGTTGTTCCAATATTTGGAATATCCATACCGGCCTGAGCCCATGCTGTTGCATAGGTTGAGTGTGTATGAACAACACCGCCGATTTCAGGGAAGGTACGATATAATACAAGGTGTGTAGGAGTGTCGGATGATGGATTTAAGTTGCCTTCAACGACTTTCCCTGTTTCTAAGTCAACAACGACCATGTCACTTGCTTTCATCGTGTCGTAATCAACACCGGAGGGCTTAATGACTACTAATCCTTTCTCTCGGTCAATTCCCGATACATTGCCCCATGTAAAAATCACCAGATTGTGTTTAACAAGATCAAGATTTGCACGAAATACTTTTTCTTTGAGTTCTTCTAACATGTCTTTTCTTTTGGAATTAGATAATTTAAAAATTTAAAGTTTAAAATTGGGTGCATCGGCATAGATCTTTCTGTTGAATCTATACAGGGCTGCACCACGTTTTGAAGTGAGTTTGTCAATGAGTTCGGTCTTTTCAATAAAATCTATCTGCTTTATGCGTTTTCTGAAGTTACGCTTGTCAATCTCTTCTCCCAGAATTGCTTCATAGACATGTTGCAATTGGGTTAAAGTAAAGAGTGAAGGAAGAAGGTTAAAGCATATTGGCTCAGTGCTAATATGGTGTCTGAGCCATGCGATAGCCTTTTCTACCATGATGTTGTGGTCGGAATAAAGTTGAGGTAGCTCATTCAAGTTTACCCATTCCTGTCCATACTCTATTCTGAGTTTGTCATCATAGTCATTGACATTGATAAGAGCAAAGTATGCCACAGAGATGACCCTTTCTCCAGGGTCACGATCGATGGCACCAAAGGCACCAATCTGCTGCATATAGATTTTCTTGAGACCTGTGAGGTCCTGGAGGACTCTGCTTGCAGCATCCTCCAGGCTCTCATTAGTCTTGACGAAACCACCATAAAGTGACCATTCGCCACGACCGGGGTCCATCTGACGTCTTCCGACAAGCAGTTTTAGCTTATTCTTTTCAAAACCGAAGACAATGCAGTCGACGGACACCCATACCTGGGAATGTTCACTATAGTATGTCATAATTATTCAATTCAAATTACCAGAAATAAGCATAGAAACATGCACAGAGTGCAATTACACCAAGTGTGGCAACAACGTCCCAGATGCACCAGCTCTCACGAATCTGCTTTCTGTAGTCAGAAGTGAATGTGATAGCTTCAACCTGTGCCTTTGAGGGAGCCGGGGTGAAGAATGAAACTACGACCATCAGTGCAACAATGAATACCAGCAGCCAGCATTCGAATACCAGCCAGTTTGTCTGCCAGAACCATGCAGTGTTCTCCCAGAATGCACCTTCCATGACCTTGCTGCCAGTGTCGGTGATCACGTTGGTCACCAGACGAAGCATACCGATGATGAAACCGCCGATAAGACCCCATTCACCAGCCTTCGGACTAATCTTCTTAGAGAGGATACCGAGTGTGAATACTGCTACCATGGCAGGAGCCAACAGCGACTGGATGCCTTGCAGGTAGCTGTAGAGGTTACCCATACCCATCATGACGGGAAGCCAGAGCAGACCCAGAACAACCACGACAACGGTAGCAATACGGCCGACGAGCACATAGTGAGCCTCGCTCATACCTTTCTTCATGGGCTTGTAGAAGTCCTCGGTGAAGAGTGTGGCACAGCTATTGAAGAATGCAGCCAGTGAAGTGACGAGTGCGCAGATGAAACCAATGGTCACGAAGCCTTTGATACCGGCAGGCAGGATGTTCTTCACCATCATGGCGAAGGCACCGTCGGTCTGGTCGTGGTTGTTGATGTCCATCTGAATGCCGCTTGCGGGGTCATTAGAAAGAGCGATGGCAACCATACCAGGAATCAAGAACATGAACACGGGGAGCAGCTTGAAGTAACCGGCAGCGATGGTACCGCGGCGGGCACGCTTCATGACGACGCTGTTATCTTCGCCCTTGGTCTGTCCGAGTACACGTTGAACGATGTGCTGGTCAGTACACCAGTACCAGAAACCGATGATAGAAGCTCCAATGAATACGATGAAGCCAGGATACTCATGATAGAGTGGGTCGGGTTTACCGGATGCATTGATGTCTGCCCAGTGGAACATGTGGGTGGTTCCATATCCGTCGTGCAGGCTGCGGCAATAATCCATCATGGTGCTCCAGCCTTCTGTAATGCTTCCATGTCCCAGTGTGTTCAGGCCGAGGAAGAGCACGAGGAACGAGCCTAATATAAGAATAGGTGTCTGGATGGCAGACATGGTCATAACGCCTTTCATACCACCGAACACGGTGAAGACGGCAGTGATGGCAATAAGACCGAGAGCTCCCCACCAGAACGGCAGACCGAGCAGGTATTTGAAGAAGATACCACCGGTGAAAGCTGTTACGCTGACCTTTGTCAGGATGTAAGCCACCAGCGTGATGATGCTCAGCCATGAACCTGTGCGCTGTGTGTAGCGGAATTTCAGGAAGTCGGGCATCGTGATGATTTTGCCCATTTTGTTGTTGAGAAGCTGATAGAAGGGTACGAACAGCCATCCGAGAATCAGGATCATCCAGCCCTGCATCTCCCAGTGAGCCATACCGACTCCGTCTTTAGCACCTGTACCGGCTAAGCCGACGAGATGCTCTGAACCAATGTTTGCAGCAAAGATAGCAGCACCGATGATGTACCAGGGCTCTCCTTTTCCAAAGAGGTAATCTTGGGAGTCTGCTCCCTTCATCTTTTCCTTGTCTTTCTTGATTGCACGGTATACCAACCATACAATAATCAAGATACCAACTGCGAGTACTACCCAGTCAATAGACTGGAATTCATTTGAGTTCCAATTCATTTTATTTAAATTATATGTATTAGGTTAATGCTATTTTACAGAGAACTTGTAAACAACGTGGCTCAGATACTTCTCACCGGGCTTCAGGTTAGCTGTCGGCCAGTCTTTCTTGTTAGGAGTGTCGGGATACTTTTGAGTTTCGAGACATACGCTTACGTGCTTAGGATACTTGATGCCATGCTTGCATGCAATACCTGTTCCCTGGAAGTTGCCAGTGTAAACCTGAATACCAGGCTCGTTAGTGAATACTTCAAGGAAAATACCTGTGTTCTCAGCATAGAGGCTTGCAGCAACCATCTTATCATTGCCAGTACCATCCTTATAAGTGTTCAGGCAATAGTTGTGGTCGAAACCTCCTGCATTCTTAATCTGCTGTTCTGTTGTGTCAGCTATCACTTCATACAAAGCACGGCCTTTATTGAAGTCCATTGAAGAGCCATAGACTGGCTTAATCTCACCGGTTGTCATGTATGTTGCGTCTGTTGGAGTGAAGTTGTCAGCATTGACGCGCAGCACCATGTTTGTACCTGGCTGTGAGGGATCGCCTGTAAGAGTGAAATAAGAGTGGTTACACATGTTGATGACGGTCTCTTTGTCTGTAGTAGCCTCGTATGTGCAGTCAATGGCGTTGTCATCTGTAACTTTGTAAGTAGCAGTAGCAGTTACGGTGCCGGGGAATCCGTTGTCACCGTCGGGAGAAACGATGGTAAGCTTCAAAGTCTGCTTGTCAATCTGCTCTGCATCATATACCTGATATTGCCATCCCGATGGTCCACCGTGCAGACAGTGACCGAAGTTATTGGTCGGCAACTGGATCTTCTCGTTATTGATAACCATTTGTCCCTTGTTGATACGGTTAGCATAACGGCCAATCGTTGCTCCATAGTCACTCGGAGAATTAGCAGAGTCTGCGTATTGGGCAATGTTGTCATAACCTAAAACGACATCAACAAAACTACCATTTTTGTCAGGAACCATAACTGATACAATTCGTCCTCCAAAGTTGGTAATGCATACTTCCATACCATTCTTGTTGGTCAGAGTGTATAACTTAACAGGCTTCTCGTTGATGGTCGTGTCAAATCTTGCAGGATCCAGACCAGATAACGTCATACCGTTGTTACCACACGATGAGAGCAGAATGGCTGCCATTCCGGCTCCAAATAAAAAAGCTTTTAAGTTTCTCATAAATCGAGGATCATTAAGTTAGTATTATAAATTATGGTGTAAAATTACAATTTTTTTATTTAAATACGTATCATTTCCTTTGTTTTTTTTCCCAATATTCTTAGTTTAACCATTCTTAACGTCTCAAGCCGTTTATCAATATATTTTCATTCATTGGACAAAGGCATTCAGCATCTATCTGCATAGGGGAATATAATATGCGCATAACCATTGAGAAAACTCAAGATTATGCGCATAACTTGTTAATATGACTACTTTTATATAGTCGTTGATATGACGGAATTAGTCGACGGGAATATCCTTGTTTACATTCTTACAGCCTACAAGACCATAATAAAGCATATACAGCATTGCAATCAATGGAATGATATACGACAGCATGTAACCCATCTTATCAGCCAGGAAGCCCTGGATGAAAGGAAGGATTCCACCGCCTACAACCATCATCATGAAGATTCCGGCACCAGCAGCAGAATACTTTCCTAAGCCTTCTGTTGCAAGATTGAAGATGGATGTCCACATCACTGAGGTGCAAAGACCGCAAAGAACAATAAGCATAGCTGCGATAGGAACCTGAACGGTTTCGAAAGACGAACCTGTGAATACAGGCATGGTGACCATTGACGATTTGCCTAACAGCATAGCAAGCACAATAAGAATTGAGCCTACAGTCGTTGTTACGATCATCATCGTGCGGCTGGATACTTTATCAGCGATAGATGCAGAGATCATACGACCGACAAGCATCAGGAACCAATATGTTCCGGCAACGAAACCACCGATAGCTGCGGCATTAAGAAGACCTTCACCGCCGCCACGTCCAGTCGTGTCTGTGATGTAGAAGTTCAATGTCTGCGGAAGACCGATCTCAACACCTACATAGACGAAGATGGCGATAGTACCCAATACGAAGTGACGGAAAGCCCATGGGCTGTGCTCAAAGACAGTATCCTTTGTTGCTTTACCCATCTCAGGATCTTGAATAGGAATGAAGAACAAGATGCAGAAGGCAGCAGCAAAGACAGCCATGGCAATGAACATCACGAGCTGTACATCTGCAATCTGAGTCTGAGCTGTTACTGTACCGATCAAGGCACCGACGAGCATAGGTGTGAGTGTTCCTGACAATGAATTAAGGGTTCCTCCAATCATGTTCAGCTGGTTACCGCGGTTACCGCCACCACCTAAGAGGTTCAGCATCGGGTTGACAACGGTGTTCAGCATACATACGGAGAATCCGGAAATGAATGCGCCGAGCATATAGACAGACAGACCGGCAACGGCTGCTGATTCAGGATTGAATTTTCCGGAGAGATACTGGATGAACACACCGACGAAACCGGTGGCAATACCAATCAGGGCAGTTTTCTTGTATCCGAATTTGATCAGCATCTTACCTGCGGGGATACCCATGAACAGGTAGGCTGCAAAGTTCATCAGCGTACCGAGGGTTCCAACGGTATTACTGTTGCCAAAGATATTTTTCCAAATGACTCCGATTGGTGCACCAAGATTAGTCACAAACGAAATCATTGCATAAAGGAAGAACATCGTTATGATCGCGATGAGACTTCCACTTTGTTTTTTATTGTTCATTTTGTTAGCGTATTTTTATAAATGGTAAAGTAGGGGAGAGTCCCCTGCTTTACCAGTTAAGTCCTTTAATTAGCAAATCTTGCGAGAGCCGTCACTAATGATGACATCATATACCTTTGGTGCCTTGCCGTACTTCTCATAATACTTCTTCTTGGCTGTAGCGATGAATTCATCGTATAACTCATCTTTGACAAGGTTGATGGTGCAACCGCCAAAGCCGCCACCCATGATACGTGAGCCTGTTACGCCGCACTCTTTGGCAATGTCGTTCAGGAAATCAAGTTCTTCGCATGAAACTTCATATTCCTTTGAAAGACCCTCATGAGTCTCGTACATCTTCTTACCGACAGTTTCGTAATCACCTGCTACGAGAGCGTCACAGACTGCCAGCACACGGTCTTTCTCGCCTAACACGAAGTGAGCACGAGAGTAGTCTTCCTCGCCAACTTCTGCGCGAACTTCTTCCAGCTGCTCCCATGTACAGTCACGCAATGTCTCAAAGGTTCCTTCCGGATGTTTAGCGGCAATGTGCTTAACCACGTTCTCACATGAGTTGCGACGATCGTTATAGGGACTTCCTGCAAGCTCATGCTTTACGCAAGAGTTGAGTAGAACGAGTTTATAGCCTTTGGGATCAAATGGGAAATATTCGAACTCACGGCTACGGCAGTCGAGGCGCATGAGCTTTCCTGCCTGTCCGAATACGCTGGCAAACTGGTCCATGATACCGCAGTTGACACCGCAATAGTTGTGCTCAGTAGCCTGTCCAGCCAGAACCATATCCCATTTAGAAACCTTATTGTCACCAAAGAGGTCGTTCAGACCACATGCAAAACAGCTCTCCATGGCAGCAGAAGAAGACATACCTGCACCAAGGGGAACATCACCGGCAAATGCAATGTTGAATCCTTTAACGGGAACGCCTAACTTCTCCATCTCCAAAGTGATACCATAGATGTAACGAGCCCAGCTTGCACGGGGACCTTTACCATCGTGGAAATCAAAGTCTACACGGTCTTTCAAGTCAATGGAATATGCGCGGATGGTACTCTCTGTGCCATTTGGACGCATCTCTGCCATGATGCCTTTGTCAACAGCACCTGGGAATACGAAACCTCCATTATAGTCAGTGTGTTCGCCAATCAGGTTAATACGTCCAGGAGATGCATAAATGTTTCCTGTCTTACCATCGAAATGCTTAATAAAACGACTTCTTACGAATTCTATGTCCATAGTTATTTTAAATTATTGAATTAATATTATTTGTCTATTCCGAATTTATAGATGGTCTTTTGCTTATACTGTTCTCCTGGACGCAAAATAACGCTTGGGAAATAGGGGCGGTTGGGAGAGTCGGGGAAGTGCTGACACTCGAAGCAAATACCAGAACGACGTGGGAATGTTGCACCATGCTGACCGGCATATCCGTCTGCCCAGTTGTCTGAATACAACTGCATGCCTGGTTCTGTCGTATAAACCTCCATCGTACGTCCGCTGACGGGATCTGTCAACTTTGCCGCGAAACTCAGTTCACCTTCCTCATTCTTATTCAATACATAGCAGTGGTCGTAGCCGGAACCGTTCTTGATCTGCTCGTCATCAGCATCGATGTCCTGGCCAACTGGCTTCGGAGTACGGAAATCAAAAGGAGTTCCCTTTACGAAACGAATCTCTCCGGTAGGAATAGATGTCTCATCGATAGGAATATAGAAATCAGCATTAATCTCACAGATCTGATTGTCGATAGTGGGAGTCGGATTTGCTATTCCTTGCAGAGAGAAGAAACCGTGATTGGTGAGGTTGATGATGGTCTTCTTGTTCGTTGTGGCCATATACTCGATAACAAGCTCGTTATCGTCTGTGAATGTATATACCACCGTTGTGCTGACTTCTCCTGTATAACCCTCTTCACCGTAGGGGCTTACAAGCCTGAGGACAACAGAACTGTTGTTCATCTGAAGTGCTTCCCAAACCTTAGCGTTCCATCCAATCTTTCCGCCGTGCAGAGCATTGGGTCCGTTGTTGATGGCAAGCTCGTATTTCTTACCGTTCAACTGGAATTTACCCTTGCAAATGCGGTTTCCATAGCGGCCGATGAGTGTGGAGAGGTATGGTTCCGGACTATTAATGACGCCTTCAATTGTGTCGTGACCCTGGATGACGTTTGCGTAGTTTCCGTCACGGTCAGGTACCATAATAGCAACTAATGCTCCACCATAGTTTGTGATTGCAACTTCATTACCTAAGCTGTTTTTCAGGATATAAAGGTCTGTTTTTTTACCGTTCACCGTGGTCTGAAAATCTTCTCGTTTCAGACCACACAGATTAACTGTTTCAGTTGTGTTCGTCATAAAAAATAAGTTTTTAGTTAATATTACTGCCTTGCAAAATAAATGAAAAAAAATGATAATCGCAAACGAAAAGAATAAAAAAACGAGGAATGGTAAGTTAAAAACAATTAAACAACGATATGATCAGGTGTCCCATCATGATTCCATCATCCCCTTTTATAGGTTTCACGTCCGTTGAAAGGGATTCCTTGTTTCCGTAATTTTGTCAAAGAATATTCAAGTTTTGAGCCCAAATAAAGGGGCACTTTGCGAACGAAAGAGTCTCTCGGTCGAAAAAACGCCATTTTTTGAGGTTTTTCATAAAGCGTTATCTTACAAACAGTTACAAAGATTCTTGTCTGTAAACTCTCGGTTTACAAAATCTGAATTTGCGAGAGCTTAGGTTTCATCGTGCGAAAGACCGTGTTTCGTCGTGTGAAAGGTGATGTTTGAGGCGGTGAAACATAACCTTTGGTGCGGTCAACCCTTATCTTTCGCAGTGCGAAAGATAAGCGATGGCGGAAGGAGGAATTAGGAAGGAGGAAGTGATTCTTGGTTTTAACGGATTTTAACCTCTATTTCATCACTTTTCCCCGACAAGTTTTTGTCAAGATATTTGATGTTGTTTTCATCGTCAATAAGCACGTTGTGACATCATATTGAATATAGGTCAGATCTACCCTTCTGAGCGAAGAGGTGAAGAATAGTACTTATTTCCGCCTCGCAAATGATACACTTAGACAGCGTAAACGATACATTTAGACTTCAGAAACAATATGTTTATTATTGCTGTCCGATAAAAATCGGAATTGATATGTATTCGTTTGGAACCGCCTTTAAACAGGCAAATTTAACTCTCATCTCAAAAAGTAACCCCTCCTACGTAGGAAAAAGTTCCAATTGTCGTGTGTTCTGACACGTTTCCCTTCTGAGACAGGGTGTGAAGCGGTGAAGCTAGGAAATGCAACTTTCCCTTATAGGAAATTATTTACCCCCGACCTAAATGTTTTCCTTTATATGAAAGTTATATATAGTCGCTTCACCGCTTCACAAACCATCGGAAAAGCAAATCGAGCGTATGTCACTTCCGCATCGGAAACGATAAAGACAGGCATTGCAAATGATACATTTAGACAACGAAAATGAAAGTTTAAATATCGTGAAGTGGATAGCGGAGAAGTAACAGCACGAAGCGGAACGCAAGTTAAGAAAGTGTATCTCAACTTTTAGCGGACAGCAATATATGTTTATGGGTGGTTAACATACAAGTGACGGAGGGTGATCCGTCCTCTGGCTTTGCCTGTGACAGATGTGAGAGTTAGTATTTCTATCGTCACTACCTTACATCGAACTCACGTATTATTACTTTCATAAGTAGCTGATAATCACATATAAAGAGACAAATAACATCTCAAGTCACCAACTTTCATGCAGCTTCCTTATCCTGAACTGGGTTAAAGATGTTTGACGATCAGACAACCATTCCCTATTCCATGTTCTACTGTTAATTGCTTATCAAGAATCATCATACTTTGTATAATATCTTATTCTAATGAACATTACTCTTTTTGATATAAATATGATGGAACATTTAATGGTGGTAGTAATGTAGATGTCGAGTATAGTACATAAAGAGTGTGCATAGTACGAGTCATCGCAACATATAGTGCTTTCCTTGTTTCATCGTCATTTGCACCATTGTACATTGGAAGTATTACCATATCAAATTGTAGCCCTTTGGCACTATGATATGTCATGATTTTGGGTAATGTTGTGTTGAAATTCAGATTATCAACATAATCAAAGTCGTTCTCTCCTTTATTGTATTTGAATTCACACTCAACATTGTTGTTCGAAAATTCTAGACTTATTCTGATGACTTCTGGATTATTTGGCAATAATATGCCAATGTTTCTTCCTTCATTATTATTTACTAACTTCAAAAGTGCTTCTATTTGTTCTTGTTCGGAGTTAAAGTGAACAAAATGAGGCAGTTCTGTTTCTTTATTCTGATATACCTTCTCTTTGTATTCTTGAACATCAACACCAACATAATCTTGTGTTATTTTGGCCACAGGACGAGGTAAACGATAGTTATTAAATAGCTGTAATGTGTTTAACCCCGTCATTTGCGCAATTTGGGCAATTGTCATGGTTTGTTTACCATATTGCCTGTAAATAGATTGAGCTGTATCTCCAAAGAAAAGGTAATGCATACGTGCTGCCTCAATAAACTCCTGAATTTCTTCCCTTGTAAAGTCCTGAATTTCGTCAACTATAATATAGTCTGCCTTGGGCTTTTTCAATTTGTATTTCCAGAGATGGTGATGGAAAAATCTAAACGAAGAGTCAATTTTCCCATTTCTCATAAATCGACTAAGTGATCTTGTATATGCAATGAGGATTACATCTTTCCCTTTTGCATGCAGCTGTTCAGCCTTGTGCATTGCTATTACAGATTTGCCACTACCGGCACAGCCAGCAACAAGCATAGATTTGTCATCCGTATATTCAATTAGATCGAGTTGGTCATCATCCATTGATTCTTCAGCAACATCCCAGTTATTTACTCCTTGAAGGATTGACCTTAAAGAATGAGACTCCGTTTGGTTATTTTGACCAGAGGAAAGGTCTTCCTCTACTTCATGTTCGTCGCTAACAATATTATCAGCATTGTACTCTGAATCATTTTCTGGTTCGTTCTTATGGGAATCTATTATAATAGATTGGCTGTTTATTATATCCTGAAGTTGCTTTATTTGTTCTACAAGTTCCTTATTCCGTTCTTCTATTTCTGATGTTCGCTGCTCTGCCAACAGTTTACTTTGTTCAGCTTCGAGTTGCATTTTCTGTGCTGTTAACAAGGCCGCAGCCTTCTCTTCTGATTCTTTTATAAGACTCTCTATTTGATCCTTATATTCAGTAATACTATCATCTTCTCCAAAAGAAAACTCTTCAAATCCATCTAGAAATTTGATTGCAGTGCTACTTACAATTCGATTACTCTTAATATAATCCAGGAATCCCATAAAGAACGCGGCACAACTACGTGCCTGTATTTCAATATCCATATTTGTTCTTCCTGCATGAGCGCCGATTTCACTAGCTATACTATAATAGCGGCATAATTCAGCACTGCAACTATCCAGTCCACGTCTCAACCGTTTCTTTTGTTCATCATATTTTGATGTGATTACATCCCTGTGCTTATAATAATACACTTTAGGGAACAATTCTGGGAATGATCTTCCCTGCGGTTTATAATTGGGAGGATAATCCGAATAGGAAAATGTCCCATCTTCCCTGTTCTTGTTAATCGAGGTCTCACCATTAATTAAATCCAGTGCCTTTTCCTCATTATCCAGAAAATCGAAAATGAGATATTGTGACACTAGTTCAATTGCCGGGCGGATGTTGAGGAAGAACGATCTGTAGTCTGCCTCGTTAAATGATTTGACAGCAAGATTATATCCGTGCTGTAGATTCTCTTTGGTCTGTTCCATTTTCAATATGTTTTCCGAGTTGGCGTGCCAAATCCAGCGATCTGTACCACATAAAGATAACCTAAATCTTTTGCTTTTCTGGTCCATTTTTTAGCAAAGTCCGTACCATTTAATTCGTCTGACTTGATAGTGTCTTCATATGTCCACAGAAAAACATTACTTATATAGAAGCCTTCTAGATTATAAACATTATTAGCTCTAGCACGGGCTATTATATTACTTTTAGCAGATAGTCTTCCTATTGTGCTATTATTATGAATTATATAAAAACGATTACTGTCATAATCTCCCTTTATGCTAATAGGATCATCTTTTTTGATATTATTTAAAATATAATCTATCGTTTCATCAAATAAATTCTTGTTTTTAGAAGTCTTAAGAAAATCCTCAGTTGCAATATATGAAAGATAATATTTGTCCATATCGGCCTTTGGTTCGGTATATCTCAATGCCTCATAATCAGGAGCTAAGTAGATAGAGTGGTTTTTCAAAGCCATCTCTCTTTGACCTTTGAAAATGTAGAGGCGTTTCTTGGCACGAGTATAAGCAACAAACATCAGTCTTCGCTCTTCGTCCATATCAGCTAAATCATCTACAAGAGGCATTTCGCCATCTTTGTATTCACGGTGTGGACGTAAAGGCAAATTAGCAAAAGACGGAGTAGTTATAACGACGTCAAACTCTAACCCCTTTACTTTATGCATTGTAGTAAGCACAATTGTTAAGGGCGTTTTTTGATGAATGAGTTGTGTTTTATAATTATCATAAATCTTGTACACTTGTCCTGCATCATCACGACTTGTTATATCCATTATGTAATCAGCAATTTCCTTCCATGTATGAGAAGCATAGTCAGAACGAATGGAGTCCATGTAATTCAATACTAAAGTGTACGCAACATCTAATGTGTATTTATCCCATGATGGGGAAGTCGTCTTTTTCTGTTCCAGCTTCTTTTTTATTTCATTTGCGGTATTTCTATTTTTGTTATCTACTTTTCGATTGGCATTTTCGTTTAAATAATTTATTAGGAAATAGATCTCTCTTTCCCTCCACAATTCTCCAATACTTTCTCCTTGAATTCTTATCTGAACATCATTTGGTATTTTATTCTTAATCCGAGAATAGCCACGATAAACTTCATTATTTGTCCTGAAAAATACAGCAATTGTATCTATATGACGTATTCTTTTAAGAGCATCATTGTCTTGAATCGTTTCTGCCTCTAAATTCTGTTCTTTTGCCCAATTCACAATTGATATAATGTCGTTATACCAAATATGCCCCTTATCTCTATTGCTATCATATTCGAAGACATAGGCTTCAGACGGTTCGTATTGCATAATGGAAGGAGCAGAAATAGGCATGTTACCTTCCTGAATAAACTCTGATGCCTTATCAAGAATCTTTTGATATGACCTGTAGTTAGTAAACATAGAAAGATTAGTCGGTTGAAGTAAGGCTTCCAACTGTGCGTAATATGGGTGTGGATTAAGAGCCTCGGCATATTGCTGAGGGGTAAGGGAATATAAAACACATTTAGGTTGGGCTAAACCGTTCCGACACCATCTACCACATCTGTTACAATCTTTAGGTGTCCTATCAAAACCATAAATACTTTGATTTATATCTCCAATTGCAAAATACTTGCATGATGTGTATATTCTTTTTAGTTTTGAAAGTAAATCTAATCGGCATTGGGTAATGTCCTGAAATTCATCTATAAGGATAAAATCTATTTGTGGGAATAGCGCTTTTAGAGCGTGTATATTATTCCTGTTGTTTAGATATTGCAGAAAAGCATATTCCCAACATTTTGTTGGAACATTATCAAGTTTTTTGTCCATGCATTTCTTCGCTAAAGCGTGAAAAGTGAATACGTTTAATTGATGAGCTATTCTGCTTAAACCTAATTTCGTAAAAAGACTATTCAAACGATAACGAAGTTCCACAACCACGGCACGATTATAAGCTAACACGAGCAAATGTGACGGTACAACGTGTTCTTTGTAAATCAATCTGGCACAACGTAGTGTTAATACATGTGTTTTTCCTGCACCTGGACCAGCTAAAATGTTTACGTTCTTGTTAGTAGGCTGATCATAAATACGTGCTTGTTCTTCATTCCTCGGAATACCTTTTTCTACATTTCCATAAATTTTCTCTTCTTCTTCCTTAAGTGCTTCCTCTGTCAATTGGGAAATTATATCAGACCCTTCCGGAAGATATTCTTCAGCAAGACTAAAATAGTCTTCATAGTCTTTGCTCTGGAAGTAACGTTGAATATACTCACCCAATTTTGTTTTTGGTACAAAAGTGAGAATATTCATACATGCAAGTCGAACTTTCTTTATTTTCTCATTATCATCAAATTCTTTACGGAATTTGAACATATAAGAGTCTTCTGCTAGACCCTCAGGTATCATTGTGTCTGTTAACTCTGTAGCAGAAATCTCTATACCACTTTTTACAAGTGGAGTATGTTCAACATAAGCAAGATGAAAGAGTATAGAAAGCAAATCTTCAAAATATCGATATCCCTTTTTTACCCAGCCAAATTTTATGATAACATCCTTGGCCCAATTGAATTCTTCGGTTGTTTCTACGACGAACTTTATCATTTTGAGGCAGTTTTCCTCAAGTTCATCAAGATATTGTTTCCATTTGTTGTTTTTAACCTTAACCATACAAATTACTTCATCTTCCAATTTTTCTACTTTATAGTTTACCATCGGGAGATAATTTAGAAGTGTAAACATCTGTGGTCCCATCCTAGTAAGGATGTTCTTGCGGAATGTTTCGTAGCGTATTACAGCCATTTTGGGGGGATTGTCCACTTCTGCTTTCCAAGGCATATATTTAATGCCGTTTTCCTCTACTATATTATCGTAAACGATATCATCCATTAGGTGCTTAAAAATGTGTTCACGTTCCTGTTGACCAATAATTCTAACTTTATTTGTCTTACAATCAGAAAGCAAACTTCTTAAGCCATCAAATACGATGTGGAGAGCGAAGTCGTTTTCGCTATGTCTAACCATATAGTTCGTTTCACAGAATCTACGTGGAACCAGCTTACAGCTCATGACCTCATTAAGTTCCAATAATCCTTTGTCCATGCATAGAATTATTTGATTCATTATTTTGGGTAGAGACATGCGTAAACAACTTCTCATATCATTCATTGATACGAGGGAATGCTGACCATCGTCTTTTATGTTATTTGTTAGATACAAGTAAACAAGACTTTGCTTAAGAGATGTGTTAACATTATTCTTGTTGATTGTTATGTCAAGACATGCCGGAGAGAGATACCGTTGTTTAATGAATCCTATATGTTCTAACCAATGAAATGCTAGTCGTGAGGCAGTGGTATCATTAAATTCCTCTGTATTCTTGATCCACACGCTAAATGGGACAACAACAGGTTTTGCTTTTGTCTCTTCTAATGTTTGGAAACGACTTATATACTCTACGATTCTGTTCTTTGCATCTGTTAGATTTGACCAGCTCATCTGACTTTTGACGAGAAGTTCCTTAAGTTTCCTAAAATCCTCTTTAGAGGTTAAACAGAGAGCTGGGATTTTTTCCTTCCCGTTCTCAAATGCATGTTTGTACTTCTCTTCATCTCGGCCAGCTCTTCCGACTTCCTGAAGATAATCTTCCATAACAGAAGGAGGACTATAGTGAATTACATAGTGAACATTAGGTATATCCATTCCCATTCCAAATGCCTTTGTCGCACAAAGAATGTATAGAGAATCGACACCGTCTTTCCGCTTGAATTGCTCATAAACATCATTTCGTAAGTCAGCGTCAAGACCAGCATGATAGAAGCCTATCTTATCTATGCATTTATGAAGAATACTATCAGGAGAAGATTTTAATGCTAATTCTGATAGAGTATCTGCAGTTTCTTCACACTGTCTATGCGTCCGACAGAAGATTATCATGCAACTAACAGAAAAATCAATTTGTTTCTCCTCAATGAAATGTGTTATCTCAGAAATCCTAGCATCGTCTTCATGTTCTGTCAATGCAAATGATATCTGGATATGTTGCCTTATTGGGTTATAATCCTCTGCTGTCTGGCCTAATCTTTGAATGTCTGGTAAGGAAGTGCGAATATCTGACTCTACTTGGGTAGTTACTGTGGCAGAGAATAACGCAAACATAAAATCAAAATGATACTCTTTTCTGAATCTGATACATTCTAATACAGCATTCCTGTAGTCAGGCCGGAATTCCTGTCCCCACTGTGAAATACAATGTGCTTCGTCAAAGATGATATATTCTAATCCTCCATCCATTTCCATGCGTTGGTATAGAACATTCATAAATGATTTGACACGGAATCTTTCGGGAGTTATATATAATAGAGCAATTTCTCCAGAACGTAACCTTCGGTAGATACTCTTTACTTCTGGTCGTTGCCGGTCACCACTGAGATAATCGACGTTTGTTGCGAATCCTCTTTTATGCAAATCTTCTACTTGGTCTTGCATTAACGCTCTCAAAGGGGTAATTACCAAGGAAAGCCTCTTTGTTATGGACGACCTGTATAGTGCAGGCCCCTGAAAGCAGACTGATTTGCCTTCACCGGTTGGCATTGATACTATACAGTCCCCTTTCTTCTCCCACATATAGGGAAGAACCTCCTCTTGTGTAGGTTTCCATTTGTAATCACCTATGAAATGTTTACGAATAAGCTCTATTGCAGCAGTAGTGTCAATTTCTTCTTCCTTGCCTCTACTATCGTTAAAGAATTGACTGGAGTTTTCTAATGCATTATTATATTCAGCATCATTTCCCCATAAATCCACTTTGAAGGTTAGGGCATGACAACTGTTTGCAATATCTTCATAGTCATCAAAATAGGGATCAATAATATAGAACTGTGTATCTTTACTATTGGCCATTACAATAGAACAATAGTTCTCAAAGATAGGCCATGCTGCGTGAATACATTGGCGGGGAGTAGTATGATGTACTTTATCATCCCTCTCATCATCAGCATCTTCCTCCAGATCATCATCAAAAGGCAGTTTGTCCCACATCAACATGTATCTGTCTATATCCATGTTGTCCCATACATAACAGAAAGGTTTGTCAGTTCTGTAAGATCCAACGCTGTCTATGAATTCTTGTTTACTGATGATGACCATCCCATTATTACGACTACCTATATATTCTAATTTTCGGAAGCCGCTACCATTTGACGGAATAAAGAATCCTTCAGATGTTGCATAATTGGTAATTTCATCAATTTCTTTCTTGTCATTGATAATGTATACGATTGGCAGATTTGGATTAGCTTGATGGATTCTATTTAACAAAGCAATCTGGAACAACCAGTATTTACTACGTTGAGTTGTCGAGCTATTGACACGCATCACCATGTCAGCTGTGCGGTTTCTACTAACTTGGGTTAGATTAATATGCCCAATGTCATCACCCTTGAATTTCCATTTGATGGTCTTTGGCTTTACTTTGTAATGGTCCAAGAAGTGTTTCCTATATGCTTGGTACTGATAATTCAGATAGAATGCGAACTCACCATTTCTTTCCCTTTCAGCCCATAAGTTAGCAACAAGTTTTGGCATAATAATACCTAGTTTCCTAATCTCATCACCTTTGATTGGAGCATAATTAGTCGATGCCATTGTGAAAGGCAGTTTGCTTCCGCATGCAATCAAATCGGCAAAAGTCTTGTTCTCGCATGCTTTACACTTATGAATACGATCTTCGAGCTCTGTTCCTATGATAAATATGTATTTATATTCTTTTGAGAGTATATGTGAATTCTCGAATGATGTGACATCAATGCAATCAATATGGCTTTTGAAACGATAAAGATAATCTTGTAATTCTTCTTCTGTAAATGATATTTTCTCACTTTCATTATCTGTCACACGTAGATATTGTGCAAGGTTCTCTAGGACAGGAGTTCGTGAAACCTGGCAAAAACGTTCAAGAATTGATTGCTTAATGATGTTATCAAGAGGCTTTTCTTTCAGACGATGGTTGTCAAGACTCTTGAAGGAATTTTCTTCTATAGTTCCTGGAAACGATAATGGAATATATTGAGCTAAACGTGCCCATAAATTACTAGGGGCAATTAAGAGTGTTTTTTCTGTATCTGGGATAGCTGCTATGCTTTCCAACTTCTGTATTAGCTCATCATCTAATGAGCGTAATTCTTGGAAGAATTGTCGTTCAAGATTTGCTGTGCTTTTGAAATAATCAGAATAATAATCAACCTGCAAGGAGTTGATAATTTTGTCTATATTCTCTGGAAGGACTTTGCGCAGTTGTTCTACAAGTTGGCTATCTATCGAGAGCCTATAAAGCTGGTTCCAAAATAATTCATTTGTCAATTGTGTATCAGCTTCTGCATGATGTTCTGTATGTAAAGAATAAGCATATCTGCATGGATTAAGTAATATCTCAATTTCAAGGGTATCCCATACGAAAGTGTCATTTGACAAATCCAATCCTTTCTTTTTCAGAATAGGCAAATCCCAAAGTTTAATATTGTGACCGACAATAATAGGGATTCTTTTTAGTTTCCTGAACAAGGAGTTAATTTGATCTTCACCTGTATAGGCCCTCATATTATCCTCTGCATAGAAGGCAAATTCTTTTATATTTTCGCCATCAGATTCTAAATCAAAAACACAATAAGGCATTTCACCCTTAACGGTATCCCATTTTTCTCCAATATAAACTGTAAACAATTTACTGTCTTTTAATTCCTCATTAGTAACAATGCTTATAGCTTTGTCTTCTGGTAAGCGTTTTAGTAATTGAATACTGTCATCTGAAGCCATCCGTTTCAATACGGTAATGACTTTATTATAGGATAGGGCATCTATAGTTCTGAACAATTCTTCATCGGTGAGATTCCTTGAGCAGAATTTAATGAATTTCTTTACTTCCGGAGTTCCAGAAATATTCATGTGCTCAATAATAGTCGACTTATCCCCTATAGCACTATATGTTTTGAGATTCTCGGTAAGATAGAATAACTCTGTTTTAAATTTGTCATCAGAAATTGAACAACTAACAGCATAATCAAGCCATTTGTTCTTATCATCTTCACTATGAAAACCACCAATAATCTCCTTTAACTTTCCCTCTTGATCATTTCCTCTGCTAATTAATGAGATAACACAAGGGTGCATAAGTAGTTCTAAATTGTAGACGTATTTATATAGACACATCCTCAATTCTGCTGTTGGTTTGAAATGCTCAATATCAAAAACAAATGAATCTCGTTCGTCATTTGTCATGTTTGATAGCAGGCGTTCCCATTTTTCACTATCAACAGATTTTGTATGATAAAGTTCCTTTAAAACACATTGTCGTCCTTGAATACTATTATAGAAAAGATTATCGGTTACTGATTGAATTGATTTCTTAATACTAATTCGATCAACAATTCCATCTATTATTCCATATTTTCCAGTATAATTCTTGCATGTTGTGTAATCATCATGGGTCGGCAAGAGAGCCTTAGCATGAATGGCTGCATTTCTTTTATAGGTTAGTTGTTTTTTAAGTTCAAACGTAATCCACATTTCTTCTTGTAATGTAGAAGAGTCTTCCCATTGTCTTTTATCTAAATATAATGTAACAGGTGTGTGGGGAGGTAAATCATCAATGCCAAATGCATTAGTTACAACAAAAGCATAGTTTTCTTCTAGTCGGCATCTGCTAACGAAGCCAATAAATCTTTGTGTAGAGTTGTTTTTACTCATTGCTTTATCTTTGGCATCTCCATTTTCTTTTGGCTCCAGCATATTGGTGCGTGAAAGCATTTTTAATGATGGCAAGTCAATCCTTCCAAGTACATTGGCTGTGGTATGTCTAAGGTTATCCTTTCTAGAAGGATTTGACTCGATGGATGTTGTTTCTATTTGATGCTCGTGTTTATCAATTGCTATTGATGGTTTCTCAATACGTACTCTATAGGATGCAAGCAACGGATCTATTACACGAAGGACAGACATGGGCAGAATATAGTTGGGGTCATTAGGAAGTTCGATGCCCCTTTGTCGTGCATAATAACATAGTTCGTCAATGGATCCTCCTTTAATGGTGATTATGTCGGATATTGTGATTTTACTTGATTCCATATTTGACTATCTATTGGATTATTTATTTATCGTAGATTTGTTTAGGCTTCTCTTTCATGGATTTGTCTATTTATGACCACAAAGATAATTAAATATTTGCAGACTATCGCAGGAACAGAATGGTAATCTGCAATAATCACCTCAATTCGAGATAATAAACACTAAATAATATGAGTTGTTTGTGTTTTCAATGCAATATCGTCGATAAGCTTCGGAGTGGGGGCATTGAGATAATGGCGCACCTTACCATCGCATAACAATAGCGTCATTTTTACCCATCTACTTATCAAATTCTTTGCAAAAACTATCCACGGCACAGGAATTTTCTGTGTTTTTGTAGTCGGTAATCATCACGAAACCTTGGTTACATGAAGAACTCTGCCAATGAGTTTCCTGACTTCCCATTTGTGCAAGTGCCACTTGCACAAATCTACACCTACTACCTAATACCACCTAGCAGGGTGAAAAGATATAAGATACATCTGTTTGGGATAATAATTAACGTGGGTTCAACGTAAAACTTATGCAATTAGGGATCCTTCTGGACGTGGTGGTGACGATAGTGACGATAGAAATACGAACTTTCGTATAAGGAAATCATTTGGTCTCGGGGTAAATAATTTCCTATAGGGAAAGTTGCAAAACCTATCGTCACTATTGTCACTCTTATGTTGAACTCACGTTAAAACTACAGAGCGGTTTACCCTTTTCAATGCAATATTCTCAAGAATCATATTTATTCATCTATTTATCAAATACTTTGCAAAATTCATCCACGTAATAGAAAATTTCTGTAATTTTGTAGTCGGTAATCATCACGAAACCTTGGCTACATGAAGAACTTTGCCAAGGAGTTTCTTGATTTCCCATTTTTGCAAGTGTCACTTGCACAAATCTACATCTACAACCTAACACAGTCTTACAAGGTGAAAAATATAATAGGGCGAGTGCTGGGGCAAGGAGGCTTCAGCAATATTAATAGAAACCAAACGTTTTAAATATGATGGCAAGCGAGATTACAAAATACGAACAGCAGTTTGAGGAGATACGAGGCGTCATTACCATGCATCGTGAAAGAGCATTACGTGAAGTGAATGAGCAGTCTCTTCAGATGAGTTGGACGGTAGGCAGAATAGTAAGTAACAAACTGAAAAGCAATGAATGGGGAAGCAAAGTTGTTACTCAACTTTCTGAATATCTGCGAACGAAAGATCCAACTTTGAAGGGATATAGTCGACGGAATATTTATAACATGGTTATGTTCTATGAGGAATACTCGTCAGAAGTATTTATTGAGCGACTACAGAACCTGTCATTGCCAGACTTTGTGCAGTCAGAAACTGCACAAATGAATAATTATGCAATTGTGCAGGTGGGAACTGCACAATTACCAGCCATATTGTATCTTACCACATTTACTAATCACATTGAGATTCTGAATCGTTGTAAGACAGTAGAGCAGCGTATATTCTACATCCTATATGCGTATAGGGAACGATTAAAGAATAAGGAGTTGCAGCGATGCATCGTGAATGACACTTTTGGCTCGTTGATGGGAAACAAAAAGAACTTCTCTGCAGGGCTGAAGCAGGTCTATCCCCAATCTCCGTCATTGATAAAAGACAGGGCTTTTGTGGATTTCCTTAGTTTGCCTGAAAAGCATAATGAGAGACAGTTACATAAAGGGCTATTGGACCACATGAAGCAGTTCGTATTGGAATTGGGTAAGGATTTCCTATATATTGATAGCGAATACCTATTACAAGTAGGCGGTTCTATGTTTAAGGTGGATCTGTTGTTCTATCATCGTGGTCTCCAATGCCTGGTAGCCATAGAGCTGAAGGCGAAGAAGTTTAAGCCGGAATATATGGGACAGCTTGAATTCTATTTGGAGGCTCTTGACAGAGATGTAAAACGGAGTAATGAAAATCCAAGTATCGGAATTCTGCTTTGTCAATCTGCTGATCAGAGTGTAGTTGAGTATGCCATGAGTAGGAGCCTTAGTCCAACGATGGTAGCAGAGTATCATCGCCAACTGATACCAAAAGAAGTGGTTCAGAAATCTTTGGAAGAATTCTGTTCCTTCCTTAAAGACATTAAAGGCAAATAGTTTATGCAACATCCACAACCTAACACCACCTTACAAGGTGGGAAATACAGGATAGAGCGAGTTGCAACCTATTGTAAGATAATAAGATGATGAAGAAGAAAACAATGTTGCTTATTGTATGCACGTTAGCTGTTGCATTATTGTTGTCGGGGTGGTATTTCCTGTATCACTTAGACGCGAACAAGAGTTGCATCATGGGTGAGAACACATCCCAAAAAGAGGAAGGCATGGAAGAAGTGAACGTTCCCAGTACCCGTCCATTCGTAAGGGTCTCTTTGCAACCATTGGGCGATTTCACCCAAAAGGAAACGGAACGTTTGCAAAAAGACTTGGAGAAGCATCTATCGGGGATGGTGGATATTGACATGTTATTTGAGGTGCTGCCCTCAAAACCTTTAGAGGACACATGGAAGAACGATGCAAAGAGCCGCTATCGTGCTGACAAGATCATCAACTCGATGGCTGTAAGTGCCAACAAGCAACACGTCATCATTGCCTTGACGCACAAAGATGTGTCGGTTAGTTATAAGGGAAACAAAGACTGGGGAGTGTTGGGACTGAGCTTAATCCCGAAGAAAGTATGCGTAGTATCCACCTATCGACTCAGAGACAAGAGAGACCTTTGGAAAGTGGCTACACATGAGTTTATCCACACCTGTTTTGAATACCGCCATTGCCCCAAAGACAATCCCACTTGCATCATGAAGGATGCTAAAGGTCATGCTAATTTCTCAAACAAAGAGAGACTGTGCGACGTTTGCAAGAAAGAGATTTACAGGAGATATTAACTAATAGACCATCATGAAATGAAAATGGGAATATGATTTGGTGGAAATATCTCTAATCATTTGGAGATATGACAAAGAAGATCCGCAACAATATAACTACTTCCTCCTATGAATATGAAATCATTTTCCGAAGCCGATGATTTCGCCTCTTCGTATGCTTGGGCTACAGTGGGGTAGGTGTTTCCAGACAATC
>Ga0247611_10002721_pt1 | contig 27706 bp, 13 predicted proteins | sample 177DNAGHGhighgp2_FD_192422 | JGI IMG/M metagenome (GOLD analysis project Ga0247611, IMG submission 192422) | Sheep rumen microbial communities from Palmerston North, Manawatu-Wanganui, New Zealand - 1770 DNA GHGhigh gp2 | ecosystem: Host-associated > Mammals > Digestive system > Stomach > Rumen... | reverse complement strand
CTGAACGCTGCCGGCGGCCGACTCTGGATGCTTGCCGGGGGACGATGGGAGGCGCAAAACCAGACACCCGGCGACGTGATGATTTATGATGGTACCAAGTGGACGAACATCCCTATGCAAACCATTGTGTCGAAGACCGGTAATCGTGCCCGCGATTTCATGAACGCTGCCGTGGACCCGCTCAACAACTCGCATTTTTTCATCACCAGTTACGGCACCGGACTCTACGAGTTCAACGCCGATGCGTTTGTGCGTCAGGAACTGGCCGGCGGTAATAACACTTTGATTGCTACCTACGAGCCCAACCCGGGTAGTTACACACGCCTCGACTGCGCCTCGTTTGACAGCCAACGGCGTCTCTGGTGTCTCAGCGCTTGGACATACAGCCATTTGCAGTGCGTAGAGCCGGACAATACCTGGCACGCTGTAGATGTGCTTATTAACGGCCAAATGGCGGAGTTGCATACGCCCGCAGGACTCATTCTCGACGCCCGTAATCCGAACTATAAGTGGATTGCGACCGCGCGCATAAACACGTTCCTCGCCTTGGTGGACGACAACGGAACGCCCTTCGATAACTCCGATGACAAGACCGTCAGCCGCACGAAATGGGAAGACCAGGAAGGACATACGTTTGCACCCGAATATATCTACCAGATCATGCAGGACAGCCGCGGACGGATTTGGATGTGTACCGAGCAAGGTATCGCCTATATCGATAACATCGATTATTTCACCTCCAGCGCCATCGTACGACCTGTCGTGATAGATAATAACGGCGAGAACCCGATGCGCCTTAACCCCGTACGCGCCATCTGTGAATCGACAGACGGCAGACTATGGGTCGGCACCGAGACATTAGGCGTCTTCATCCTCAATAGCGACGCCTCGCAGATTGAGGGGCATTTCACTACCGACAACAGTTCGATGCCGACCAACAGCATCCTCTCGTTGGCCTACGAGGAGAAGAACGATCGTATTTTTATCGGTACGGCGGAAGGATTGGTCGAATACAACCCGAACGGTTCCGGCGAAGGACTGATGGAGGAACAGCAGCAAGAACCCGAGAAAGAACAGATCAATGAGGGCAGTATGCGCCAATGGAAACTGCATTTCTCCTATAGCGGTGCACAAGAGGTAGCCGCTACGCCTTCGGCTGTTTTTGCCGTGGCACAGGGTTCGCTCTTCAGTGTGGACAGAGCCGATGAGAGTATTGCTTACTGGGATAAATCCACCGGTCTCAACGGTTCTTCCGTCACCCACATCGCCTACGATGCTTCGTCCGCCAAACTTATCATCGTTTATGCCGACGGCCGGATGGACTTGCTCGACAGCGACGACGATGTAACCCAAATGCCCGACCTGTCCATGAAAGCGGGAACGCTCTCCACCGAGATCAACTGCATCACCGTCGGCTCCAAACAAACGTACTTGGGCACTTCGTTCGGCATCGTTGCCATCAACCCCCGCAAAGGGGAGGTCAGCGACACCTATTATATCGGCGATGAAGCCGCAGCGCTGGAAATTCAGCAGGTGGTAGAGTCCGGAGACTCGCTCTATGCCTTCTCGTATGACCGTCTCTACAAAGCGTCGCTGCGCGATAATTTGGTTGATTATAAATTCTGGCAAACCGACACGCTTCCTTGCGAAATAGTACAGCAGGCCGTGGCGTTCAACAATACGATTTACACCCTGCAGCACGACTCACTCTATCGCCGCGAAGGCAAACAATGGCACTTGGTAACGCCTGAACCGCTCGAGTGGATTCATGTAAGCGGTAATCAACTCCTCACTTTCCAACGCGGAAAGGGTCTCATGCAGTTGACCGAAGACGACACGCTTTCGGAGATTAATAATCGCCACGTGGCGACCGATGCCATTCGTTCCAACGGCGAATATTGGCTTGCCGAAGAGGGCAAAGGACTCGTGCGACTGGGCAACGACGGCGATGTATTCTTCCGACCCGAAGGACCGATGAGTAACTTCGGATACGACGTTCAGACAGCGCACGGACAAGTCTATGTCACCCCGGGCGGACGATGGGAAGTGCAGTTTGGACGGCAGAGCAGTCTCAGTATTTACGACGGGCAGAAATGGCTCGGCATTCCTTATAGCGACACCTGGTACTACACCGGGCACGACATTCGCGACGCAGTCCGTTATGCCTTCGATGCCAACGACCCATCGCATTTTTATGTAGCCACCTACGGCACCGGTGTCTTCGAATTCAAGAATTACAAAGCCGTGGCTCACTTCGATGCCGCCAACAGTACGCTGCGCAAAGCAGGACCGGATGTCGATGATTATTATTTCACCCGCACCGAAGGGGCGCTCATGGATGAGCAAGGTAACTTGTGGATTTTGAATGCCACCTCCGAAGGCAACCCATTACACATCATGACGCCGAACGGACAGTGGCATAGTCTGCCGATGATGAGCGAGGGGCAAAACATCCAATTTACCACTCCGGGCTCTATATGGGTGGATCGTCGGAACAATGCTTATAAATGGATGATAGACCAACGAACGACACCGGGCGTCATCTTCCATTTCGACAACGAGACTCCTGCATACGGCGGCGATGACTACTGCCTCAAGCGGAGTTCGTTCGTGGATCAGGACGGCAAAACGATCACCCCGTCCTTCATCTACTGCGTAGCGCAGGACAAGAGCAACCGCACGTGGATCGGTACTGAGAGCGGAATCATTGTCATCCCCTCGGACGTCGATTTCTTCACATCCAATAAGTGCGTACGCTTCATCATCCCGCGCAACGACGGCACCGGACTCGGCGACTACTTGCTCGGCGACGAACAGATCAACTGTATGGTGCCGGACGACGGTAACCGCATGTGGATCGGTACCGCCAACTCCGGGCTATACCTCATCGAGGACGATACGATCACCGTGGCTCATTTCACGGAAAACAATTCTCTCTTGCCGTCGAATGCCATCCAGTCGATTGCCATCATGCCGACGACCGGCGAAGTGTTTGTAGGTACGGCAAAAGGAATCGCCTCCTACCGCAGTGACGCCTCTGAGGCGAAACCCGATATGAGCGGCGCCTACGCCTACCCCAACCCCGTGCGTCCCGGCTACACCGGATATATATCCGTCACCGGACTGATGGATAATACGGTGGTGAACATCGTCGATTCGGGAGGTAACCTGGTCTGCAAAACGCGCAGCCATGGCGGCACCGCAGTATGGGACGGACGCTTACCCGACGGACGACTCGCCACACCGGGTGTTTATACCGCCCTTTGCAACGCCGACGGCGGGCATGCAGCGGTTAAAATACTGATTGTACGATAAAGAAAAAAGCAGGCGATTGCCTGCTTTTATTATTGAATCAACTTCATGAATTCTTCCCGCGTCTTGGCTTGATTGAAGACTCCGGTGAAATCGGAAGTGACGGTCATCGCGTGCTGTTTCTGCACGCCCCTCATCTGCATACATAAGTGCTCCGCCTCAATGACAACCATCACCCCAAGCGGGTCGAGCGTCTTCTGGATACAATCCTTGATCTGCGTCGTGAGCCGTTCCTGAACCTGCAGCCGGCGGGCAAACACATCTACTACGCGGGCGATCTTACTCAAACCCGTGATGCGACCGTTCGGGATATATGCCACGTGTACCTTGCCGAAGAACGGTAGCATATGATGCTCGCAAAGCGAATAAAAATCGATATCTTTGACCACAACCATTTGGCGATAGTCTTCTTCGAAAAGCGCCGAACGCAGAATCGCCTCCGGGTCCTCGTTATACCCCTTGCACAGGAACTGAAGCGCTTCGCCCACACGGTGCGGCGTCTTCTTTAATCCTTCGCGTTCCGGGTCCTCGCCTATCTGGTGCAACGACTCCTCTACTGCCTTTGCAATGGCAGCAGACACCTTCGGATCAGAATGAAATTCTTGCAGATTCATTATTGTAACACCTGTATCTTGTCGCGCACAATATATGTCTCACCCATCATCTCCGGGTACTGCGACACGAATAGTTTCTTATACTCCTTTGCTTCGTCATAGGTGCGGAAATCACCCAAACGCACTTTCCAGAACGGCGGCAGGTACTGTACGTAAATGGTCTGAGAGATCTTGTCCTTCAGCCGTGCCTCTAAGTTCAACGCCTCGCCCTTCGCCGTCTGCTGCTGATTCGACGAATAAACCTGCACGCGGTAGCCATCGATCTCCACCAACTCGCGCTTACCGTGGATGGCTTCGTCCAACAACACTCCCACCGTCGAGTCTTGGATAATCTGCACTCCGGGCAGCGAATCCAAAATACTCAATAATATAACCAGTATCAACTTCATTATTAACGTTTTAACCATTTAACGTTTAGTACCTGAACGATGAACCTCCGACGAACTCGCGCAAGAACGATGTAGGCGGAATCTCACGTTCGGGAATCGGAATGAAATACTGCAGGAATTTGAGCAGTCGGTGTGCCTCCGTGTACTCTTCGCAGTACTTCGGAACCTCCGATAATATCGGCTCCGCATGGCGCTTGAGCACAGCGAACTCGAAGATAAGCGCGGAGTTGAACATCACGTCCGCTTCTTCCTGGAAAGGATATACCCATTTGGTCTCGCCGCGTATCACCGACGGGCAACGAGCAATGGTCTCCTTGGCGGAGAAGCCGCGGTAACGGTAGTCACGCACGATGCGCCGCAGCAAACGGATGTCGGTCGTCGGAATCCAGTTGTGGTTGTCGATATTGATGGTCGTCAGCGCGGAAACGAAGATCTTAAACGTCCAGTCTTTATCCACATCCGGCAGCACGCACGGATTCAGCGCGTGCAGACCCTCGATCACTAACACGCTGTCTTTCTGCAGTTTCAGTTTGCGGCCGCGGAAGACACGCTCACCTATCGTGAAATCATACGTCGGTAGTTCCACCTCTTTACCGTCCAACAACTCATGCATCTGCTGCTGGAAGAAAGCCAGATCAACCGCCTTCACCGTCTCAAAATCATACTCGCCGTTCTCGTCCTTCGGCGTGTCCACACGGTTAACGAAATAGTCGTCCATGGAGAGTACCTCCGGCTTGATGCCATCGACCAGCAACTGAATCTGGAGACGTTTCGAGAACGTCGTTTTACCGCTTGAACTCGGGCCGCTGATGAAGACTATCTTCGGCCGTTTAGCCGCAATCGCATCCGCTATTTGTGCGATTTTCTTCTCATGCAGCGCCTCCGCTAACTTGATCATCTCGAATGATTTCTTGTCCTTGCAGGCGATGTTGAAATCATTCACATTATTGATATGCAGCAATTTGTTCCAGCGGTTGTACTCCTGGAAAATGGAGAACATTTTCTCCTGCGGAATGGAGTCTTCCAGTATCGTCGGGTTCTGTCTGTTCGGGATGCGCGCCAATAAGCCGTCCTTGAAAGGTACAATATCGAAAAGCGTGATATAACCCGAACTCGGCAGCAATACATTCGTGTAATAATCAATGAAATCGCCCATCCGGAAGTAGCGGCAGTAAGGATTGCCCAAGGTCTCGAAGATCGAACTCTCGTTATTGAAGCGCTCGGCGAACATGCGAATTACCTCTTTGGTCTGCTTCTCTTCCTCGATAATAGGCCTATCCTCCGCAATAATCTGTAACATCCGCTCTTTGATCGCACGGATCATCTCCCGCGTCATCATCGGCGGCTCTTTCTCTTCGCCCGGCTCTGCAGCCTTGGCTATATGCCATTGGAGCGTGCAGTAGTATCCTTTGCTGATCGGGTGCTCTACGCGTAGATCCATCTCCGGATACAACTCATTCACCGCGCAAGCCAGAATCATACCCAACGTACGCACATAAGCGCGCATACCTGAAGGCGAACTGGCATCCAAAAACTCCACATCTTTCGGCTTATACAAGCGGAAAGTCAAGTTCTCAACCTTGTAATTGACATGCGCTGCAATAATGGGATAAGGCAACTGAAAATGCAATAAATCCTTCAACTCAATGAGCGAAATACCGCGTGGCACCTCATGATAAGTGTGGGTGTTTTTGCAATAAATGGTGATGGTTGGCTCCATATATCTAATCTTTTTTACCTTTTACCTCTTACCTTTTATCTGTTCCCTATTACTTCCTCCAAACTCTTCGCTTCGCGAAGGATCTTCTCCATATCTTCCAAACGCACTTGATTCGCGGCATCCGAGATGGCATGATCCGGATCAGGATGCGTTTCAATGAACAATCCGTCCACGCCTACAGCCAACGCTGCCCGCATCAAGTATGGAACCATGGCCCGGTTTCCGCCTGTTATTCCGGCCTGCGAAGAAGGTTGCTGAACGGCATGCGTGGCATCGAAAATGATTGGACACCCGAAACGACGCATCTCCACCAGGGACGTCATATCCACGACCAAACGGCCATAGCCGAACGAACTACCGCGCTCGGTCAGCCATATGCGTCCTTCTTTCGCCGCACCCGGGGACACCTGCTCTATCTTCTCGATCGCACCGCCCATATCCCAAGGCGCCATGAACTGACCTTTCTTCACATTCACGATCCGCCCCGTCTCTGCCGCAGCCTGCAGCAAGTCCGTCTGACGGCTCAAAAATGCAGGAATCTGCAGCACATCGGCCACCTCCGCCACCGGCGCACATTGATAACTCTCATGCACATCGGTCAGAATAGGCAGGCCGAATTGTTTCTTCACCTCCTCCAAAATGCGCAGGCCCTCGTCCAACCCTACTCCCCGCGCCGATGCCGACGTACGGTTCGCTTTGTCGAACGAGGCCTTGAAATAGAGCGTGATGCCCAAGTCATAACAGAGCCGGTTCAGCTTCTCTGCCGTCTGCATCACAATCTCCCTATTTTCAATGGCGCATGGCCCTGAGATAAGAAACATGCCTGTCCCCCTTCACTCTTTCACTCTTTCACCTCTTTAGTCTCCGCTTCTTTCGCGTTTCGCTGAGCCAACGGCGAATCGTCTACACCGCGATAGGCTCTTGCCCATTGTACTTTCAGCTTGCCTTCTCCACCTTTCTCATTCTTCGGCAACCAACTCTGTGCAAAGAAGAACATCGGCTCTTTCGGCAGACGATTCGGCAAACGCAGTACCTCCATGTCGTTCACATACCAAATCAACTCGTTCTTCGTCCAGCGGAATGAATAAACATAGTACATCGAGCGCAACATTCCGGTCAGATCCACCATCTTCGTCTTCGCGCCGTTCACCAGACCCATCTGATGCACCTTGCCGTTGTAATGATACAACGCAATCATCGGACTGTTCAGTTTACCGGTCGTCAAACCGAAGAAATGATGTCCTGTACCCTGGCTGCGAACCTTAGCGGCGAACAGACCCGACTCCTGCGAGAAGGCAATCTTGGAGTTCATTACATCCGATGTATAATCGAAAATATGTTCCACAAAACCTTTCTTCTCGTCCCAGGCTACAGCCTTGTGACTCTCCTCGCGCGTCTCGATATCCATACGGCCGTCCACGAAGAATGCGTTCTTGCCGTTCACATAGGCCTGACGCTCCGATGTACGCGAATGACCGTCTTTCATTGCCGGATTAGCATAGCCGAAACCGGGTTTCCAGTTAGCACCCGAGGCCATATGGTCCTCAAACGACGGACGGAACAACTCGGCCCAGTCGATACGCTCTTCGCGTTGCTCGTAGAAGAACTTGATATCGTCCGAATTGGCTAACTCCAAATAACGCTGCTCTTTCTTGTACTCCGGCGAGTGCTGCCAACGTTTTTTGTCAGCCCATAGCGCATGACGAGCCTGGAAATCATCGGTCTTGATCTCGTCCTCCAAAGCGCTTAACTGCCTCAACTCAAGCGAGTTCTGCACTTTCAGATAGTTCTTGAAATACGACGAACCGTCCAAACGGCTGTACTTACGTATCACGCTTGATTTGAGACGCTCCTTAAAACTTCTGATTTTCTGGAATTCGTCCGTCTCGCGGAAGGCAAGGAAAGCCTGGAACTCCTCGTCCTGAAGCGCTTCTTTGTAGCGGCGGATAGCGCGCGAATCAACGAGACGCTTGTAGGCCATCATCTTACGACCCTCATCCGTGTCTTCGTATTTACGCTTCTCTAATTCTCTCTTGCGCTCCTGAAAATCATTGCTCTCAATGACTTTCTTAAGCTCCAGATACTCCGCCAATTCAGGCGATTTCTCAATTTGGCGCCAGCGTTTAACGCGAGCCTGTAATTCGCTAACGGTCTTCTCGTACGAATCCGTCGAGAGCATTTTACCCGTTAGTCTGGCTGTGAATAAATTCATATAATTGGTATTTAACGTTTTAACAATTTAACGAGCTCTTCCATCGTTTCTACGAACACCGGCTCATAACTCTGCTGTTCCGGTATAAACCGGAGCGAACGCATCAGCGCTATTTGTTCTTTGAGCGGCTCATAGAACCCTTTGTAATTCAGCACGTATGTCTGTTTGTGATGTTCGCCTACAATCGCACTCGATGTGGCATCCATCATCTCATCCAGCGTTCCGTAACTCCCCGGCAGGCATATAATCACATCCGCCTCGTCGCGCATCCGCTGCTTGCGTTCGGACATGCTGTTCACCTCAATCAGGTAGTCGCAGTTGGTGGCCAACCGGCCTGCGGCCTTGATGCGCGGCGGAATAACACCCACCACATGCGCTCCGGCTGCTTTCGCGGCGTTGCTCGTGCGAGACATCAGTCCGCCGGTCGCTCCGCCGTAAACCAAGGTGTGTCCTTCAGTGCCTATCCACGCACCCAACTCATCCCCAAGCCGCAGATACTCTTCCGGTATCACATCCTTCGCCGAACAATAAACCGCAATTCGCATTACGCGTCAATCTTAGCGTGAAGAGCGTTCTCTTCAATAAACTCGCGGCGAGGAGCCACATCGTCACCCATCAGCATCGCGATGATACGATCTGCCTCGGCAGCATTCTCTATCGTCACTTGTTTCAGCATACGACGCTCCGGATCCATCGTCGTTTCCCATAACTGCTCGTCGCTCATCTCACCCAGACCTTTGTAGCGTTGCGTCTTGATCTGACGCTCGTCACCGCCGCCGTAGTTCTGGATAAACGCCGTGCGCTGGGCATCGTTCCAGCAATATTCGCTGTAGTTACCCTTCGAGCACTTGTATAGCGGAGCCATGGCGATATAAAGGTGTCCTTGCTCAATCACCTCTTTCATATGACGGAAGAACAGGGTCATAATCAAGGTGGCGATATGCGCACCATCGACATCGGCATCCGCCATGATGATCACTTTATGGTAGCGGATCTTACTCAGGTTCAGCGCTTTCGGGTCTTCTTCGGTACCGAACGTGATGCCGAGGGCCGTGAAGATATTGCGTACTTCCTCGCTCTCGAACACTTTATGTTCCATCGCTTTCTCCACGTTCAGGATTTTACCGCGCAGCGGCAGAATAGCCTGGTGTACACGGTCACGCCCCGTCTTAGCCGTACCACCTGCAGAGTCTCCCTCCACGAGGAACAACTCGCACTCAGCCGCATCCTTGCTCACGCAGTCAGCCAACTTACCCGGCAGACCACCGCCGCTCAACGGACTCTTGCGCAACACGCTTTGACGGGCATTACGCGCCGCGATACGGGCCTGGGCTGCTAAGATCACCTTCTCTACAATGCGTTTCGCATCGTCCGGGTGCTCCTCCAAGTAGTTCTGCAGCGCCTCAGCTACTGCCGCACTAACCATTCCGGCTACTTCCGAGTTACCCAACTTCGTCTTCGTCTGGCCCTCAAACTGCGGCTCAGCCACTTTCACGGAGATAACCGCCGTCAGACCTTCACGGAAATCGTTCGGGTCGATGGTCGAGTTGCCGTCTTTGTCTTTCAGCTTCGCCTTCTCCAGCATCTTGCTCTCCTCCGCGTATTTCTTCATCACACGCGTCAGCGCAGCACGGAATCCGGCTACGTGGGTACCACCCTCGATAGTGTTGATATTATTGACGTACGAGTGTACGTTCTCGTTGAAATCGGTGTTGTAGATCATCGCTACCTCTACCGGCGTTCCGTATTTGTCGGTATTGAGGTGGATCACCTCGCTGATCAGCGGTGTACGGGTACCGTCGATATAACGCACGAACTCGCTCAGACCCTTCTCCGAATAGAACTCCTCGCGCTTGCAGTTACCCTCTGCATCGATGACGCGTTTGTCTTTCAGCACAATCTTGATGCCGGCATTCAGGAAGGCCAACTCGCGCATACGGTTCGCCAAGATCTCCCAATGGTAAACAGTCTCCGTGAAGATTGTATCATCCGGCCAGAACTGAACGAATGTACCCGTCTTGCGAAGCTCCCAGTTACCCGTAGCCTCTGCCTCGGTGATGGTATGAACCGGCGCCAGCGGTTTGCCTTTCTCATAATCCTGGCAGTGGATAGCGCCGTTACGGTAAACCTCCACATGCATCTTCTTCGACAACGCGTTCACGCAACTTACGCCCACACCGTGCAAACCACCGGATACTTTGTACGAATCCTTGTTGAATTTACCGCCGGCATGTAGCACGGTCATCACAACTTCCAGAGCCGACTTGTGCTCCTTCGGGTGCATATCCACCGGGATACCACGACCGTTATCCTGAACCGTTATCGAGTTGTCCTCATTGATATGAACGGCTATCTCATCGCAGAATCCCGCGAGTGCCTCATCAATCGAGTTATCTACAACCTCGTAAACCAAATGGTGCAGACCTTTTTGCGATATATCACCGATATACATCGCCGGTCTTTTGCGCACCGCCTCTAATCCCTCAAGCACTTGAATACTTGAGCCATCATACTTCTCTTTTTGTTCTTCCATTATCTTTGTTATTATTTTTCTCCTTATGTAAAAAATGCGTACGCATAGCGAACGCGCGCGCACCCGCGCACATAAAATCGGCTGCAAAGATACAAAAAAAATCCCACATACGCAAGAGTATGCAGGATTTTTTTTATTTTTTTTTAATTTTGCAAGCCAAACGCCCTTTATTTGACAGGATTACCTGTCGCATCATATACTTTTCCGTCACGGATGATATACAGCGTTCCGTTATGCAGCACTTTCTGTACTCCTGACTCTTGGCTCTTGACGTCTTCAATGCCTTGTTCTCCGGCCTTGAAGTAAGCCACATAGGTCGCGCTGCTGGCGCTCGTCGTGTGGGTCGCCTCTTTGATAGGCTCGCTTGACTCGTCGTCCTTGATAGCCCAGTGGTCGAACTCATAGCCCTCAGCCGGAGTAGCCACGATCGTCACACTCGCACCTTGCAACAGCGAGTATTCCGTATCTTCACCCGGGCCTACTTTCACAGTACCCATATTCGAACACTCAGCGGCTACCTCAACGCTTACCGTCACTTTGCGGTCGCGGCGGTGCAGCGCGCGGATAATACCTTGATTACCCTTCGTCTGACCTAAGTCACCGGCAATACGGCTTTCTGCCGTCTTTGTGTCGATAATACGCAGGTAAGATTTCTCACCCCAGTACAACTCACCGGACAGGTGGTCGAACGCCATTGATTGAGGCTTATTGCCCGGAACAACACCTACATTACCCGTGTCACCCACTTTCTCCAACTCAACCTCTTTATCCTTCGTGTTCTCTTTCTTCACCGTGTACAGGATACCCGCTGTGGAAAGTACATATTTCTTGCCGTTCGCGTCAATGGCGATACTTACTATCGACACTTTCGTCTTCAGCTCGCCGGTAATAAACTCTCCGATTTCCTCTACGTTTTCGCCGTTGATCTTGTACAGCTTCTGGTCGCAATCGATTACAAGATAGAACTTGCCGTCTTTGAAATTGTAAGCCATATCGGTTACCGTTCCGCTGTACGTAGCTATTTTCGTAGTCTTGTCGAAGTTAACTTGCTCTTTATCTTTCGTCACGCTGCTGAAACTGAAACGCAGAATCTCTCCATTCGCGTCGTCCGCGATGTAGTAATAACTTCCGTTGCAGTCACCCGCGGTGATGTTCGATGCGTCACTCGAACTTTCGATCACACCTGCACCGTAATCGCGGCTACGGAACTGAACGAAATGGTCGCTCTTAGCACTGATGCCGTACCACGTCACACCCGATTTCGGCTGCGCGTAGAACAAAGCCTTGTATGTCTTGTTGGCCGAACCCATCGTTATCTCACGACTCGCTTTCAACCAGTCGTCCTTCTTGTCCGGATCACCCCAGTTGCCATCATCCTCCCAACGGCCGAAGACAAAGCCCGTGGCACCTTTCGCAGTAATCGTTACTTCGTCGCCGTTCTTGAACCATCCGATACCGTCTTTGAACGTCTCGCCGCTGCCGTCTTTCAACTGCATCGTGAACGAACCCGTCTCTTCCTCCTCGGACTCACAACGTAAAACATAGCCATCCACTTCAAAGCTGACAGTCGCTTGAGCCACAAAAGATGAATTTACAAAAGTTTTCTCGGTTTTATCAAAACCCAGAGATGTAGGACTCGTGGTACAATAATCCCACGTGGCATCCGCTAACTCGTGCGCCGCTTTCGAGGTGCCTTGTATCTTCACTTTACTTCCGCGGATACGCAACTTATCGCTTGTCGATCCATCATCGCCACGAATACCGTACGAACCTTTCAGCAGCACGTCTGCCGCGTTTTCAATCGTCAACGTCGATCCTTTGGATAGGTATGCGCCTACTGCCGCAGCTTCGAGCGTCAGTTTCTCATCACCGGTCAACTTAACCTTTGCATTCACAAGCTTCAGAGGAATAAAACTGGATGTTCCGGAAATCGTACTTCCGCTATTGCCTGTCCGAATGGTTAATTCGGTTGCTTTTCCCTCCTCGCCGATAAGAATACCTGCCTCCGGATCGGAACTCGTAATCTTGGCATCCAATACCAACTCCTTCTTCTCCGGATCATACGTAATTAGTCCGGCCGTTATCTTAGTCGGCATCGTAGCTTTTTCGAACCACAAACGGTTATCATGTATCTGCTTGCCGCATATCCAAATCGGATACGTATTTACGCCTTCTCCGTACCAGAACTCTGCCTCATAGGTTTCTGTAGTCGTTACCGTCACCGTACGCGTGCTTTCCTTATTGCCATCGTTCCATTGTTTGAATACCGTGCCTTCTGATTTGTCTCCCGTTGCCGTCAACGTCACTGTCGATCCATACAATGCTTTGACACTCGGCTTGCCGTCAACCAGCGTCGTTCCAACACTACCCTCTTTCGTCTTGGCGGTAATCGTATATACCTTCGGCAACCGCTGGAACATACCTATATTCTTGGTGATCTCTTTACTAGTAGGAGCTTTCGCCACCGTATGTACATGACCTGTAGTCAGATCGATTTCTCCTACATAGTAATCATTTAAATAAGCAGAAGCCAACCAATACAACTTATTCGTAACATAATCGAACTGCATCGTATGGAAGCGGTACATATTATCAGTCGTTATATCCGTATTAGCTTTAAAATCGCGACCCACATGCGAATACAACGTCATCACACCATTAGTCGGATTAACCTTATACAACAGCGGGTCGGATTCCTGATATACCATGCAGTATATATCGCCGTTTCGGTCGCATGCCATCGCAATAGGAGGATTGGTTGAAGAGACTTTACTCAGCGAACCCTTCTCCGTGAAGTTTCCTGTACTGAGGTCCACGTCTAACAAATGCCATTTACTGTCGCCGTTCTTATACGCTATAGCATACATTTTCTCATTGACCCAATCATAGCTCAAACCCACAAACGGATAATAAGTATTCTGCATTCCTTTCACAGAGTGCACTTCGGCATTGGATTTATTCTTCTGGTAATCATCCCATTCTACACGGTAGATTCCTACTTTCGAACTTTGTTCTTTCGTAAAATATAAATTGCCTGCCCCATCCGTACCGTTATTTGCATATGCGATATTGGTTGCTGCCTCTAATGCGCCCGGCAACGCATCAAGTTCCTCATTTTTATTAAAGTTTTTCGTCTCACAGAATACCGGAGAAACGTCATAAGTGAGCATATACATTCTTTCTTTTAACTCTACATTTTTGTTGTAGCTTGCCCAGCAAAGCGCATTCGATGATACCGTGTAGGGAACTTCTATTTCTACTTCATTAGTATTTCCCGTCGTTTTATAAGAACCGGCATACCACTCTATTCCTTTCCATAGTTTGACGTCAGGGCCACTTTCTAACTTGACTGTGAACTTATCTCCGCTCGCATGCACACAAGGATTAGGCTGTTCCTTGTCTCCTTTCTTAATGGAATACGAGCCTACGATACCCGTCAAATCATCATAAATACTATATACATCTCGCGGATAAACATACATCATGTAATCAGTTGGCGTTATTTTTACCTTACCATTCGTGATATAATTACCGTTCTTCACAACAGCGCCGTTCTTCGATGCATCATATACGGCTCCGTCCGGAAAAGATATTTCGCTTCCCTCCAGTTCCAGATTCACTTTGTAAATGCAAGCGGCGGAGGTACTTGTATTGGATGCTTCCAAACTTCCACCGATAATCTTCAACAATGGAAAATTCCCGACTGTGCCGTATCCGCTCACTCCGTATGATTTTCCGGATGCCTTTACCGGAACTTTTCCGCTTATCGTAAGAGAAGCCGTTTCATTTATCCAGATACCGCTTCCGTTGCCTGAACAAGTCAACAAATAAGAAAAACCGCGGATTTCCAAAGGACAGTAAAGGGCCAAACCGGCCGAATATGAGGCAGTGGTACCAATGTAACTGTGGCCGCTTCCGCATAACTGCATAATCACCTTGAAGTCGGCATCCTTGGGAGCCGATATCTCAAGAGCGGTACCAACAGTTCCACTTATATGCGCATTATACAAATACAGAATGTGGTGCTCCGGATCATAACTAATATGACCTTGTGTGATCTTACCCGAAGTGAAGCATGCCTGCTCTTGAGCTGCTACCTCCGTACCGTCAACATAAATCTTTACTCCGTCAGCGAACTCTGCCTTCGCCACACCCACCATGCAGCATAAGGCTGCAAACAAAGTGAATAATTTTTTCATAATACTATATTTTAAAAAGTTATAAATGTTTTTTCGGTTTTTTACTTCACCCGATTTCCAACCGCATCATATACCTTACCCTCACGGATGATATAAATCGTTCCGCCTTGCAACACTTTCTGTACTCCGGACTCCTGACTCTGTACTCCATCCAACCCCTCCGGGCTCTTGAAGTAAGCCACATACGTCACGCTGCTGGCGCTCGTCGTGTAAGTCGCCTCTTTGATGATCTCGCTCGACTCGTCGTCCTTGATAGCCCAGTGGTCGAACTCATAGCCCTCTGCCGGAGTTGCCACGATCGTCACACTCGCACCTTGCAACAGCGAGTATTCCGTATCTTCACCCGGACCTACTTTCACAGTACCCATGTCCTTGCACTCTGCAGCAATCTCAACAGCTACCGTCACTTTGCGGTCGCGGCGATGCAGCGCGCGAATGTAACCTTGTTTACCCTTCGTCTGACCCAAGTCACCCGCGAAGTAACTCTTCGCCGTCTTCGTATCGATAACGCGCAGATAATCATTTGCGCCTAAGTACAACTCACCGGACAGGTGGTCGAATGCCATTGACTGAGGTTTGTTACCCGGTGCGTAACCGATATCGCCGGTCTCGCCAACCAGTTCAAGCTCAACCTCTTTATCCTTGGCGCTCTCTTTCTTCACCGTGTACAGGATACCCGCCTTGGACAGCACGTATTTCTTTCCGCTGGCGTCAATAGCAATACAGGTCACAGCCACTTTCGTCTTCAGCTCGCCGGTAATAAACTCTCCGATCTCCTCTACGTTTTCTCCGTTAATCTTGTACAACTTCTGGTCGCAGTCGATTACAAGATAGAACTTGCCGTCTTTGAAATTGTAAGCCATATCGGTCACTGTTCCGCTGTAGGTCGCAATCTTCTGGGTCTTGTCGAAATTGGCTTGCTCTTTATCTTTCGTTACGCCGCTGAAGTTGAAACGTTGAATCTCTTGGTTCGCATCATCGGCGATATAGTAATAACTTCCGTTGCAGTCACCCGCGGTGATATTCGATGCATCACTCGAGCTCTCAATCGCACCTGCACCGTAATCACGACCTTTGTATTGAACGAAGTGGTCGCTCTTAGCGCTGATGCCGTACCAGGTCACATTCGATGCCGGCTGAGCATAGAATATAGCGGTGAATGTCTCATTCAGCGCACCCTTCGTCACTTCGCGGTTTGCCTTCAACCAATCGTCCTTCTTGCTCTGGTCACCCCAGTTGGCGTCATCCTCCCAACGGCCGAAGACAAAGCCCGTCGCACCTTTCGCGTTGATCGTCACTTCCTTACCGGCCTCGAACCAACCGATTCCGTCTTTGAACGTCTCACCGCTACCGTCTTTCAGTGCCATCGTGAACGTTCCCGTTCCGTCTTGTTTGGACAGAGCGCGGATACTCAGGTCGGCTTTGTAAGTAATCTTGCTCTTTACGATACCGCCGCCGTCTTCTACGTTACGCGTCGCCTCTTTCCATTCGGCGCTCGCAGGTGAAGAGATCTTGCAGTATTTCGTCGTATAGGTCTTGATGCCGACGATTGAACCCGAAGTCGAACCCGTTACCTCTAAAGCGGCACCGATGATCTCTAATGCCTCGTTGCCCGTCGAGCTGCCTATGATACCGCCCTTTCCGGACAAAACAGCCGACATACCGTAGAACGTCACTTTCGATTCATCCAGTACCAACGCCGTTCCCGTCGAGGAGACAACGGACAGGTCGGCTAAATTGTCACCCGAGAACGTCACGCCCTTCGCATGAACGAGCTGGATTACGTCTTTACCTTGCAACTTACAGGTACCCTTGATCACCACTTTCAGAGCCGGTACCGGGTTGCTCGCGTCGCCTTCTACAAACAGAGCCGCACCCGCTGCGCTGATCTGCGCATTGTTCAGCGTCAACGTCTTGGTCGCATCGTCGTAAGAGATAGAACCTGCCGTCAAACCGAAATCAACGTTCGGCGCAACGATATTAGCCGAGTTCTTCGAGCTCAAACGCTTGTTGTTAATCAGAATCGGATATTGTACATTCTCCGGATCCGATTTGAAATAAGCCGTATAGGTCTGGGCACCCTTTACCTCAATCTCGTGACTCTGCTCCTTGCCGTCGCTCCAACGGTCGAACAACCAACCCTCTTTCGGAGTGGCCGTCACGTCAATCTTCGTGCCTTGTTTGTATTCTTTGTCCGTCACTTCCGGAGTTACGCTTCCTTGCAGGTTGTTGTCCGATTTGATGGTAATCTTATAACTCGGCAGCGGAGCTTTATAGGTAAAGATTCCGCGGCAGTCCATCGTGCGAGTCTCTATAAACTCGCCCGCACCCGTCGCGCGGTCAATGAAGAGAGTCAGGTTGTATTCCGGCATCGAACCGTATTCCTGAGCAACAAAACCTTTCGCACTCGGCTCATAGTACATTGCGGATACCTCCGCATTAGTACTGATAGAACTAAGATTCACATCGCCTACTACAGTCCGCTCGCCGGTTGTCAGATTGATCTTAATCAACTGGTCTTCATAGTCAAGCGCATACAAATCGCCGTTGTCGTCGAAGGCCATAGCCAAAACACTCGTAGAATTGTCAAACGCAACCTTTACCGGAGTGGAAGGATCCGTCAGAGGGAATTTATACAACTGCCAGTCGCCGTCATTGAGTATAGCATATAGGCAGTCGTCGCTCGCGCGGTACGCAATCTCTGTTATTCGCGGATAAGCAGGACTAACGGTCACGAAGTCCGAAGCGCTTCCGCCCAAGGTTGTGCCGTCGAACGCAATCTTACGGATTCCGTTCTCAGCCGCACCGTCGCCCTCGATAAAATAGATATTTCCGTCGGCATAAATAGCACCGTAAATACCGTAACTACCCGTCAGAGGCAGGTCTCCTATTGTCGTCGGGTCGCCTTTGAAATTAGCCTTGGCGTCCCAGTATTTCAACGTCTTGCCATCTACCACATAGCATTTCTCGTTCAAGGATACCAAGCGGCGGAAATTGGCTGTATTATAAACATCTTCTTTACCCGTCACCGTATAGGTATACTTCGGAGTGGTCTCACCGCTGGTCCAGTCGATGAATTCATATTTGTTCGCGTCGGACGCAGCGGCATTTATTTCGAGTGCCCAGGTATCCATATAATCCTGCGTATAGACATGCGGCAGGTCGATGTGATTGCCGTCTTTGGTCGCCGTAAACTTACCTGCGCCAGCCGGAAAGGATCTGGCATTAACCTCATTCGCCGAAGGCTCGATTTGCACTTGCGTACCATTACCAACCTCGATATTCGATCCGTCAACAGCTACCTTGTTTTCCGAGTCCCAATGATGAGGAGGGAAGAAATCTACATGAGACGGGGTCCATGTAAAGCCCTTGAAGGAAGCGTCGTTCTTGCCGGTAGCATAGATATATACACCCTCATCAGCCAACTCACCCGTAGATCCGCCGGTAACACCACGCTGGTTACCGAGCACGGTTACAAAACCGCGCTTGAACGAACTGGATAACTCTACTTTGCTATCTACCACCATACCATGACCTTTTTGCGCCTCGATTTCCAATGTTGAGCCGTTCAAATCAATCTTAACCGGCGTCTTGAATACCACACCGTCTGCCCCGTCTGCTAAACTGCTGTATGCAATAAACATATGATATTTGTCATGATCGGACTGAATAGTAATCGGCTCCGTCGGATTAGCATCGTCCCGGATAAGCAAAGCCGCAGTCGCCTTATCATTCTTGGCTTCCATTTGAAAACCATACTTGAGATAAACCGTGCGGGTTTCCGGATTGTAAACTATAGCACCGGAACCGATAGCCTGCATATCGCCGCTCACTAATTCCGGAGTACGGTCCGTCAAATGGAAACCGTTTATTACTACCGGATACAACGTGTTGTAGCGAAGGGTCTGGAAAGCCCAAGGCTGCTGGCTTGCTGGGAAAAGCTGAATCTTGCCCTTTAGCTCAATCTTATCTTCACTCGTATAGATAACACCCGTTCCGGAATAATCATCGCTCGTGCGAGCATTTATTTCCGAATCGTCAATCGTCAACTTGCTGCACTCGATAGCCGGATAGGTCTTGGTCTTGGTGCTCGTGTTATAAGCTTCTAACAGCATTCCCCCCTTCACGGTCAGCGGATAATACTTGCTGTCGCTGTAGCTAACGCGGCAGGAGATAGCGCAGTTGAACGCACTGGTTCCGCTGGCCACCAAATCTAACTTCGCATTCTCATTACCCTCAATAATCAAACCGCGACCGTCGTATGCTTTCGCAAAACGAAGAGGAAGAGTACTCATGCCCGTATAAAAAGCTACGTTGCCCACTACTTCAATTGTGAAGTCCGCATCTACAGCGGAGGCATCGATATACAATCCGTTGCTATAGTTCACATACCCGTTCAGCGTTAGAGTATGCTCTGCCGCATTATAGCAGAACTTACCGTCTGAATACACATCGGCCTCATTCGCGGTGTTAATCTCCGTCGTTCCGATTTTAATCACTACGCCGTCGCTGCACGTAGCTTGTGCGCGAAACGTTGTTACCATTACCATGCAACTCACCGCTGCCAAAATTGTAAAGATTCTTTTCATAATACTATATTTTTTTGTTTGTTTTGTTTTTTCTTTTTCTATTTGCATTAACCTTTGCGGGCGCAAAGGTACAAAAAAAAATCGACATATGCAAATATTTTTATAAAATATTTCTTTTTTCTTAAATAATACACCTTTTCCCGCAATTTTTCACCTTTTTTTCATCTTCCCCTCTCCTCACTATCTCCTGCAGGTTTCATGCATATCTCCTGCAGGTTTCCTGCTTAAATGAATTAAAATCCCCCTCCATTCAAACATTAAGGGCAGCCTCTCAGCTGCCCTTAATGTATCACTTCACCATCCGCCCGGTCGCGTCATACCTCTTCTCGCCCCGGAGGATGTTCAGCGTACCGTCGGTCATTACCTTCAACGGCCTATCCGACGTCCCGATACCCTCGAAGCCTTCATCCGGGCCAAGTTGCTCTTCTCCTACAATCGGCCCTCCTACAGTTACATGATAAGTTGCCTTACTGAAGTACACAACAAAATCCCCGGGTCCGCTCAAACTGAACTTCACCTCTTCACCTCCTTCGTTTGCACCGTACCATTGGCCGTTATAAACCACTTTCACGCCCACCGATTTGTATGCCTTATCTACGGTATACACTTTGCAGTATTTGGCCAACCCTTCATCCCAAACCATCTGGTTAGCCATTAGTGAGGGATTCCATGCAGGACTACCGAAGATCTCTGTCTCCGAACCCGCCACATAGGCCTCCTCCGCCTTCACGGTCATACTGCCGAATAGAATCAAGGCAGCGAAGAGCATAAGAATCTTTTTCATAATCTTTAACTTATTTGTTAATACACCAAGGGCCGCCTCTCAGCTGCCCTTGAATGCGTTCTTTTGTAGCATCAATCTCCACCGGTACCGGGTATAGGAGTTGGACTAACCGGCAACGTCCCGTTGTTGCTCACACAAATGATGGAACTTGCCATTAACAGCGTGTTCTCTACGCTTGGTTGAATATAAACTTTCTTCATAATTGCTTATTATTTAACGCGTACACCGCTTGCATTATACATTTTTTCTCCTTGCAGAATGAACAATTCCCCATTAATCAGAACCTTCTGTACACCATTCGCACCATTGAGTAATTCACCATTCTCAACACCCGTCGCAACCTTCGGCTGCATCGGCATGCTCCTTACTTGCTTGCCCGGAGCCGACTGCGGCTGACCTGGCGTCAATGCGTCATAATTGACGTATGCACGATTGGCGTTCAGGAAGTTGCCAGATGTTCTCGGACGAAGAGCATTGCTGATTAAGAGATAAATATTACCTGATATGGCAGCAAAAGCATCTGCATCCAAATCCTCCAATGTACCCACCAAAGCACCATTTGTTTTACCTTCATTGGCACTTTCGTTTCCATAAACAACCTCCAGTTTCGCAGCGGTGGCTTGGAAGATAAACGGTATGCCCGCATCGAACGGAGCTTTCACCTCTTCCAGATAAACCTCTGTGTTATCTGACTTTTTATAAGTCAAGCTCCAGAACGTTGCGCCCTTAACAGCCGTCACATTCTTCGCCAAGCAAACGGTATAATGGCGTCCTACTTCCAAACCATCACGTACTTCCACATAGTCCGGCTCCGGGGTTTCCTGTTTCGGAACATAGAATTGGATATCCTCTTGGCTTGCACTTGCATAGCAGGAGAAGAGTTTGCTGCTACCGCCATTGAACTGCATTACGTTACGGTTCGTGCTGCTTGCAGCTACAGCAGAAGTAACTGTCAATGTCCATTTTGCATTATCATCTACTTCGTCTTGCGTCTTCAAGTGGTTTGCATCATTTTTAGCAGCATAGAGATACTTGCCGTTTGAGGTACGGATAGCATAAGTGCCATCACCTTGAGCAACAAGCGTAAATGCCATTGTTCCCTCGCCCGGAGTAAGAACACCTTCTCCGTCAACTGTAGCAACGTAAGCCGCACGGTTAGTACTCTTCTGCTCACCCATTGCGTAGGTAACTTCATCCTTCACACCGGTAATGAGCACTTGCATACCATCCTCAATTGTCGTTGCAGCAACCCACTTGGAAGTTGTGCTGATTGCAGCCTCTTCCGTTGCAGGATTAGTAACGGTCAGCGAGAGGTTAACCACCTTCGGTGCTGCTACGCTTGCATCATCGCTAATAGTAAGAGTTGCGGAGTACGAACCTGCAGTTGCAGTGCTAACAACAGAGATGGTTATGTCACCACTTGCCGTCAATGTCGCAGGATCAATGCTGAATGCTTCAGGATTTGTTCCGCCAAGAGTAGCCGTAGCTGCTGCTACGTTGTTGAGCGTTACTGTAATAGTCTTATCATCTGGTAATGCTGCATCTTTCTCTACAGAACCGAAGTTAACATTCAAACTCGGTGATACATAAATCGAACTAGCCGGATTGACTTTAATCGTGTAAGAAACGGTTGCTGGTTTGTAATCTGCATTACCTGCGAAGGTAGCTGTAATCGTAGCAGTACCTGTTGCTGCATCAACAAGTTCGACAACGCCTGCGGTTACAGTAGCCAGAGAAGTATTGCTACTCTCAATGGTAATCTCTGCAGCATCAATGCTATTCGGATTCAACAATGTCGGAGCAGTAAATGCATCACCCACTGTGATTTCAATGTTGTCAGACGGATCCCAAGCCAAACCAGCGGCAGGTTTAATAACCTCATTTGCCAACTTGTAGAGTTGAATATCTTGCTGACCGCTCTTATAATAACGGAATCGAAGCTGGTTGGTTGCAGCATTATAACGAAGAGTCATGTCTCCTCCACTTGTACTTACAACAATATTAGCATTTCCCTCATCAACACTAATTGCACTATGTGCGATCGGATCGTTAGATGAAGTCAATCCATTACTGTACGATGTAACACCGATATATTTACCGCTTGCTGCTTGGATAGTTCCAGCAGTCGGGTCAATATAGAATGTTGAAGCTGAAGTAGTAGGAGTTACTCCAATCTTATGATCAGTGGTAATATCCACATCAATTGTATTGCTCTCAACATCCATCTTATGGTCATTGTCATATCCTAACGCACCATTGAAAGCCACATTTGCAGTCTCATAAACGATGAGGTAAGTACCTTCTGCGACAGTACCACTAGTCACTTTCTCATAGTAGTCTGTAAGAATAGGAGCAGCTGCGTTAACCGTAATATCGTAAGAAACAGTTGCGGGTTTGTAACTTGCATTACCTGCGAAGGTTGCAGTAATAGTTGCCGTACCTGTTGCATCTGCTACAAGTTCGACAACGCCTGCGGTTACAGTTGCCAAAGAGGTATTGCTACTCTCAATGGAAATCTCTGCAGCATCAATGCTATTCGGGTTGTTCAATGCTGGAGCAGAGAAAGCATCGCCTACTGTGATTTCAATATCATCTGCCGGGTTCCATGCCAAACCAGCTTCAGCGCGGTTGTCCTCTTTGTAAGTAATAACTAATTGCGTCATTTGAACTTGAGCACCGGAAGCTGTAAACGAAACCGAAGGAGCATTTCCTGTCCAAACTTCATTAGCCTTATCAAGACCTTCCAAGTCTGCAAAACCGGTAATCGGCTTACTGCTAGTGCATGTAAACTCAATTTTGGTAATATTACCGCTCGAGCAGGATACAGTGAACACTGCATTCTTGTATGGACGATAATCGGTACCATTATTAAATCTACCATCACCTTCAGTAACTGCGATAGTCAGATCACCCTTCGTGATAGACAATTCTGTAGCTTCCGTAGTCTTATCAACCGTTGCATCAAAGGTTACAACATGTTTTGTCGGATCGGCTGCCGTGACGGTTACAGTACATTCGTCATAAAGAGTTGCATCCTCATCAGATGCCGCACGAATAACAGCCTCACCGGCAGCAAGACCAGTTACGACACCGTCTGCAACGGATGCTTTATCACTACCAGACTGTACGCTCCAAACGATTGTCTTGTTGGTGGCAGTACTCGGCACAACAGAAGCGTGCAATGTAACAGTTTCGCCAACCTCTACACTTGCGGTACTTTCTGTTAAATCAACGCCTGTTACAGCAATGGTAGCGGAAGCGACAATGTCAGCAGCGCTACGCGGCAAAACTTCTTTGGTAGAATTATATTGTACGTACACACCCGTGCACTCGTATGATGTTCCCGCAGAAACTGAGAATGCATAAAGTGAATTGTACAATTGAACTCCGCCAATATAGAATTTACTGCTTTCCTCGGTGCACTCACCGCTGATTTTAATCAAAGAACCGGTATTAACACCGCTCAAAGCAGCAATGCCTTCTGCGTCAAGTTCTTGAACGGCAGGCAGAGAGGCTGTCCCGATAGTCAAACCATCTGTTGTGAAACCGTCTAACTCTGCAGCTCCGTTATATAATTTGAGAGAACGCTCTACTGTTCCGCTTAACGTGTTTCCAGCAACCAAGCCCATGCTTCCACTGTTGTTGAAAAGAATCATACCTTTTGTGCCATCGGTAATATAAACGTTCTTTCCATTCGTAGAAACGCCTGTCACTACCCATGAGTCACTAAACGTAATATAATAATTGCCCGCAGTTGAAGCTGCAGCAAAGATTGCATCCATGGTTGTTAGAGCCGTAACCTTTGTGAAGGTCTTGCTTACCATGCCACTCCAATCATCGCCAAGTTTTGCTCTTGCATTAACAGTTGCATCTTCTGTCAAAGAGAACGGAGCTGAATACTTAGTTCCTCCACCTAATTGCGGGTCAGATCCATTGAGCGTGTAATAAATATCTGCACCAGTAGTCGTACATGCCAATGAAACGGATGTAGAAGTTACAAATTTCTCTTCACCGCTAATCGTCGGCTTATTTACTGCCGGAGCAGAACCGTAATAAATCTTAATCGTCTTAATCTGGAGGTTTGCTGCGTTTGTCACTTTAATGCGATATGCCACATTGGCCTCCATCGGATCAATATTGAATGTGTATGCATCGTTTTTACAACCGGTTGCTGCAGTACTAACGGCATCACCACCATTGAAGATATTCCACTCTACTGATCCAGAGCCATTACTATTACCTGAAATTACAATCTTTTCTATCGGATCATCAAATTCTGGCAATTCGATGTATGCGCCATTTTGTCCTAACAAGAAATACGTACCATATGTACGGAAACCTTGTCCCGTAGTACCTGCTACTTTAATAGTATAAACTCCATCTGTATAAGATGTTTCTTCTACCGTTTTGCTGGTGGGGAATCCCCATGCTTCGTCAAGAAGGTTGATTGTCACATCCGGACCTTCGGTAATGGTATAAGCTGCTTCTGCAACTTCGCTGTCGTTGTACTCACTTTTAACGGCATAAGCTTTAATCGTCATGTCGGCTGCAACTGGAATTGCTGTAGAATAGACACTCGAAGTTGTTGTAGGAGTAGAACCATCCGTGGTATAATAGATAGTCGCACCTGTAGTGGAAGTAATCGTTACATTCTGTGTTCCTTCATACGAGCCAGCAGCCGGTGTGAAAGTCGGGGTTGCGCAAGTCGGAGTGCCACCACCAGTCTCGTAGTATACCTTCATTGCAGTAATATAAATACGAGTTCCAGATGTCGTACCCGTAACCGTCAGCGTCAGAGAGTTTGTTGAACCGGTCCACGTAGTTGTTCCCGAATCGTAGGTTCCATCACTGAAAGAGCCATTATCTGCCGTCATGCTGTTGGCAAAAGTAAACTCAATCTTAGTGATGGCATACGTAGAACTAAAGGTAATGGTATTACCAGTTGTTTTACCACTGCTAGCCTGATAGAGGCGCAACTGGCCACTAGAGATAGCAGGGTTAGAAGTACCATCACCTTTAGCACAAGCAATAGTAATCGGATCAACACCGCCATCATTCAAGGCATTAGCAGGAGTAACATCAACAGACTCCTCCGTTGCCCACACTTGCCCGATGCCGAGCACAACCATCAGCATACAAGCGATAAATAGTTTAAAATGTCTCATAATTAAATTTATTTTTGTTAGTATATTTGTTTTGTCTTTTTACTCCTCTCCTAATCCCCAATCGACAATCCCCAATCGATAATCGATAAGTTTGTACCAGAAGCACAGCTTCAAAAGCGCTCAAAGGGTTTATTCGGTTTTTTTCTTTTTTTACCAAGCACTCATGACCTTTTTACAAAAAGATAAGCGCACTCTGGTTAGGTAGTGCGCTTATAGAGTTTCCCCTATAATCTCTGTTGTATAGCTGATAGTATAGATTTTTCCTTGCATCACAAAATAGTGTCTTAACCGTTAGTACTTCGTTTTTCTCAAATCGCCTGCAAAGTTACGACAAAAAAATCAAATATGCAAGTTTTTTTTCAAAAAAATAAATAATGTCTACTTTAATTTACATTTTTTGAAAAAAACTGGCTATTTGCAGGATACTGCGAATGTAACTTCGAGGTGGGATTTTTGTAAAAAATGTCGGTGCCCTCGACGTTACAATATTTGATTTATGCAAGTTTTTTTTCAAAAAAATAAATAATGTCCACTTTAATTTACATTTTTTGAAAAAAACTGGCTATTTGCAGGATACTGCGAATGTAACTTCGAGGTGGGATTTTTATAAAAAAATGTCGGTGCCCTCGACGTTACAATATTTGATTTATGCAAGTTTTTTTTCAAAAAAATAAATAATGTCCACTTTAATTTACATTTCTCCCCCTACAGACACACCAAAGGCAGCTCTCCGCTGCCTTTGATTGCTTATTCCTCTACACCCGCGCATGCGCACCATAATCTATGGTACGCACACGCGCAAGTGTACATGTCGGTTTGTTTAATCTCCGTACTCAGGAGGATCCGTCGGATTAACCGGAGGTCCTTGAGTGATACTTGCACAGATGATGGTCATCGGCTTCATCGCCGCTACGTCCATGGACGGTACTATATAATTCTTTTTCATAATTCTAATCCTTTCGCTAAATCGTTAAACATTCATTCGTTCACTCATTACTTAACGATTTGTCCGTTAACATTATACATCTTATCGCCGCGGAGGATGAACAATTCACCGTTGATCATTACCTTCTTCGGAGTCTCGTCTGCATTGATATTCTCCATTCCGGTAGCAACTTGCGAACCTTCAATGCTGAACGATATACGCTTGCGACCCGGGCTCAAAGCAGGCTCTGTACGACCGATGTTGCTCAACTTGATATACGCACGGTTACTCTTGATGCGTGCAACCGCACCGGCCAGAACCTCACGATACTGGTTGTTCTGGAGGATGTAACATCCCTCTCCGGCAGGAACATCAGTCTCTGCAGTAGCATCTGCTTCGATGAATCCGATCAGACCGTTGTGGCTTCCAGCCGGAGCGTTCGCCTCATCGGTGTAGAAGACGCCTAATTGCGTTGCGCCTTCCTTCGGCAGGAAGATATACGGACGACCTGCAACCATCTCGCCATTCAGGATCTCGTCGAAGAAGATCTTCTTACTTGTCTCACCGTAGTATGCAACCTCATACAACGCCGCACCAACCATCACACCGCCATTCGGCAGACAGATCGTACCATATTTACCCGCATTCACATCACGCGTGTAGTTAGGATCTGCAGTTGTGAAGACAACTTGTTGTACACGGGTTGTACCGCCGCCTTCCTTATCATTAACCATTTCAACTACTACATCTCCATTCACAAATACCTCATCAGACCATCCTAAGGAATTGCCACGAGTTCCGGCTACTACAGTTCTGCCGCCATTCTTAACGGTAATTGTACAATTCTCACCGCCTGATGGAGCACGGAAGTAGAATTTCACTCTTCCGGGAACAGTTGTGTTGAAGTGCAGATAGGTTCCTTGATATACACCGCCATTCTGGTTGCGACGAGCATATTCACCAGCCTTACCCTCAATCATCTCGAAGTTATTGCCTTCGATGTAGTTCGCTATAATTTCACCCTTATTCGGCACATCGTCGATTCTTTGATCATCCGAACCGGTCCAGTTCCACGTCGTTGAAGCGGTTACATCCTCCAAAGCGGTGTAGATGTGTTTAACGACGAAGTTAACGGTATAAGTTAACTCAGTTGTACCATCTTCAGCCGTTACATGAACGGTTGATTGCGCCTTATAATCCGTGAAGGTAGCTGCATCGGTGATAGCAACTGTAGGATACGGATCCATTGTTGCCGTTGCATGTA
>Ga0247611_10002720_pt1 | contig 27708 bp, 16 predicted proteins | sample 177DNAGHGhighgp2_FD_192422 | JGI IMG/M metagenome (GOLD analysis project Ga0247611, IMG submission 192422) | Sheep rumen microbial communities from Palmerston North, Manawatu-Wanganui, New Zealand - 1770 DNA GHGhigh gp2 | ecosystem: Host-associated > Mammals > Digestive system > Stomach > Rumen... | reverse complement strand
GATGTATCTACATTATCTTCTTTGTCCTTTTTCTTCTGAGCACGAATGCCACGCTTGGGCAGTTTGTCTTTGATACTTTCGTAGATATTTCGGAGTTTGGGCTCATCCAAGTCAGTCGTATTGTCATAGGCTGGCAGAAAGGGAATCTTCACCAAACCACTCTCAATGGCATCCACTAATCCGAAATCGCTCACCACCCAAGGGAATAGGGAGTATTCCGGATAGCCGGATCCTTTTAAATAATAAGGTGTAGCAGAGAGGTCATAAACCTGCTGTAGTTTATAACCCAAAAGCTTCATCTGGCGCAGACCTTCATACCACACCATAGCGGCCTCGTTCTCTTGTTTCAGGTCGCTCTTTTCATCCTCGGTCAGACTCTTGTCTTTGTTTTGTTTGGGTAGATAGCAATGGTGGGCTTCGTCGTTGATAACAACGATACGTTTGCCTTTCACACCTTTTTCCAAGATACGACTCAGCATTACGCTGTAGTCCTCTTTGTCTTTCTGAGTCACCAACTCTCCATCTACCCATTTCTGTTTGCCGTCAAGAGGCGAGGCATGCTTGCCTGAAAACACACGAGGCAGGAACTGTTGGTAATTGACAATGGTGATGCTGGCATTCAGTCCACCCAGTTCTTTTTCGAATTGAGGTGGTATCAGTCCACGCTGATGATAGTAGTCTGTTCGCTCAAAGTTATTGCTGCGCTGACTGTAATCTAACTGCAACACGGAAAGGCGGTCACGGATGGTGATACCTGGCGCACAAAGCAGGAAATGGTCTGCATAGTGGGTATCCATCGGATTGGCTCGCTTATTCAGGTAATTATAGAGAATCAGCATCGCCATCACCACCGTTTTACCTGTACCCGTCGCCATCTTGAAGGCTGTACGAGGCAGTACATAGGCATCATCTTTTGAAACGGTATGCCTGCGTTCGCCCAACAGGTTCAGAATGTAGTTACCTGTATTGGGGTCACGCTCTGCTATCTCGTTCAACCAGACTGCTGTTTCCACAGCCTCGCGCTGGCAAAAGAACAAACGCAGGTTCGCTCTGCGTTCCTTGTTATTGAACCAGAAGTCAAGCAATTCCTTGGTGATGCGAGAGGCTTTGGGATAGCCACCCTCACGCCATGCTTTTACCTCTTTACGGATGCCATTGATAAACTCGGCATTGGGATCAACCGAGATAAAATCTTCTTGCGAGAAGAAAGTCTTATCTCCTCGTTTCTTTGGCACGATATTCACGTCATAGCCGAATGGCCTTCGTCCGTTGATGACGGTGGCATAGTCTATGTTACCGTTCATATCGGTGTCGTAGTAATACTGCGGTTCCTCGTACGGATTGTTCAGTACGGGATTGTCATTATTGGCTTGCATAAGCGTATCATCGTTTATGCGCTGCTCTCTAAAAAACAAAAGCAAGACCAAGCACAAAAGAAACGTGGACAATTACTCATCCACATTCCAGGTGCTTGGTCATACCCTCAAAGAAAACAAGTAACGTCCACGTATAACGCGAACGTCTGCATGTTTGTCTTTGACTCCTTTTGCGACCAAGCTTTGGAATGTTCTGTAAACAGCAAACGCTATATTTTACCCTCGAAAGTCGCACCGCGCCGACGCTACGGCTTGCGGCAAGCGGATGAAAGAGAGTCGTCCCTCATCACGATCCGTGCCCTTGCGGTGTTCAAGTGCAAAGATACGAAGAATTATTGGAACGAGCAAGAAAAAGGCAAGAATCTTTTCAGAAACTTGCCAATGTGAATGATTTCGGATAGAGTTACTAGATCCGTTTCTTCAATTTCTCAGGATTCATCCGCATATCCCAGATGTCTACGATGCGAACGGTATTTGAGAAAGGATATTTCTCTCTGAAGGGGAGAGAATTGCTATCTGGAGTTTGCAAAATGAGGGGTGCGTTTGTAGTAATGCCTTCCAAGGGTCGTGCTGATGCCTTCTAACACTCGTTCTGATGCCTTGCACGAGTCATGGAGATGCTTAGTATACCTATATGGAAGGCATTCCTTACTGACGTAGAAGGCATTCCTTACTGACGTGGAAGGCTTTACTCACTATCGTGGAAGGCTTTACTCACTGTCGTGGAAGGCTTTACTTACTGTCGTGGAAGGCTTCAGAACGAGTGTTAGTAGTTATCCCTATGAGCACAAAAACAATTATCTAATATTCAAATAAATAATTTGCATATTCTCTTCCACTTCCACTAAATCGTTGGAAACTATAGTAGATAAAGGTTGTTTAGGCGGTGGAAGTAGAAATTCCTCTTCCACAATACTTCCACTAATATGAGGATAATTGGCTCAAATCAGCAAAAATAGCGACAGAAAGCAACCAGCAAGATTGCAATAAAACCCAGATTTTAATGTTCAAAACCCTAAAAAAGTGGAAGAGAAGTGGAAGATCAAATTTCGCTTCCACCTCTTAAAAAGTCTATTAAATAAAGAGGATTTCAAAGTTTTAGTGGAAGTGGAAGAGAAATATTTCAAAATTCCTTGGAAATTTGAAAGATTCTTTGTATCTTTGCAGTCACAAACCATTATTCATGTAAAAACATCCGATTATGTTAGAGATTACCAGACAGAAAGTGACGCTGATCAACCAGCGCGACGGACAGGAGCGCTATACGCGCTATACCCTTGGCGAGGTGGTGGAGATGATCCGCTCAGGCCAGATGAAGAGCGGAAAAGCGCTCAGCGACCTCACCGAGAGACCCCGCATCTGCTTTGCCTCGGTCATCAAGAACCAGAGCGGCAAGCAGTGGACCTATATCTATAACGGCATGATCCTCCTGGAGATCAACAACCTGCCTGACCGTCGGACGGCAGAGGAGATACGGCAGGAGGCGGGACTCATCGACTACACCCTGCTGGCCTTCGTGGGAGCCGACAGCCGGAGCGTGAAACTCGTCTGCCAGGCCGCTGAGCGCAACAACTGGGAGAACCCCGAGGGCTACTGGCAGTCGGAAGTAGAAAAGTTCAATCTGAACGCCTACGCGAAGTTCCATTACCTCTACTCCACCCAACTGGCCATCCGCGTGGAGAACATTGCCCCCTCGCTGCGAAGCAGTTGTGAGATGAGTCACGACGAAAGCCTGTACTTCAACCCCGACTGCGCCATCATGATGGTGTCGCCAGACGACCAGACGGCCGAACGTCTCTCAAGGACGGTGCGCCACGAGGCGGGCGACGGCACCAGCAGCACGGCGATCCCAGGCCTCTCCACCGAGGCCAGCCGCCGCCATGAGTATCAGGCCTGCAAGGCCGATGCCCTCGAGGAGTGCCGTTTGGATAAAGAAGAGGACTTTGTGCCTCATTGCCTCGAGGTGCTCGCCCAGAACTGTCATGAGAGTGGTCTCGACGAGGCCTTCGCCGTGAAGATGACCCTCTTCGACGGACGGCTGAACGAGGATGCGGAGTATGTGCAGACGGTGTTCGACTCGCAGTATTCCAAGACGCTGAAGGCCACCTGGCCGCTGAAACACGTCAAACCCTCGCAACTGCTGACCTACAAGACCGAGTCCTTCCTCAATTCACGCTACGAACTGCGGAAGAACGTGATGACGGGCGTCGCCCAGTACCGTTCGAAGGACTCCTTCGACTACCGCTTCAGCGACCTGACGAAAGAGGTGATGAACACGATGTCGATCCGTGCGCTGAAGGCCGGCCTCGACTCGTGGGACAAGGACATCAAGCGCTATGTTGAGTCGACGATGATACCAGAATACGACCCTGTGAACGAGTGGCTGGAGCAGTTGCCGAAGTGGGACGGCCACGACCGAGTGACCCCATTGGCAGAGCGCATCCAGACCAGTAATCCTCACTGGACCAGCGACTTCCACAAGTGGATGCTCTCGATGGTGGCTCACTGGAAAGGCATCGACCGCAATCACGGCAATGCCATCGTACCAATGCTCATCGGCCCGCAGGGCTGCGGCAAGAGCAGTTTCTGCGGCATCCTGCTGCCAGAAGAACTGCGCGACTACTATAACGACAAGATCGACTTCAAGAACGAGACCGCCATCAACCTCGGCCTGACCTCGTTCGCGCTGATCAACATCGACGAGTTCGATATGCTCTCGCGCAGTCAGCAGCCGCTGCTGAAGCACCTCATCTCGAAGAGCGACGTGAAGATGCGTCCGCCCTACGGCAAGGCCTACGAGCAGCGCCGCCGCTATGCCTCGTTCATCGCCACGACCAACAACCTGCGGCCGCTGCCAGACGACAAAAGCGGCTCGCGCCGCTTCGTCTGCATCGTGGTCGACAATCAGATCGACTTCCTCACCCCCGTCGACTATCCGCAACTCTATGCCCAACTCGTGGCGGAGATTGCCCGTGGCGACCGTTACTGGTTCGAGGATGATGAGAACAAGCGCATCATTGAGGAGAACCGCCAGTTTGAGCGTGTGGGCAGCATCGAGAAGATGATCAGCCTGACGTTCCGTCCTGCCGACAGCGATGACAAGTCGGCTATGATGAGCGTCGATGAGATTGTGGAGATACTAGACAGGACGTTCCCCAACTTCCACCGCACGAAGAATATCAATGTGGAGGTAGGTCGCGCCCTGAACCAGTTAGGCTATACGCCTCACAAGACCAATACCTGTCAGAGGTACGCCATCACTGCATTGCCAGTTTGAGTCTCAGGATACGGCGCACACTCTGATTGATACTATTAAGATTTTACAAAATAGTTGCTAGGACTGACACCGAACATCTTAGTGAAGCAACGGGTGAAGTACTTAGGGTCGTTGAAGCCGACCTTATAGGCTATCTCGGTGATATTGCGGTTGCCGGTCTTCTCGGAGAGCAGTTCCCTGGCCATGTTCAGACGGTAGTTGCGGATAAACTGTCCGACGGGCATGCCGGCCTCGGCATTGAGGTGCTTGCTGGCTATGCTGCGGCTCATGCCCAGGGCTTCGCAGAACTCCTGTACGCCGAATTCGGAGTCCATGTAGCGTTGCTCCATCAGCGCCATCACCCGATCCATCAGCGGACGGTTGTTACGCAGCACCTCTTCCTTGTCGGCCTCAACACTCTTGCTCACACTCTGACGGTAGCGCTGCTGGTTGTCGAGGATGTTCTGGATGCGCCCCTGCAGTTGCCGGGGGTCGTCAGACTCCTCGAGCACCTTGCGTATCGGATTCAGCAACTGCTCGGCCTCAATGCGCTTCAGTCGGGCCGCCCACCTATTATATATATATATGACCAGGATGACGAAGAGAATGCTTAGCAACAGGCGGAACCACCAACTATTCCAGAAGGCGGGATGGACGACGACCTCGATGGAGGCCATCGCAGACTGTTCGGCAGACTGCGACGACACATATCTCACCTCAAAGGTATAGTGGCCGGGAGGCAGGGCGCTGTAACGCACGGAGTGCTCTCCCAGACGGAGCGGGGTCCACTCATCGTCGATACCCTTCATCCTGTAACTGAACATGGCCTGACCCTCGTTGCCGTAATCCAAGGCAGAGAAGGCGATGGAGAAGGAGCGGTTGCCTTCGTGCAACTGGATGGAACGGGCAATCGATATGTCGTCTGACAGGTATTCGCTGCCTGCCGTGACTTCCTGGTTGTCGACCATCAACTGGGTGAAAACCAATTTCCCATGAGGCCTCGCCTCCGAATTCTCGCCCAGTACCTCTATCAGACCCCCTTCGCTGCCGAGATAGATGATACCCGAGGCATCGCGCACGGCGGAGTTCCAGTAGAAATGCTGGTTCACCAAACCCTCGCTCTCGAAATAGTTGGAGAAGGAACGGGTGTTGGGGTCATATACCGACAGACCGTTCTGGGTGGTGACCCACAGACGGCCATTGGCATCCTCAACGAGGCCCTTGACACCTGCGAAAGCCAGGCCGTCGGCGGTGGTCAGGGCTTCGAAGTGCCCACGGGGGTCGCCTTTGTCCTTCACCAGACGATACAGGCCGTAGCCATTGCTGCCCAACCACAACGTACCATCGTGGGTCTGGCAGAAGGATGAGATCTTGTCGACGATGCGCGACTGAGGCTCATCGAGTTTATGAGAGATCACCTCATACTTGAAAGGCCTGCGCCCCTGGTTCCCGGAAAGAAGGTCGACCTTGATCAGGCCCTGCATACAACCCATCCACAGACAGCCCTCACGGTCGACGATGGCGCCGATGCTGCCCGTGATGCTGCGGCAACTGTCGAAAGGTTCCTCGATGCACTGAGACTTGTAGTTATAATAAAACAAACCGGCATTCGTTCCGATCCATAAACCGTCGTTAATGGTATCATTGGCAAGTGCTCCGACAAACCCTGTCCGCCAGTGATACTCATCAGGAAGATCCAGACGGGAGATATGATGCGACCCCTGACGGTCTGCCTGACAGACGCCCCCTCCCCAGGTTCCTATCCACAGACGGCCGTGATGGTCGGCGGCAAGGGCAGACACACTGTTATGGGACAAGCCGGAGTTGGCCGTCGTGAAATGGATGAAGTCGTTAGACCCTCGCTCACGAAGGTTCAAGCCTCCTTCCACCGTGCCCACCCAAAGCCGTCCGTCAGGCTCAACATACATCGCGTTCACAGGATTGGGAGAGAGGGAATGCGGATCGCTGGTATGAACGGAGTTGCGAAGGAGCAGACGCTGTGGAGCCAGGCACACGATGCCACCCGACTCGGTACCTATCCAGATATAGCCGTTATAAACCCGGATGCAGTCTACAAACTCACTTTTCATGGGAACAGTACTCTCCGTGGTCCAGGCTGTAAAACTGTCAGTCTGGTCATCGTAGATATTGACACCTCCCAGCGAGCCTATCAGCAGACGATTGTCTGACGTGACGGCCAGACTCGTCAGGAACACATGTGAGAGGTTACGGGTAGGTGTATCAGCAGGGCCGATTGACCCCGGGGCATGGTGGTACTCGGTCAACTGCTGCTGGTAAGGGTCATAGCGGAAGAGTCCCATGTTGGTGGTAATCCACACCATGTTGTTTCGCTTCAGGATGTCGGTGATGTAATGATCCTCCAATGGCCTCAGCAGGGCAGATATCTCTTCGCGTACCAGTTTTCCGCCTTTAACCACCAACCTGTAAAGTCCCCCGTCGATGCCTATCCACGGCTTACCGTTCTCTTCAATATCGCAGATAGCCATATCGAGCATCCGCCAATCATGCGAATAGTTGTATATCTGATCTGCATGCCCTTCATCATTGAATGTCACCATCGACACCTGACGGCCGGTGATGACCCAGATGCGCCCAAGGGCATCGCTATAGCAACGGATAGCGGGGAGAACCAGCAGTTTTTGCAGTTCCGGGTTGTCGGTCGCCACGGCTTTCATTGTCCTCAGGTCAATGATGTTGATACCTTCGTCGAAGGCCACCCACAGCCGATGGAACTGGTCTTCAGTGATACTCCGGCACGACTTGCTGTTCAGGTCGAGACGAGGTTCCATGACCCCATAGCCGTCATACCGCACCAGACCGCCGCCATAGGTAGAGATCCAGAGGAATCCGTTGGAGTCCATGAAGATATCGCTGACATGGTTATGGGGCAGGCCGTTGCTCAGATCCAGAGAGGTCAGGTTATAGCGGTCTGTCAGGAGGTTGCCGGCATGGATTATCGAGGAGTGAGGAGTGAGGAGTGTGGAGTGAGAAATGATTTCGAGGAGAGAGAAGAAGGGAGTGAGGAATGAAATATGTAATACGAAGAACAAGACAATCCCTCTCTGCCAGCATTTGACTGAACAGAGCGAATGATTAGTCATTATCTTTTTCATCCCTTTATTCATATCTCACTCCTCACTCCTCACTCCACGACTTACTCACCTCTCACTTCTTATCCTTAATCACTCCCACGCAGACGGAGGCAATCAGGAAGCTGACACCAGCCACGATCATCATCGTCGACTGATGGTGACCGACGAGCGACAGGATAGTGCCGCCACAGATGGCTGCAACGATCTGGGGCACGCAGATGGTGCCGTTGAACAGCCCCAAATAGGCACCCATGTGACCATAGCCCTGCAGGGCATTGGTGACGATGGTGAATGGCATGGCGAGCATGGCGGCCCAGCCGCAACCAATGAGCAGGAAGGGTATGATCTGCAAATATTTGTCAGGACAGAAGGGAATGAGCAGGAAGCCCAGTCCGCCGAGGACAAGGCTGATGCTATAGGCAATCTTCACATTCTTGAAGCGCGGCAAGAGCGTAGCCCAGACCACACTACCCAAGGCCTGAATGGCATAGAGCACGCCCGTCCAGTTGGCTGCCTCCTGATAGTCACTGGTTGCCGGGTCGATGGTTCCCCAGACGGTCTCGGAAACGGCATCGACGACATAGGTCCACATATAGAGCATACCTGCCCAGCAGAAGAACTGCACCAGTCCTACCTTCCAGAACGTGGAGGGGGCGTTCTTCAACAGGGTAATCCAGTTGGCCGACTCTTCCTTTTCCTCAGAAACAGGGTTATATTCGCGGTACTCCTGCGGGTTCCACTCTTTCACCTTCAACGTCGTATAGATGACACAGATAATAAGGATGGCTGCACCAATATAGAACGACCAGATGACCGTGTCGGGGACGACACCCTCTGCAGCCACATTGCTCAGGCCGATGGCAGCGAAGATGTAGGGGAAGAGGAAGCCCACGATAGAGCCGGCGTTACAAAGGAACGACTGGATGCTGTAGGCTTTGGCCTTCTGCTTCTCGTTGACCATATCGCCTACGAGCATCTTGAACGGCTGCATGGCCATATTGATGCTCGTGTCGAGCAGCATCAGGGCAAAGAGTCCAAAGATGAGAGCCGTTCCTACGGCCATGCCGAACGAACCGGCATTGGGCAGCAGACACATCACGGCCACAGCGGCGGCAGCACCCAAGAAGAGATAGGGAATACGGCGGCCGAAGCGAGTCCAAGTGCGGTCGCTGAGTGTCCCGACAATAGGCTGCACAAGGATACCCATCAGCGGCGGGAGTATCCAGAAGAACGACAGCGAATGTGGGTCGGCACCGAGGGTGCGGAAGATACGCGAGATGTTTCCACTCTGGAGTGCGTAGGCTATCTGCACACCGAAAAAACCGAAGCTCAAGTTCCAGAGCTTCCAAAAACTTAAATCTGGCTTCTGTTTCATATACTACAACTTTTTTAGATCTTACGACAACAATAACAACTTAGACAACATTTTTACGATTCTCTGAGGAATTGTTTTATCTTTCCGTCGACACCAACAACCTCATTGGTATCCTGATCATAGAAATATCGTTCTATAGTAGCAAACTTAGGGGAAAAATTCACCAAGATGCCACATGGACATTGGAGAAGACGCATATAATTAAATAACTGTGCTCGATGATTGCTGATCAATTCAGATACAGCCTTGCACTCTATGATAATATTATTTTTACAAAGGAAATCAATGCGATAGACTGCGGCCATCACTTTACCATGATAACAAGGATGGAACGATAATTCTCTCGCGAAAGGGATATTATCTTCCTCCAATTGCAATTGTAACCCTTCTTGGTAACAATATTCGTTGAGACCCGCTCCCAACTCCTTATGGACTTCATGGATAGCCCCGACGACATCATATATATGTTCTTTTAATATTTCAATATCTATCATCGTTAAAAAAAGTTGTCTTTGTTGTCATAGTTGTCGTTAAAAAATTATCTCGTAGTTCCACGGATGACGAGGCGGGTGCGGACGACGCGCTTCTCGACCTTATCCATGGGACTGAGGCCTTCCACCTTGTCCATCAGGATAGTGGCAGCCTCCTCACCCACCCGATGCCCACGCTGCTCGACGGTCGTCAGCATCGGGTCACAGGCCACGGCACGCTGACCGTTGGTGAATCCGCAGATGCTGATATCCTCAGGCACCCTCAGGCCAGCCCGCTTCACCGTATAGAGGATGCCGATGGCCGTATCGTCGTTGACGGCAAAGAATCCGTCAGGGCGCTGATCCATGGCCAGTATCTCTGGGGTCAGTGTCTCGGCATCAGCACGGTTGTCACAGACACGGATGATCTCCTCGTACACCCTCAGCCCATGTTTCAGGAGTGCATCCTTATAACCGTTGAAACGGTTCTTGGAGATCTCCAGTTGCATGGGCGAGCCATAGAAGGCAATGCGCTTGCAGCCCGTCTCTATCAGATGCGTCACGGCGTTATAGGCACCCATATAGTCATCCACCACCACGCGGCTGGCATTCACCCCCGTGCAGATACGGTCGTAGAACACGATGGGGATGCCCGCATCGATCAGTTTCTGGTAGTGGTCGTAGTTCTTCGTGTCCTTGGCCTGCGACACAATCACTCCGCAGACCTTATAGCGATGGAAGTTCTCGCAAATGCTGGCCTCGCGCTCGTACTGCTCGCCACTGAGTGCCACCATGATGCGGTAGCCGCGGGCAGCGGCAGCCTCCTCGATGCCCGTGAGTATCGACGAGAAATAGTAATGGGTGAACTCGGGCACGATGACGCCGATGATGCGCGGGGGCATCACCCTGCTGTGGCGCAGCGCCTCGCCAATGGCGTTGGGATAAAAGTTGTGCTCACGGGCATATTGCTGGATGGCCTCGCGGCGCTCCTTGCTGATGCGGGGCGAGTCCTTCAGGGCGCGCGACACCGTCGCCACGGAGATGCCAAACTCCCTGGCGATGTCTTTCATTGTCATCGGTGCTTTCTCTTCCATTCGGTTTCTAATTATTCCGATGCAAAGATATGAATTTTTTTACAATTACACGCGCAAACCTAAAATATTATTATATACTTTCATGTATGCAAACGTTTGCATGGCCAGATAGTGCGTTTTTATGCAAAAAAAGTACAACGTATCAAAAACTAACGTAACTTTGCACCAGAATAACTATTTAGATAAAAAACAATTAACACTAATTAAAAGTAATGATGAAGCAGGTAAACATTCAAATCCCGCTTAGGATGCTCGGCCTTTTGTTAGGCTTATTCCTATCGGTAGGTGCTTTTGCCCAGATTGAGGTAAAAGGACATGTGAAAGATGCTACAGGCGAACCCATTATTGGTGCAACGGTACGCGTGGACGGCACACAGGCCGCCACCATCACCGACTTCGATGGTAACTTCGTGCTGAAGGCAAATGAAGGTGCAAACATCACCATCTCCTACGTCGGTTATCAGAACCAGACGGTGAAGGCTGCGCCGACTGTGGAAGTAACGCTACAGGATGATGCAGCACTTCTGAATGAAGTGGTGGTCATCGGTTATGGCGTTGCCAAGAAAAGCGACTTGACTGGCTCTGTAACAGCCCTCAAGCCAGACTCTAAGAACAAAGGTCTTGTGGTCAATGCCCAGGATATGCTCTCCGGTAAGGTGGCAGGTCTGAACATCACGAGCAACAGCGGTGAGCCTGGCGCAGGTTCCAAGATCCGTATCCGTGGCGGTTCGTCACTGTCAGCCTCTAACGACCCACTGATCGTCATCGACGGTATCCCCATCGACAACAGCGGTGTGGCTGGTGCTCCCAACATCCTGTCGACCATTAACCCACAGGATATCGAATCCTTCAACGTGCTGAAAGACGCTTCTGCCACCGCTATCTATGGTAGCCGTGGTTCGAACGGTGTCATCATCATCACAACGAAGAAGGGACGTACGGGCATGGCTCCCCAACTCTCCTATTCAGGAAGCCTGACTATCAGCAAGAACAACAAGACACTGGACGTGATGACTGGAGATCAGTTCCGTGAGTATATCACGAACCTCTACGGAACAGACCATGACGCTTATCGCGCACTGGGTACAGCCAATACAGACTGGCAGGACCTGATCTACCAGACCGCCGTCTCTCACGACCACAACCTGACGCTGACAGGCGCCCTGAAGTCTCTGCCCTATCGCGTATCTCTTGGCTATACCGACCAGCAAGGTACGCTGAAGACCTCTGACTTCAAGCGTTATACCGCTTCGTTCAACCTGAACCCCACACTGCTCGACAACCACCTCACCATCAACCTGAATGCAAAAGGCATGTATTCCCGTTCTCAGTATGCTAATACTGGTGCTATTGGTGCTGCCGTCAGTATGGACCCCTCTCAAGATCCATACTCGTTCACTTCACAGCGTAGTAAGGAGATGTTGGGTGAGAACGCCGCTTTGATGTTAAAGAACTTCGGCGGCTACTATCAGTGGCTGGGTCCTGGTTCGTCGCTGAACGATAGCACATGGCCTCTTACCAAATTCAAGGATGCCACCAGCAACCCGCTCTCACTGCTTAACGAGCAGACTGATGTCGCCCACAGCCGTTCTTTCATCGGTAGTGCCGACTTCGACTATCAGATCCACGGCTTCGAGGATCTCCGCCTCCATGCTACTCTGGGTATTGACATTTCGAAAGGTCGTCAGAACACGAACCTGTTCCCCAGTTCACCCGCCACACCAGGTAGTATGTACTACGGTAAAAACGGTTATTGGGAGAAGGTAAAGCGCAACACGACGCTGAGTGCATACGCCCAGTACTACAAGGACTTCAACAAGAATCATCATTTTGATATCATGGGTGGTTATGAATGGCAGCGCTTCTGGAGCAGCGAGCATACCAACAAGCCCCGCTATATCCCCATGACCAGCAACGACGAAAGCCAGAGAGGAAAGCAGACCGACTATGAGTATGCCGATGACGACAAATCATTCAAGACTGAACATTATCTTGTCTCTTTCTTCGGTCGTATGAACTACACACTGATGGACCGTTACATGCTGACGGCTACCATCCGTGACGACGGTTCATCACGCTTCAAGGATCACTGGGCACTGTTCCCCTCTGTGGCTCTGGCCTGGAAGATCAAGCAGGAATCCTTCCTCAAGAACGTGGATGCCGTGAGCGATTTGAAACTCCGTCTCGGCTGGGGTAAGACCGGTCAGCAGGATGGTGTCTCAGACTACGGATGGATCCACACCTATTCAAAGAGTGTCGGCACCAACGGTCTCTATCCCATCTACGGCGATGGCATCCTCTATCGTCCCGACAACTACACGGATGATCTGAAGTGGGAGACCACCACTACTTATAACGTCGGTCTCGACCTCGGTTTCATGGACCAGCGCCTGACCTTTGCCATCGACTACTACTATCGCAAGACCACCGATCTGCTGAACTATGCCAAGGCTCCGGCCATGTCGGGCTATAAGAACATGATGTGGCAGAACATCGGTTCTCTGAAGAATTCAGGTATTGAATTGGCTGTCAGTTGGAAAGCCGTACAGACCAAAGACTGGTTCTGGCAGTTGGATTACAACTTCACATGGAACAAGAACGAGATTACAGACCTTGAGGGTGTATCCGACAACGGTATGCCTGTAGAGACAGGTCCTGGTGCCGGTGGTGGTACAGGTAACTATGTCCAGGCTCATCAGGTAGGCTTCCCCGCCAGTTCGTTCTATGTATACCAGCAGGTCTACGACGAGAATGGCATGCCTATTGAGAATTGTGTCGTCGACCGTAACGGCGATGGTGTCATCACCTCTGACGACCGTTACCTCTACAAGAGTCCGACACCTCCCGTCACCATGGGTTTCTCCTCAAGAGTGGAATATAAGAACTTCGACCTCGGATTCTCCCTCCGTGCCAACCTCGGCAATTACGTCTTCAACGACGTGTTGCGTGGCTCGAGCAACGTAGGCGAGACTGGCGCATGGGTACAGCAGGCCTACATGTCTAACCACCTGACGGCCGCCCTCGAGCGCAACTGGCAGACCTGGGAACTCCCCGCCAACCAGTCGGACTACTATGTGACCAACGCTTCATTCCTGAAGTGCGACAACATCACGCTGGGTTACTCCTTCGACAAACTCTTCAAGGGCAACAACTATAAGGGCATCGCAGGACGTGTCTTTGCTACATGCAACAATGTTTTCACGATTACGAAGTATAAGGGTCTGGATCCTGAGATCGGCAACGGCGTCGACCAGAACATGTATCCCCGTCCTATCTCGTTCATCGTCGGACTTAACCTGAATTTCTAAAATAATATAAGGAGAAAAAGTTATGAAATATATCATTAAGAATATCATTCCCGCAGCAGCACTCGCCCTGGCATTAGGAGTAACCTCCTGCACCAAGGACCTGGATGTGGATCCGATAGACCCCAACCTCTCAACAGAGGTAAGTTTGGATGGTCTCTATCTGAAGTGCTATGCCAACCTGGCCCTGCCCGGTAACGGCGGTGCCAACGGTGACTCTGACATCGACGGATACGACGGCGGTACAGCCGGATTCATCCGCCAGTTGTGGAACTCCAACGAACTGCCTACCGATGAGTCCATCTGCTGCTGGGGTGACCCCGGTATTGCCGGATTCAACTTCAACCAGTACGACGCTGCTCACCCGATGATGCACATGTACTACTATCGTCTGACCACTGGTATCAACTACTGCAACAGTTACATCAACGAGGTAGGCGAAGGTGGTGACGCCCAGAAGGTGGCCGAGGTGCGCTTCGTCCGTGCCCTGCAGTACTATATGCTGATGGATGCCTTTGGCAACATTCCGTTTACCGAGACGTTGGCCAAGCCTGAGCAGATCACGCGTCAGGAAGCCTACGACTGGATTGAGAAGGAACTGCTGGCCATCGAGCCCGACCTGATGGATGCCAAGGCCATGAAGTCTACAGACGATGGCTATGGCCGTGCCACCAAGGGTGCCTGCTGGATGCTTCTGGCTCGCCTCTATCTGAATGCACAGGTCTACACAGGTACTCCTCAGTGGGACAAGGCTGCTGAATATGCCAAGAAGGTCATCGACGGCGGTTACAGACTGAACACCCAGGGTGCCAACCAGTGGAGTGCCTACCAGATGCTCTTCATGGCCGACAACGGTGAGAGCAATGCTGCCTACGAGGCTGTGTTCCCCATCCTGCAGGATGGTTCTACGACCACCAGTTGGGGCGGATCGCTCTTCGTGCTTGCTTCTACCTTCGACGGTAACATGCATGCCAACCCCGATGATCCCAATGCCACCAACAACACCACAGAGGCCTGGGGTGGTAACCGTGCTCGTCCGGAACTCATCAGGAAGTTCTTCCCCCTCGACAACGCTCCAGAAGGACAGTCATACGATGTGGCCAAGGCTGCAGGCGACGACCGTGCCCTCTTCTGCACAGAAGGCCGCACACTCAATATCGAGAAGACCACTGAGTTCACCAATGGCTATGCTGTTGCCAAGTGGACTAACTTCCGCAGCGACAATGGTGCCACGAAGAACGCCCAGTTCCCCGACACAGACTTCTTCCTGTTCCGTCTGGCAGAGGCCTACCTGACCTATGCCGAGGCCACAGCCCGTCAGAATGGCGGCAGCACCACCTCTGAAGGAACAGAATATATCAATGCCCTGCGTGAACGTGCCAATGCTGCAAAGCGTACCACCAGTTACACCCTCGACGACATCATCGATGAGTGGGCACGCGAGTTCTACTACGAGGGCCGTCGCCGTGTTGACCTCATCCGTTTCGGACTCTATGGAGGTGTCAACAACTACAACTGGCAGTGGAAGGGTGGAGCCTATGGAGGTGCCAACTTCAGCGCTGACCTCAACATCTATGCCATCCCCTCTAACGAAATCTCTACCAACAGCAACCTGAAGCAGAATCAGGGTTACAATTAATTTCACTATTAATGCATACAGACATGAAAAAGATATTAAAGTCAACGATACTGCTGCTCTGCAGCGTATGCGTCCTAACGGCTTGTAAGGATGACCGTGACTCTAATCCGACCCTTCAGGCGCCGACCCAGGGCTCACTGGTACTTAATACGCCAGCCATGGCTGCCAACGCCGTCTATGACCTGGCCAACTCGGAGTCTCTCATCCTCACCCTCGGCGGACTGCCCGACTACGGATTCCCCGCCTATACGAATTACACTCTGGCTATGTCGCTCAGTGCTGACATGAGCAATGCTGTCGACGTGGCATCATCTCCATACGCCAAGTTCGAAGTAGACGCCGCCACACTGGCCGCCACACTGACGACGATGGAGGTCGAGGCAGGCAAGTCTGATATGGATTTCCCCATGCAGATCCCCCTCTACTTCCAGGCCCGCGGCTCTGCGACGAAGTATGCCGGCAGTGCCATTCCTGGCACAGAGACCACCTCAAATGTGGTGACACTCAACAATGTACGTCTCGTCTACTCACTGCCACCAGTGACCACACCAGACAACATCTACCTCGTCGGCAACTTCAACGGCTGGAGTTGGGACACGTCCCTCTCAATGGTACAGTGCTACGACGGTCCGAACGTGTTCTGGCACATGGTCTACATCGACGGCTCTGGTATCAAGTTCAACACCAACAAGTCGTGGGACGGTGGTGAGAAGGGCTTCGCAGGTCTCAACAGCATCTCTGGCGACAAGGCCGGCGATATCCAGGACAGCGGCGACGGCAACATCGCTTCTGCTAACCCAGGCTGGTACCTGATGATTATCACTTGCTCCGTCGCAGGACGTGACATCGTCTACGACGTACAGTTCAACGAGCCGAACGTCTGGCTGATGGGTACCATCACGGCTAATGCCGACTGGAGCGAACTTGAGGAAGGCATGAAGTTCGAAGTTCCTGCCACTGCTGACGGTGAGTTCGTCTCTCCAGCCTTCGTCAACAACTCCAGCGGTGACGGTGGTGTACGTGCTTACGTCAAAGTGCCTGGCTTCGACTGGTGGAAGACTGAGTTCATGGTATTCGACAAGAAGATTGTCTATCGTGCAATGGGCGGCGACCAAGACCGTATCGAGGGCTTTGCCGGCCAGAAACTCTACCTGAACTTCGGCAATGAAACTGGTGATTTGAAATAATAACCCGTAAAAAAGAAATAGCGATATGAAAAAGATATTATCCTATATGTCACTCGCCATTGCAGGCCTGCTTCTTGGGGCCTGTAGCGAGGACTTCAAAGACTGGGCTTCGCAGAAGGCCTACGATGCCGAGGAAGCCATCACGATCCCTGGCTTTACCGCCAGTGCTCTTGGCACCATCGACCTCAACGGGGCCGAGGATGCCGTGAAGATTCTCTCACTGAGCCAGAGTGCACTGCCTGAGGGGGCTACCATCGACCACCTGCGCTTCGAGGCTACAGGTGCCGGCATGGGCATCGGCACAGAGACACTCAATGCCATCAGCGCAGACGGTTTCTTTAAGAAGTCTGACCTGCAGGCACTCGCTGAGAACTTCTTCGGCAAGCGTCCTGTAGAGCGTCAGTTCGCTGCACACGCCTATGCTGACGTGATGATCAACGGTCAGGCTGCCTTCGTCGATGCCGGCGAGTTCATACTCTCCCTCATCCCAGAGGCTCCGCAGATCTCTCAGAACTACTATATCGTAGGTGGTCCTAACGACTGGGCTGGTTCAGCCGCTGAGAAGCCGTTGAAGTTCAACCACAGCGATGCCGATGTCTACGATGATCCTGTCTTCACCATCGTCTTCGACGCTGCCGCCGAGGGTGACACATGGTTCGCCATTGGTGACGATGCTGCCTGTGACGCCATTGCCAACGATGGTGACTGGACGAAACTGTTCGGTATCGTCGGCGGTGACAGCAAGTCTGTTTCCGGCTCACTCGACTTCCGCTACAACCTGGGTGCTGACAACTCCTTCTGCGTAGAGGCCGGAGCCAAGAAGATCAAGGTGACCCTCAACATGCTGGAGTACACCTTCCAGGTAGAGCCCGTCAGCATCTCTGACAACTACTACCTCATCGGCGGTCCTGGTGACTGGAGCGCAGATGCAGCCATGACGATGACGTTCAACCACAGCAGCAAGGATGTGTTTGAGGATCCTGTCTTCACCTATACTTTCGATGGAGGTAAGGACATGTGGTTCGCCTTCGGCGACAAGGATGCTATCGATGCCGTGGCTGCAGGTGACTGGACGAAACTCTATGGCACCACAGGAGCCAGCGAGGATCTGACAGGTTCCTTCGACCGCCGCTATAACCTCGACGGTGACCACTCCTTCCACATCGACGGCTCTGCCAAGATGTATCGTGTCAGTATCAATATGGCTGATATGACCTACGAGATCAAGGAACTCAACTTCAACGAGTACATCTACGAGGCAGGTGTGAACAACGACTGGGGTGCTGTTGGACAGCCGCTCTACTGCGCTAACCAGGATGGCATCTACGCAGGCTTCTTCTATGCACAGGATGCTGACTGGAGTGAAGGTAAGGGTGCCTTCAAATTCACAGGAGCCTTCAACAGTTGGAATGAGGGCAACTACGGTACAGGCACCATCAACGACGACGGTCTCTCCGGCACGCTCATCGATGACGGCGGTTCTGGTAATGTCCTGGCTACACCGGGCTTCTACAAGGCAGAAGTCAATCTGGCCGAGATGACCTACAAACTCACGCCTATCACAGGCATCGGTCTCATTGGACCTGCGCAGGCTGGCGGATGGGATACAGACACCGATCTGACATACAACCCAGAGACACGCGCTTGGGAAGGCACCATTGAACTGGCTGCCGACGAATTCAAGTTCCGTGCCAATGACGGCTGGGACATCAACTGGGGCGGTACGATAGACAACTTGACGCAGGATGGCCCGAACCTCAAGATTGAGACCGCTGGTAAGTATTTCATCCAGTTCTTCCCGATCTGCGAGACGAAGTCATTTGCAGTAATCACTGCTTCCGAGTAATACTACTCGATTCTACCCTGACCATTCCGAGGCGGGCTGCCCGAAAGGGTGGCTCGCCTTTCTCAAATCATCAAAATAACTACACAACAACATGAAACGTTTCTCTTGCTTAATAATAACCACAATGACCGCCCTGTTGACCATGGCCCAGGGGTGGCCGGAGAACTACGGCGGCGTGATGCTCCAGGGGTTCTACTGGGACTCGTTCAAAGACACCCGCTGGGCCGTCCTCGAACAGCAAGCCAATGACCTCGCCACTTCTTTCGACCTCATCTGGATCCCCCAAAGCGGCAACTGCGGCTCGCAGTCCATGGGCTATGACGACCTCTGGTGGTTCAATGACTACAACAGTTCCTTCGGCAACGAAGTCCAACTGCGTTCGATGATCCAGACCTTCAAGACCGTCGGCCTCGGCACCATCGCCGATGTCGTCATCAACCACCGTCGCAACCTCTCCAACTGGGTGGACTTTCCCAAGGAGACCTGGAACGGTGAGACTTATGAGATGCTCTCTACCGACATCTGTGCCAACGATGATGGCGGTGCGACCAAGAAATGGGCTACATCCAACGGTTACTCCGTCAGCGCCAACAACGACACAGGCGAAGGATGGGGCGGCATGCGCGACCTCGACCACAAGAGCGAGAACGTGCAGCGCATCGTCAAGGCCTATCTCAACTTCCTGCTCAGCGACCTCGGCTATGCCGGTTTCCGCTATGACATGGTGAAGGGCTATAGCGGATCCTATACCAAAATGTACAATGAAGACAGCAAACCACAGTTCTCTGTCGGCGAGTGCTGGGACAGCAGCAACACCATCCGCAAGTGGATTGACGATACAGAGAAGACCAGCGCCGCCTTCGACTTCCAGTTCCGCTACACCGTCCGGAACGCCTGTAACAACGGAAACTGGACCTACCTGAACCGTCAGAACGACGGCAACTGGCCACTCGTCAGTAACAACTACGATGGTGGCGCCTACCGCCAGTATGCCGTCACCTTCGTCGAGAACCACGATACGGAATGGCGCTCCAGCAGCGCCCCACAAGATCCGATAAAGAAAGACACGCTGGCGGCCAACGCCTTCCTCCTCGCCATGCCTGGCACGCCCTGCGTATTCCTCAAACACTGGCAGGACTACAAACCAGAGATTAAGGCGATGATTGCCGCGCGCAAACTCTCAGGCATCAACAACAAGTCTGTTTATGAGAATATCGTCAGCGATGCGAAATACTTCGCCAACAGCATCGACGGCAAACTACTTGTGGTCGTGGGCGACGAGAAGCAATTCATGCCAGAAGGAGGCCTGTGGACGAAAATCCTCTCTGGCCATCACTACGCTTATTACCTTGCTAACACCATGGAGACAGCATGGGTCAATAAAGGCAGCGGTGACTTCACAGAGCCCTTCGACATTGAGTTAAAGGCTGTATCGAATACGGACGACGCTCAACTCGTCTATACCCTTGACGGCTCAGAGCCTTCCGCCACCAACGGCACTCCATGCCTCAGTGGCACCCTCCTTCACGTCGATGCCACCATGACCCTAAAGGTGGGACTGCTCGTCAATGGCGTCATCTCCGGCATCATCACCCGTACCTTTAATTATCAGGAGGCAGAGCCAGAGCCCGTCGTCGTCATCCCCGACTTCTGCACCGTCGCCGAGGGAGAGGTATGTGCCTTCTTCGAGGCACCAGCCGACTGGACCAACACCATCTGCTGCTGGGCATGGTGCGACTCTCCTTCTGAGAACTTCACCTATTCACAGAGAAAGAACTGGCCAGGCATCGACTGTGAACTCTTAGGCACGGCTCCCAATGGCAACAAAGTCTGGAAATGGACATGGGACGGCACGAAGCAAAACAACTCTTCTGCCACCCAGCCCCAGAAGATCATCTTCAACAACACAGGCCAGCCGCAGACAGAGAACCTCGACTTCACCCAGGCTGGCTATTACAACGATGAAGGCCTCCAGGGCGTTGTCACGACTACGGCCATCACAGCCCCAAAGAATATTCAACGATCAAAGTTCAATGTTCAATGGTATGACCTTCAGGGGCGCCGTATGAATGGCTATCCCATAAAGAAAGGCGTTTATATCCACAACGGCAAAAAGGCCGTAATCAAATAAAGAAACCCGAAAATCCTGACGGAGAGTCTGCGGAGTAAGAGGCACCCGTCATAAGGGGCGCCAAGTTACAGAGTAAGAGACGCCAAGTCACGCAGTAAGGGATGCCTTCTATGGGGGTATAGGAGGCATCCCTTACTGTCGTACAAGGCATCAGAACGACACACCTACCTAGGTAACTTTATCGTCGCAAGGCAGAGTGATGATGAAGCAGGCACCAGTAATATAGTTGGTATCAAGGCTGACTTCACCTCCAAGTGAGTGTATCAGCCTGCGGCAGATGGGAAGTCCCAAGCCAACGCCCGTCTTAAAATCGTCTGCTTTCTGGAAGGTCTCAAAGATGCGTTCACGGTCTTCTTCCTTAACGCCACAACCAGTATCCGTCACCACGAAACGCAACTGACTACCCTGATGTTCACAGCACAGTTCTATATGTCCTAACTCCGTAAACTTGATGGCGTTATCCATCAGATGCGTCAAGGCTTTCTTCAGCCGATAGGTATTAGTACGGATCTTGAAATCGTCTGCCACGTTTGTCTCAAAGCGGAGTTCCACACCCGCTTTCTGCTTGCCTTTTGACTCCTCGACAATCGAACGGGCGATGCTATTCACCCACACATCAGTCTTTTCGCTGTCAGCAATAACGTCCTCACTTTCGCTCTTGGAGAGTTCTAAGAGTTCGTTGATGATAGAGGTAATCAGTTCCACATTGCTGGAGATACGCCTCTGCATGTCACGCTTTTCCTCATCGGAGTACTTACTGTCAGTCGAACATAACACCTCCGTGAATCCAGACACCGCATTCAATGGTGTACGGATCTCATGGCTCATGCTTTGGATAAAGGTGGTCTTCATGCGGTCAGACTCCTCTGCCCGGCTGAGAGCCGCCTTGAGTTCCTTGTTGCGAGCCTTGATCTTCTTCATCAAGCGACGACGGCCCATGATGTAAACAAACAGGAAGACCACCGTGAGAACCATCAGCCAATTAGTAAGGCGATTGACAAGTTTCCTGTTCGAAGCGGCCTCCTCACGGGTGCGAGACAAACTGGTTTCGGCCGATAATTGGTTGAAATTGGCATTCTGCACAATCTTGAAGATAGAGTCCATCTCAATAGAGCGGCGCCTCATGGCCATAAAGCCCTGGGTGATATCGCCCTTCATGGCATAGATAGTGATCACGGACAGCGAACTGTCGACGGCCAGATTGCCGGCATGCACCTTCTCCATCGCCTTCTCATACTCTTTATTGAAAGCGTATTTGGCCACCTCCATAATGTTATCATACCGATGGTTGAACTCTGGCAAGTCCTGATTCCGCAGATTATCGTACTGCTGCCAGGCGGGAAAGAACCGATCTTTGTCGCCCATGTTGAAAAAGATGTATGCTTTGATAGCCAACGACATGGAGAGATAGTCGATGTTGTCTACCTCTCGGGCTGTTGCGACAGACTTGTCGACCCACGTCAGAGCCTCCTGAGGATTTTTCATGCAAAGCATCTCTGCCAGACGCAGATAGACGCGCATGGTGAACTTCACGTCACGGTCGCCCACCTCGTCGAGTGCCTGACTGAAGTATGCCTCTGCACGCCCAATGTCGCGGGTGCTGCTGTAGATATCACCATAAAGGCCTGTCGCCAGATAGTTGTAGTCGCTGGCCCCGTTCTCCCTGATCTCACGGTCCAGGGCCTCGGCAAACTGAATGGCACGATAGACCTGATTATGCCTGAGCGCATAGAAGCCTTTATTGCACAACAGTTTGTAATAGAGCATCATATACCCTTTCTGATGCAGATCTTTGGCATATTCCTCGGCAAAACTATAGAACTGATCAGGCTTACCATTCAAGAACAGGTGACGGAACATATCATACATATCCCTGTCCTTACCTTCCAACTCATCAACAGTCTTGTCTGCATAAACATTCATGGAGCCCACTGCCAGAAGGACTGCGACCAACAACAGTTTGAGATGAGACACCAGAGCCTTCCCCATACGGAGGACAAACCATGCGTGCATGGCGAGAGTGGACAGCCAGCCGTAGTGGCGGGTCATAATGCGGAAACGCTCAAGGAGCGACTCGCGGTGATGAAAGGTAGTCTGGCCTTCCTCGGTGTAGTTGGCCACGACCATGTGGAGATTCTGCATGGGGACATTCTCCTTGGCAGCCGCCTTCATGATACGGATACACCAGTCGACGTCTGCCGAGTAACGGTAACGGAGATCATACGGCGTGGCGATGGCAAAGTCTGCACGGGCGTAGAAAGCCTGATGACAGACGAGCATGCCATGGCGGAAAGACTTCCACGTGAGTTGTTCTGGTGGTGACAGTCGACGATGATGGAGGAAACGGCCCTCAGCATCGACGATGTCCGTATCGCCATAGAGCACAGCGGGGTCCCCCTGCGATACTGAGGCAACAATCTTACTCACGGTATCAGGAGCAGGCAGAAAGTCACCCGCATTGAGAAAACAGACATAGTCTCCATCAATGGAACGAAGTCCTTTGTTCATCGCATCATAGATGCCGTGGTCTGGTTCCGAGGTCACCAGTACCTTATGCCCGTTGTCAGCCTCATTGGATTGTGAGATATAATCATTCACCATCTCCAAGGTCCCATCCGTCGAAGCCCCGTCGATGATGATATGTACGATGTCAGGATAGTCTTGCCGGAGCACGCTATCGAGCGTTCGCTGTAAAACTGTTGCAGCATTATAGGTGATGGTAACGTAAGTGATGACCATTTGTTTCGTTTATAGTTTTAAGTTGATTGTTGATTGTTTATAGTCTATAATGTTTTAAGGCCATGGCCTGCTCATACACATCGATATAGCGTAGAGCCACGCTCTGCTGGGAATAGTTTTGGGTCACCTTCCGCACACAGTCACGACTCAGTTCATCGCTTTTAGCAGACGTCAGCACCCACCGTATGCCGTTGGCCATGTCACAGGCATTACGATACTCAGCCACATAGCCGTTGCGCTTATGGTCTATCTCCTCTGGGATGCCTCCCACACGGAAGCCCACACAAGGCAGACCGCAGGCCATCGCCTCCATAATCGTGTTTGGCAGGTTCTCCGACAATGAGGGGAGCACGAACACGTCAGCCGCCTGATAGATTTCCACGATACGCCGTTCGTCGTTGACATAGCCCAAGGGGACGGCATCGAGCGAGAGTTGGGGTGCGACCTCCTCGGCATGTCCGCCCAGGATGAGGACGGTGACCTGAGGCAGGTCATGCAACTGCCGGCAGGCCTCGATCAGATAGTCCATCCCCTTGTTCTCGTTGGTGGCACGCTGAGAGGCAAAGAGGATATACTGACGATCTTCCTTCAGTCCAAGACGCCGACGGGCCTCCATGCGGTCTCCCGGCTTATAGACATGGGTATCGATGGGATTAGGGATGCTGGTGATCTTCTGCCCTTTCAGCAGTCCGCTGGCCTTGGCCTCACCTGCTAACCAACGGCTGCAAGCAACGAAAAAGATGCTCTCACCATCGAGCATACGCTCCTTCTTACGCCACACGCTGGTGGAGAGGTCGTTGTCTGAGCCTCCGCCAGGGAGCAGACGACATTGGTGACAGACGGAGGTAAAGTATCGGCATCCGAGTGTGACATGACAAAGTCCTGTGGCAGGCCAGATGTCATGCATCGTCCACACGACGGGCTTGCCTGAACGCAGAATCTTGCGGATGGTGCCTAAGGAGAGCATACCCTGGTTGATCCAATGGAGGTGGATGACATCAGCCTCCTGGAACTCAGGCAGACGGGTGATGTCTGATCCCGTGTTGGCCAGGTCGATCTCAAAGAGATGCTTACGAGAGAAGTGTAGTCGGCAATAGATGACGAAACGCTCCCAAAGGAAATTCCAATGAAGCAACGGCGACTTCGGCAGGGCAACGATGGTGAGTGAATCGCTGATTTTGTCGCGCACCAGCATCTTCACTTTGACCCCATGATTGTTGAGAGCCATCATCAGACGGTTGGCTGCGACGGCTGCACCACCTGAACGGTCACTGGTGTTGACAATCAATACTCGCATTATTCCTCTTTCTCGCGCTGTTTTTTACGGGCTTCCTTTTCGCGACGCTTCTGCTCCTTACGCAGTTCCTTCTCCTTGCGCTTCCGTTCCTTCGCAAGTTCGCGTTCATGCTTACGCTTCTCCTTCTCGAGTTGGCGCTCACGCTTGCGCTGTTCCTTTTGCAACTTCTTCAGTTCCTTGGCGCTCTGCTTGGCCGTCTCACGCTCTGTCTGGTAATACTCCTTCGTCTTGAGCGCCTCGTCGAGTTTATCGCGGATCATCTCCTTGTCGAAGGTGAACACCATGCCAAAGACTCCCAGTGATAGCGTATTGTCCTTTCCCCTCAGGCGAACAGAAGTGGTATTGCAAAGAAAGTAGTTATGTTCTTTCAACTTCGAATTCAGGGCCGTCTCTGCGGTCTTCATCACAACACCCTTGCTGATCTTTGCCAGTACGTTATCACCCAAGCGGTCCTTGGACTCTTCGTCTACATATTCCTCGATGGCCTTCAACATGGCCTCTTTATGTCGTTCCTTATCTGGCCGCGTCAAGGTCATGAGTATGGCAACCATCAACAGGATGAGCACAGAAAGCAGTTTTTTCATAAACCTATTTATATATTTATTAATGACGGTGCAAAGGTACTAATAAGTCAGTAGAAAACCAAAATATACAGGCATTTATTTGGTGTTATCGTACACATTCCATTGATTTAAGTCAAGAATAAGGGGATTTTGTACACTTATTAGACCTAAAATCTTGCGAGATTCTGAAAATCATCGTACCTTTGCACCGTCAAAAGGTTAATAGATTGTTTTAGGTTAGTAGTAATATTTATAGTTTTAGGTTTTTAGTTATTGGTAAGAGAAAGTTTTCAACTGGATAACAGGAGGCAATTGTGAAATTCCCTTTTAAACTTTCAAATTTTTAGCCGGAAGGCTGAAAATTTCTTTTAGAGAAAAGGATTTTTAGTTAAACATAGGCTTTTTCAGATGCCGCGGCTCGCGAGAGTCGCGGCATCATTCTTTATTATTTATATCATTTATCTTGGCTCTTTGCGCTTTTTTTTGTACCTTTGCAACCAAATTACGAATATAATGCGAGCAATTAGACTTAAATTCCTCTTGCTTAGTAGCCTTATGACTTGGTGCTTCCTTACAGCGAGGGCCCAAGAAGAGATGATCGAACACGAGGGCAGCAAATACATCATCCATGTTGAACAGTTGAATCCCGATTCAGAGATGACGCTGCTCGACGTACTGCATATTTGTCCGGAACTGATGTCAGACGACGGCAAGACGCTCACGGCCAACTATCTGCTAAGCGTAGACGACATCATGCTGAGTGCGGATTACGAGCCGCTGCTCGAAGGCATCAAGGCCCGTGATCTCAAAGAGGTGATCGTGTGTACCTATGGCGCCGTGAATAATGCCATGGATGGCATCCAGGGCAGCATCGACCTGCAGTTCATGGAGGGCAAAGGAATGACAGGCAAGGTAGGCCTGAGCGGCAGTACCTACGGCAACGGGCAATTATTTACCGACATTGCCAGCAGAGGCGAGAACGTGACCGTACGCTCCTTTGTCCAGACAAATCTGCATTACGGCAAGGTTGACGCACAGTCAGGCGAGCGCATCACCTCCCGCAACGGTGTAGAGAATGCGTTGGTCTTTGTGGACTGGCAGGCGACAGAGAACGACTTGCTGAAACTGAAACTCTCGCAAGGTTATGGTGAGCATAAGGACCGTGTGCGCGATCAAGATACGAACTTAGAGATGTTAAACAGGCAACGCTGGGGCGAACTTGTCGCCACCTACGAGCGTACCCTCAATGATCAGGAAGCCGGCCTCTATATCGAGACGGGCCTGAACTATGAGAGCGACAACATCGATGAGACGGGCATTCGGGCGGCTGTACCTTGGTGGATAGCAGAGTTCAGCATCCCCTTTCTGAATCAGGCGCTCAACATGACCATCGGCTATGAGGGCGGCTATGCAAACCTATGGTACCAAGAACTCCGGCGCGAACAGAACCTCAACAACGACCTGTATCTGCTGCTTGACTTCAAGAAAGGGCCTTGGATTGTCAGTTTGGGAGATCGTTTCAGGTACAACCGTTTCTGGGTTAAGCAATACATCATGGGTGACGGAAGCCTATGGTCGTATGGTCGAGGCGACCACGCTTTAATCGCCAGCGTGGGATACCGTTGGGGACACCATTTCGTACAGGCTGTCTTCAACCGCTCGTTCTTCAACCCTAATGCCAGCGACTTCATGGACTATGTTGAAGAGGAGCCTCTCCGCTACAACACGAATTACAAGACCAACCTCGCCTGGCGGTATGAGGCCCGTTACACCTATCAGACGGAACACCTCGCCGCAACGGCCAGCGTGACACATACATTACTCTCAGACATGCTGATTCCCAACGAGTCGCTGACGGGCTTGGGAACATCCCTCACCTGGCATCAAGGCACACTACGACTGACGGCAGGAGCGAACGTGTATCACCGTCATCTCAGTTACGATGATCCGATCGACAACACGTTTTTCACCCTTAAACTCGCCCCCACCCTACTTCTGGGCAAGGGGTTCAGGCTGTCATCGGTGTTACTCTACAACAGTAAGAGAGGAGACTACGAAAACGACGGTCATCTCTACGCCTCGATTAAAATGAACAAGAACTTAGGAAAACATTGCAACATATTTGCCGACTTTCACGACATAGCAGGACAACCGAGAGGGGATATGCATAACCTGATGCAGTCGTTTAAGAACCGCGCCCTGACCATAGGCGTGACTTTCTATCCGTGGAGATAAGATATCGTTTACACAACAATCTGCAACGGTTAACTTTATTTAACTTGCTTTTTGCCTACATTTATTATTTTTTTTGTATATT
>Ga0247611_10002719_pt1 | contig 27727 bp, 24 predicted proteins | sample 177DNAGHGhighgp2_FD_192422 | JGI IMG/M metagenome (GOLD analysis project Ga0247611, IMG submission 192422) | Sheep rumen microbial communities from Palmerston North, Manawatu-Wanganui, New Zealand - 1770 DNA GHGhigh gp2 | ecosystem: Host-associated > Mammals > Digestive system > Stomach > Rumen... | reverse complement strand
AGAGCACAGCTCAGAGGTGTGCATGACCTGCCGTTCTTCATGTATCGTCTTATGATGATATTTGGGTAGGCGGTGTGTCAGCTCATACACGGACTATTGCAACTGAGCCGAAAAAACTTGTTATTGACTAAAATGATATATGCTCTATCTTATGACATAGTAAGATGGAAAATTACTCTTGCTTGCTTAGAATGCCACAACAGGGGTAGCCTACTACCCCTTTATGGCCCCAATGCCGCAATGGGAGTTGCCGCACACCAAGGTTGAGCAAGCTCAGCGGACAGTAGGTTTGTAAATTGTTCAAACGTTAAAAACCAAGAACTATTTTTCGACGGGGTACCATTCGAATATATTGATGTACCTTTGCCCGCAGATTCACAAAAACTAAATTAGACTATGGAGGTTATATCAATAGAGCGCAGTACTTACGAGGAACTGCTGACGAGCTTCAACAGCTTCGTCAATCAGATGAAAGTAATGGCTGGTAGAGGAACAGACAAACGTCTTGGTGAATGGCTTGACAACTAGGACGTATGCCAGATACTGAACATCAGCCCAAGAACATTGCAGACGCTCCGCCAAAACGGAACGTTGGCTCACTCTCAAATCGAGCATAAAACCTACTATAAGCCAGAAGATGTAGAGCGCATCATCCCACTTGTTAAGGTTAGGAAGAAAGACACTCATTCGTATGGATGTCATCAACGTAAAGGAGGTGGTATATGAATGAACTTATAATGTCTCATAATGCTAGCGTGAAACGGGTGTTGGAGAGTATGAAGGAGGTACTGGCATTGTACAAGAATGTCACAGGGAACTATCGTCCTTTGCTTGATGGTGAACGTTACTTGACGGATAGGGAGGTTGCAGAAATCCTTAAGGTCAGCAGACGGACATTACAGGAATATCGTAATGATGGCGTACTACCTTATATCTTATTAGGTGGGAAAGTGCTGTATCGTGAGAGCGATTTGGAGAGAGTTTTGGAATCATGCTATCATCCGGCACGTTAACAAAAGGGAAAAAGAGAAAGCACCCATAAGTTCGAGACATGAATAATAACGCAGAAAGGCGAATGACAGACTATCGCTAATCATTCGTCTTTCTGCTTTGAAGTTTTTGCCTCAGTGGGTTATACAGCCTTAATGTTCTTGAATGATGCATTGAGTTTGTCACCCAGCATTATCAGGTCATTGTTAAGTTTCTGGCTCGTTATCTTTGCATAGATTTGTGTCGTGACGATGTTCGTGTGTCCCAACACTCGGCTCACACTCTCGATGGGCATTCCCTTTGAAAGTGCCAATGTTGCGAATGAGTGTCGGCCACAATGGAATGAAATCTGCTTCTCTATTCCACAGGCATCCATCACTGTCTTCAGTTTCTTGCACATCGACCAGTAGTTCTTGGACGAGCCAAGCGACCATAGGTCGAGCGCATCTTGCCGAACACCAGTTTGTCTTCCTGTAGGTGCTTGTAGCGGTCGATAATCTGCAAGGGTACGTCCATCAGCTTCACCTGGAAGGGGATATTGGTCTTGTATCGCTTGCTGATAATCCACTTGTCACCGTTGATGTCCACGATGTTGTCCGTGGTCAGGTTCTTCACGTCAATGAACGAGAGGGCGGTGAAGCACACGAACACAAAAATGTCACGAACGAAGGCGAGATTGTCATCCTCGAACTCATGGGTTACGACGGCTTTCAGTTCGCCCTCAGTCAAGAACTCCCTTTCCTTACAGTTGGGGCTAATATGGAACTGCGCAAACGGGTTACGGGGAATCTTGCCGTTATAGTGCGCCCTCAGAACGACACCCTTCAGCCACATGCACCGCTGCCAGATAGTGCCGTTGGCCAATCCTCGGTCTGTACTGAGGTAGGCGGCAAAGTCTTTGATGAACTCTGGTGTCAGTTCCAACATCGACATGTCCGTGCGACGGTAGTGCGACTGGATGAAGTCTGCCACATCCTTCCGCGAACGCTCCATAGCCCAAAGCGTGCTTGCAGCCCTGTCCTTGCCCACACGTTTCTTCTGGTTGGCAATGTCCTTGTCGAAAGTACTCAGCAAGGTCTCGTACTCGCTGCCAAATCCCTGATAGGAATTGCGCACCATCTCTGCCGTCACGAAAGCCTCCCTATCCGAAAGGTGCTGATAATGCTTGATGATCTGCGCCTTGATGGTATCCAGTTCGCGATTAATCTGCAATGCCTCCTTACTGCGGCCCTTGGCACAATTACCCTTCACGTCCCACATGTCAAGCGGAATCGTCTTCTTACAACTGAACTGGCTCTGAGTTCCGTTAATCGTAACCCTGCTCATCACTGGCACCACACCATGGTACCCTCCCCGAGACACTCAGTCTCGTGGTCCCTCCCTTCTCCTTACTCTTGTTCACATAGAACAGAATGATAAAAGTACTTCTCATGTTTCTTACTCCGTTTTTAATTCTGGCTGCAAAACTACTATTTCTTTTGGCATCCATCGCTATGCAAAATGTAGCAGTTTGCGGAATAAGAAACTGGAAGTGAACGGATGGTGAAAGGTACGCCATTCTGCCCCGATTTGCTTAGTCGATTAACCTGCATCAGAACCCTAATTTTGGGTTACGATTTGGCAACCTAACTCCTTCAGCATTCCTCCCTAATTTGCTTTCTCCTTCAATTTGAAGTTCCTCGTTTTCCCCTTGATTGCCTTTATTTTAGGTCGAAATGCGTTAATCTTCCAAAATCGCTTCGCTTTTACAAGCTTTTTTCGTAACTTTGGCTTCGCCGAACTTACTTTGCACTCGGAAATGAAAAGAAAACATGCTTTTCTTTTGCATTTCTCTCGTTTTTTCGTAACTTTGCAAACAAATTACTATTACGACTATGAAAAAAGAAGAAATAGAATTTCTGAAACCCATCGTCCGCGAGATAATGGGTAGAAGCATGGAAGATCTTACAGACGACGACGTGCAGAAAGCCATAGAGCAACTGAATCTGATAAGTGAGACCTCAGAAATGACAAACTATTCATATCAGCATCCTGACTACGGGCAGATGGTGGGCGATGTACACGATGCCTTGCAGCCGCTGCTCAATAACAGCGACAACCTTGATGACCTGCCCGACATAGAAGTCATTATGGGCAACTGCATGCAGATAGACCATAGCACGCTGGCCTCGTCAGTGAACAGCATCATCTATTTCTGGATGAACAGATGGCACTCCGACCCTGAAGGTGACATCTGGATGCATCCCATACACGTGGCCATCATGATAGCCGAGCGGTTCCAATTGCGCGAGTGCCTGCCGGCCCTGCTTGAGATGGAACGCCAGGACCGTGACTTAGCCGAGGTGTTATTCGACGAATGCGACATGGTGGGCATGGTGCCCGCCTGCATCTACCGCATCGTGACCGCCGAAGACCTGCCGCTGCTGGCTGATTTTGTGCGCGAACGGGGCATACACTCGTTCAGTAAGGCTGAGGTCATAGCAGCCGTCAGCACCGTGCCACGCCACGAGCCGCAACTGCTGCCCGACGTGCAACGATGGCTCTGTGACATACTGGGCATCTTTGCCAATGACATAGACCCTGCCGTAGGCGACGTGATGCTCCTTGAAGCCATCATCCATTGCTGTCTGCACACACGCAATGTGGATGCCAAGCCAATGATTATCCGTATGTACAGCAAATACAAGCTGCCCAACATCCTCATTCCCGGTGGGGTGAACGAGGTGCGCAAGAACATCAAAAAGGCAGATATAGGTATCCTGAAAGAGGAACTGGACAGTGCTGAGACCATCTGGAAAGACGCAGAGACCACCTACGATGAGGAGGATGATTACGATGACGAGGATTACGACGATGACGAGGAATGGGCTCCCCGTCAGGAATACTGTGGCCATGCCTACGGAGGAAAAGCTAAATACATGCCTGTGCAAAAACTGAAAAAATACACCCTGCGCATAGAGCTGAAAGACTCGCAACCATTGATATGGCGCGAGTTGGAGGTGCCTTCAAACCTCTGTCTCACCTCACTGGCAACAGCCATCCTGCTAGCCATGGGCTGGGACGAAGACCACCTGCACCAGTTCATTGTAGGCCGTAAGGAGTATTATGCCACCAGTGTGAATGAACTGGGCAATCCACTTTATCCCGGAACCAAGGACGGCAGCCGCTATGACATCAGCCAACTCCTGAAGAAGCAGGGCGACAGCGTGCTGTTCGAATACGACTATGGAGACAGCTGGGATCACAATGTGAAACTGAAGTCGGTGGCCGACTATGCTGACGACGAGACCCGGACGGTCCGTCTCACCGGCGGCGCCAACGCCTGCCCGCCCGACGACTGCGGCGGCATCTATCACTATAGTCACCTGGTGGAGCTGATGCGGAAGAATCCCCAGTCGGGTGAACTGTCAGAATTCTACGACTGGATGGGCTGCAAATGGGACTATGAATATTTCCCCAAGGAAGTTGCAGCCAAGGCTGTGAACAGGATGAACAAATGAACTTTTCTTCGTAACTTTGCAAAAATAATAGACTACCATAACGTTTTTACCGTTTGAAAAAATGATTGCTATCCTGTCTGTATCTACTGCCATCCTGGCTTGCATCATTGCCTATTTGTTCATGGGCTACCGTAGGCTGACGAAAGACAACCAGCGCATCAACATGGTTATGCATAACTTGACGAGCTATGCTTTCCTTATTGACAAGAACCTGGAAGTTAAGGAAACCAACTACTACGCCATGAACCCCACTCAGCAAAAGAGCGAGTCCAAGGTGCTTGGCAACGTGCTGCACTGCAGCACTGCCTGTGAAGAAGGCGTCTGTGGCACGGGGCTGGCCTGCAAGAATTGCCCTGTGCGCTTTGTCATCACGAAGTCGTTCGAGCACAAGTCCGACTTCAACGACCTGGAGGTAAGCATGGAGATACACGATGACCAGAAGAAGAAGGCTACCGATGTGGACGTGAATATTGGCGGACGCTACGTGGACCTGGGTGGAGAGCCCCACATGGTGCTCAACGTGAAGGACGTGTCGGAAAGCCGCCGGCTGTTGCGCAGGTACATTGACCAGCAACTGGCTGAAGAGACCGATCCCGACGTGCCGAAGATTCTCGTGGCAACGCAGGACGTGGCCCGTTTCAACCATCTCAGGGAACTGCTACAGGACACCTGCCGCACCATCTATGTGGACACTGCCGGGCAGGTGCTCAACAGAATCGGGAAGACGAAAGACTATGGTTACTCTGCTGTGCTGTTCGACGAGACGTTCATCCATGAGCACGACCTGATTGACCAGCTGAATGAGCATATCGTGGTCATCTTGCTGACCAATGACGGGGAAGTGAGCTTGCAGGGACGTAAGATTACACTGCCGCAGACCGTTGCCGATGAGGAACTGAAGAATCTGATTGCCCACCATTTCGGCAAGCAGATACAATAGCCGCAGCAGTTCCCCTCTTTACTTATTTACTTAGCGACGTTTTTTCTTCTTCCCGCCACCGAAGAAGCGAAACACGCCGCTGTAGTTCTTCATTAATTTGCGAACCAGCAGGAATGCGTCGATGGCAGTGACGCTATTGGCCACAAGTGTGGCAATATACTCGCCCTTGCTGCTGTTCTCCTGCTTGGCAAACAGCTGTGACCACAAATTGCCGATTTGAGCACTGTCGCGCTCAATCTCTTCGCTCAGCTGGTCCTTGCGCAGGCGTATTTCTTCCAGTGTGGCGTATGGGGGGGAAGAACTTTTCTCAGGTATCATACTTCTATAGGCTATAGAACTAACTCATCAGCAAGCTGGCGAGGAACCTGACAAGGGGACGCTCAATCCAGCTTTTGCGGAAAACAACAAAAACGACCAGAAGCAGCCCATGGATGCCTGCCACCAGCATGAACGCACCAGTCTTTCCCAAGAATCCGGAAAGCCATGAGGCCACACCCAGCCAGAAGAACAGCAACACGGCAATGAGAAGAAGAAACAGCACGATAGCCAAGGCAGCCGCCGTCAGCAGGCGCACCACCTTGTCTATCGCGTTGAGCTTCACATATTCGGCCTGCAAGCCGAAATAGTGCTTCAGCACCTCTATGAGCCCCGCAATGGTCTCAACGTTCTTGTCGCTTGAGAGCATTACTCCTCAGTTGCTGCGTCCTGAATGTCATCGACCAGATCGCCGACTTCCTTACAGTTCAGCTTGATGTTGTGCTTGCGAAGAAAATCCTCAATAGTATCGGTAATCTTCACGCGGGTGTCACGGCCCTTCTCAGGGGCAACGAGCAAACCGAGGGCTGCGCCTGCAATGGCTCCACCAAGGAAAGCGCCAATATAACCTAAACTCTTCATTGTCTGATACAGATTAAAAGGTGAAACATTTTTTTCTTTGATGCCGCAAATTTAGTGATTTTATCTCGTAAGACAATAGTTTACGCCCTATTTTTTTGTTAAAAAATCCGTATTTTACTGAATTAACAAAGTTTATGTGACATTTTTGTTGGTTTTTCAGCGATATTTTGTAATTTCGCACAATAATTTATAAAAATAGCAGATCAACACTAATAACAATAAAGATTTTAGAATTATGAAGAAGTACATGGTTTTGTGTGCAGGCCTTTGCCTCGCAATGTCGTTCACCGGATGCAAATCAAGTGAGAGTGCCTACAAAAAGGCCTATGAGAAGGCCAAGTCGCAGGAGGCTGCCCAGCAGCAGACAATCACGAACACTCCCACGGTGACAGAGACACCCGTAGTGACGCCCGTCCAGACCCGCCCGGTTACTCAGACCCAGGTGGTCGACAACTATGACAATGTGTCGGTGAGACAGGAGCGCGTGACCGTGGTCAACGGTACAGGATTGCGTGGCTATAGCGTGGTCGTGGGCTCGTTCTCGGTGATTGCCAACGCCGAGGGACTGCAGCAGCGTCTGAAGAACGCTGGCTATCCCGCTCAGATTGTGAAGAACGAGGAAAGGAACATGTATCGCGTAGTGGCATATACCAGCGACAACAAGGCCGACGCCGTTCGCAGCCGTGATGCCCTGCGCGGCACCGACCTGAACCCGCAAGGCGACGCCTGGCTGCTCACCAACCTCAGATAACACCGTTCCTTGGCCCGTATTCTTTGCATCGACTACGGTCGGAAACGTACCGGAATTGCTGTCACCGACCCCCTGCAGATCATTGCTGGAGGTTTGGTGACAGTTGCCACTTCTGAACTGTTCGACTGGCTACGCGACTATGTGGCCAAGGAGGCCGTCGAGCGGATTGTCATCGGAAAGCCCATGCAACCCAATGGGCAGCCCAGCGAGAACCTGATGCGCGTAGAGCAATTCGTCAACCGATGGAGAAAAGCCATGCCTGGCATCCCCATTGTCTACTTCGACGAGCGATACACCTCTGTGCTTGCCCACCAGACCATGCTCGATGCCGGACTGAAGAAGAAAGCGAGACAAAACAAGGCACTGGTCGATGAAATCAGTGCCACCATCATTCTGCAGGATTACATGCGTTCAAAATCTATATAGACATGATACTCCCCATATACATCTACGGACAGCCCGTTCTCAGAAAGATTGCCGAAGATATCCAGCCCGACTACCCTGAGCTGAAACAGCTCATTGCCAACATGTGGGAAACGCTGGAGCAGTCGGAAGGCATCGGTCTGGCAGCCCCGCAAATAGGACTGCCCATCAGGCTCGTCATCATCGACCTGGATCCGCTCAGCGAAGACCTTCCAGAATACAAAGGGTTCCGCAACGTCTACATCAATGCCCACATCATTGAGAAGGACGACTCGAACACCGACACGTCGGAGGAAGGCTGCCTGTCGCTTCCGGCCATCCACGAGAAGGTGGTGAGGCCAACCCGCATTCATGTGCAGTGGTTAGACGAGGACTTCCAGCCCCACGACGAATGGGTGGAAGGCTACCTGGCCCGTGTCATGCAGCACGAGTTCGACCACCTGGACGGTCACATGTTCATTGACCACGTTTCGCCGCTGCGCCGACAGCTCATCAAGAGCAAGCTGAAGGCACTTACACAGGGGCGCTACCGCTGTGCCTACAGGACAAAGCCTGTGGCCAGAAAGTGAGCAACAATGCCGAGAAATGAGGAATTTGATTAGTCTGCTTCGTTCTTATTCTTGCCCGAACGGTAAAGTCCGGGCAGCGACACTGCTAATCATCTCTCTCTTTTTTACTGTCCTACCCTCACAAGCACAATTCAACACAGAACGCCTGATCACCATTGGGCGTTCTGCCCTCTATTTTGAGGACTATGTGCTCTCCATCCAGTATTTCAATCAGGCCATTTCGGCCAAGCCTTACCTGTACGAGCCGTGGTTCTTCCGAGCCGTGGCCAAATACTACTTGGACGACTACTCCGGAGCCGAAGCCGACTGCACCGAGGCCATTCACCGCAATCCCTACGTGGTCAACCTCTACGAGCTGCGAGGCCTTTGCCGCATTCAGCAGAAGAACTACCAGAATGCTGCCGCCGACTATTCGCTTGCGCTGCGATACGACCCGGAGAACCGTAACCTGTGGCACAACCGTGCCCTCTGCAGAATCAGGGGTCAGGAGTATGAAAAGGCCCTGGCCGAACTTGACACCATGACCACACGGTGGAGCAAACTTGCTACGGGCTATGCCATGCAGGCCGACGTCTACATGCAGATGCAGGACACCACAAAAGCCATTGCCGCGCTGGAGAAGAGCTTGGAAACCGACCCCTACGACGGACAGACCTGGGCGGCAAGAAGCATCATCAGCCTGTCGCGCGAGGAATGGAGCGATGCCGAGACATACTTGGACAAAGCCATTCATCTGATGCCCAAGAACAGCGGATGCTACATCAACAGGGCATTGGCACGATACAACCAGAACAACCTGCGCGGTGCTATGGACGACTACGACACTGCACTCGACCTGGAACCCAACAATTTCCTGGGCCACTACAACCGCGGCCTGCTGCGTTCGCAGGTGGGCGACGACAACAGGGCCATCACCGACTTCGACTTCGTTCTGCAACTGGAGCCCGACAACCTGCTGGCTCTCTACAACCGCGCCGTCCTGCTCGACAAGACCGGCGACTTGCGGGGAGCCATACGCGACTATTCGAAGGTCATCGACGAGTATCCGAACTTCTGGACAGGACTGGTGAACAGGGCTTCATGCTATCGCAGACTTGGCATGAACCGGCAGGCCGATGCCGACGAGAACACGGTCTACAGGGCACAACTCATGAAACACTTCAACGGCGTACAGCCCAAGATGAAGAAAAAGCAGATGCGCAAGCGCAGCGACGAGGATCTGGAGAAATACAACCAACTTGTCGTGGCCGACGAGCAGGAACTGGAGCATGAGTACAAGAACGACTACCGGGGCAAGGTGCAGCACCACAAGGTGGACATTGAATTGCAGCACATGTTCGGCCTGTCATTTGAACCACTGCGCAGCGACGTCAAGTCGTATGTCGCTTTCGACACGCAGGTCGACGAACTCAATCAGAGACTACGCGCGCGAACCATATATATTAATAATAGCCACGCCATTCTTGACAGCAAGCAGTCGAAGGACTACTTCAACTATATTGACTCGCTGACCAACAGCATTGCACGGTCACAGCACACCGACGAGGCCGTGCGGGCACTGATGCTTCGTGCTCTTGCATATTCTGCCATCCAGAACTTTGAGAGTGCCATCGAGGACTTGTCGACTTACCTGCAAATTGACTCCACTTCGGTTCCTGCACTTTGGCAGCGTGCCGTCTGCCAGCAGAAGATCAATCTGTTCAAGGCATCGGAAGGCACGAACACCGACCTGCAGACAGCCAACGTGCTGGCCGACCTGAACCATGCCCTGCAGTTAGATCCGCAGAATGCATTCCTGTTCTACAACCGGGCCAACGTCTTCGCCCAGCGCAAAGAGTATGCTCGCGCCATAGCCGACTATACAAGGGCCATCGGCATTGACGCCAGATTGGCAGAAGCCTACTTCAACCGCGGTCTCTGCCACATCTATGCCGAACAGACCGACGAGGGTATACAGGACCTGAGCAAGGCTGGGGAGCACGGTCTCTATCAGGCCTATAGCATCATCAAGAAATATAGGAAATAACAAATCAACCACTACGAAAACAAACAGAGAAAATGTCAAACGAAGCACTACACTGGAATAAGATTCTGACCGCCGTGCTGAAAATGCCCGGCATCAAAGTCAATCGGACGGAGTTCCTCCGCAAGGCACTGCAGCCTTACTGCACAGAACAGAAGCTGGCCATGCTTCACAACGTGCGGCCATACACCATTGCATCGGACGAGGCCATCGACCGCGCTGCTGCCTCCTGCATCAACCGACACACCGCCCTCGCCACGACAGCATCGGCCATTGCCGGCCTGCCCGGCGGACTGGCCATGGCAGCCACCATACCCAGCGACCTGCTGCAATACTATTATCACGTGTTCATCCTCTCACAGAAGCTGGCCTACCTCTACGGGTTCCCCGACTTCTGCGATGAAGAAGGACAGCTCTCTGAAGCCACCAGCGACCTGCTCACCATCTTCATAGGCTCGATGATGGGCGTACATGTGGCCGACCAGGGCATCAGCGAGATAGCAAAGGGCGTTGCCCAGTATACCGTGGGCCGTCTGCCTCGTGTGGCCATCACCAAGGCAGCCATTTTCCCCGTAGCCTCGCAGGTGGCAAAAATGATTGGCATGAAGCTCACGAAGGACAGCTTTGCCCGCGGCATCGGCAAATTCATTCCCATTGCCGGAGGACTGTTCTCTGGCGGGCTCACCCTCTTCACCTTCAAACCCGGTGCCCGACGCCTACAAAAAAGGCTCAAGGCACAGAAGATGCACTTCGACGACGGCGACATCGATGCCTTGGAATACAGCAACATCAAGGCTTCCTTCGTCAAGGCAGAGCAGTCGCAGAACAACCCGGCAGCCAAGCAGACGGCCGTCATCCAGGCCATGATCAACATGGCCAACATCAACGGCTCTGTGTCCGACGAGCGCTACAAGCTCATTGAGGAAAAGGTGGCCATCGCCGATATCAGCAACGATGAGATGGTGGAACTGCTCTCAAACATTGCCACGGCGGGGAACAACAGCGATAGTTTCAGCTACGACATTGACTACGAGCTGCTTGCCTGCGACCCTGATTATGCCGAAGATGCAATTCGTTCCATGATTGCCGTCATCAAGGCCGATGAAGAGAAGCCCTCCATGGCCGAGCAGATGTACCTCACCATGACGGCGAAAACGGTGGGCATTTCAAAGGAAAAACTCAACAAAATGCTTGAAGGCTGACACCTGTCTGTGTCATCCCTTCAGGCAAAGAGGAACCCTCACAACAAAAAGAGAGAAGGAACAGACGGATGGCCATCTGTTCCTTCTCTCTTTATGTATTTATGCTATGCTGTCCAGCAGGAATTACATCATGCCGCCCATTCCGGGATTGCCCATCGGCATGGCAGGCTCCTTCTCGGGCTTGTCAACAATGAGGCACTCGGTGGTGAGGAACATGCCTGCAATCGAAGCGGCGTTCTCCAGAGCCACACGGGCCACCTTGGCAGGATCAATCACACCGGCCTCACGCAGGTCCTCGTACTTGTCCAAACGGGCGTTGTAGCCGAAGTCGCCCTTGCCCTCGCGCACCTTCTGCACCACCACGGCGCCTTCCTCACCAGCGTTGGTGACAATCTGGCGCAGCGGCTCCTCAATGGCACGCTTGATGATGTTGATGCCAGTCTGCTCGTCGGCGTTGTCACCCTTGACGGCAGCCAGAGCCTCGATGGCGCGGATATAGGTGGTTCCACCACCTGCCACAACACCTTCCTCGATGGCGGCGCGGGTAGCGCAGAGTGCGTCGTCCACGCGGTCCTTCTTCTCCTTCATCTCCACCTCGCTGTTGGCACCCACATAGAGCACGGCAACGCCGCCGCTCAGCTTGGCCAGACGCTCCTGCAGCTTCTCCTTGTCATAGTTGCTGGTGGTGTTCTCAATCTCAGCCTTAATCTGGTTGATGCGGTCCTTGATGGCCTGACTGTCACCGGCACCATTGACGATGGTGGTGTTGTCCTTGGTCACGGTCAGCTTCTCGCAGGTGCCCAGCATTTCGAGCGTAGCCTGCTCCAGCTTCAGACCCTTCTCCTCGCTGATTACGGTGCCGCCAGTCAGCACGGCAATGTCCTCGAGCATGGCCTTGCGGCGGTCGCCGAAGCCAGGAGCCTTCACGGCGCAGATCTTCAAGCCGCCACGCAGACGGTTCACCACGAGCGTGGTCAGAGCCTCAGAGTCCACGTCCTCGGCAATAATCAGCAGCGGGCGTCCGCTCTCTGCAGCAGACTGCAGGATGGGCAGGAACTCCTTGATGTTCGAGATCTTCTTGTCGTAAATCAGGATATATGGGTTCTCCATGGCGCACTCCATCTTCTCCGAGTCGGTCACGAAGTAAGCGCTCAGATAGCCACGGTCGAACTGCATGCCCTCGACCACGCCGATGTGGGTGTCGCGGCTCTTGCTTTCTTCGATGGTGATGACGCCGTCCTTCGACACCTTGCGCATGGCCTCGGCCAGCAGCTCACCAATCTCCTTGTCGTTGTTGGCGCTGACGGTAGCCACCTGCTCAATCTTGTCGTAGTTGTCGCCCACCTGCTCAGCGCTCTTGGCGATGAACTCGGTCACGGCCTTCACAGCCTTGTCAATACCACGCTTCAGGTCCATGGGGTTGGCACCGGCAGTGACGTTCTTCAGACCTTCGCTCACGATGGCCTGAGCCAGGATAGTGGCGGTGGTGGTGCCGTCGCCGGCATCGTCGCCAGTCTTCGAGGCCACGCTCTTCACCAGCTGTGCGCCGGTGTTCTCAAAATGATCCTCCAGCTCAATCTCCTTGGCCACGGTCACGCCGTCCTTGGTAATCTGCGGAGCACCGAACTTCTTCTCAATGACCACGTTACGGCCCTTAGGACCGAGGGTCACCTTCACTGCGTTTGCCAACTGGTCTACGCCCTGCTTCATCAGTTCGCGGGCTTCGATATTGAATTTAATTTCTTTTGCCATAGTTTTGTTTCCTTTTTTTTTCGTTTAACCGTTTAATCGATTAATCGCTTAATCGTTCAATCGATTAACCGTTTAACCGATTATTCGAGTTGTTATTAATTTTACTTCTCAATGATAGCAAGCACGTCGCTCTGACGCATCATGAGGAACTTCTCGCCGTCGAGCTCAATCTCGGTGCCGGCATACTTACCATAGAGCACCTCGTCGCCTTCCTTCAGGAGCATCTCCTCGTCCTTAGTGCCCTTGCCGGCTGCCTTGATGATGCCACGCAGGGGTTTCTCTTTTGCTGTATCGGGAATAATGATACCGCCGATTTTCTCTTCGGCCGGTGCAGGCACTACCAGCACACGGTCAGCTAATGGTTTGATTGTCATAATACCTTTATTTTTAAAGTTGTTAATAAATATCTGACAATGCCAAAAGCGAAAACCGTGCCAAAACGTCAAGACTGACATTTTGGCACGGTGACATGGGCAACATAAAAAGAGATTTTTTCCAAAGCACATGGTTATTTGGAATAAAAATATTACTTTTGCGGCATGAATATGACTTTGTCATTTGAAATCATGTTCACGAAGTATTAAGAAAGCCGAACAATTATTTCATGAAAGGACTATGATACATCTGGAAAGCGATTACAACAATGGCGCGCATGAGCTGGTGCTGCGGCATCTCATAGAGTCAAATGCAGAACGGACACAGAGCTATGGCGACGACCGCTTCAGCGAGCAGGCGCGGACGCTGATTCGTGAGTGCTGCGAGGCACCCGATGCTCAGATTTGGTTCCTCGCCGGCGGTACGCAGACCAACGCCACCATCCTCGATTGTGTGCTACAGCCCTACGAGGGTGTGCTGTGTGCAGAAACGGCGCACATCAACGTACACGAGGCGGGAGCCGTAGAGTTCACGGGCCATAAGGTTATCCCGCTGCCGGCTCATGAAGGCAAGCTCGCTGCCGGTGAACTGCGGGCGTGGCTCACGACCTACTTCGCCGACGAAACCGCCGAGCACATGGTGCGGCCCGGAATGGTCTATATCACCTTCCCCACCGAGTTGGGCACGCTTTATTCAGCCGATGAGTTGAGGGCACTGCACGAGGTATGCCGGCAATATGGCCTGCGGCTCTACGTGGATGGCGCGCGGCTGGCCTACGGGCTGGCGGCAAGCCCAGATGTGACGCTGCCTCTACTGGCACATCTGGCAGACATCTTCTATATTGGCGGAACGAAATGTGGTGCGCTGTGCGGCGAGGCTGTAGTGTTCCCCCATGGTGACGCTCCCAGTCACATGCTCAGCCGCATCAAGCGCCACGGAGCGCTACTGGCCAAGAGCAGGGTTGTGGGCGTGCAGTTTGAAGCGCTGTTCACGAAAGTCGATGGCGAGCCTTTGTATATGACCATTGGACATCAAGCCGTGGCATTGGCCACGCGTCTACGCAGCCTCTTCGTGGAACGCATGGGCTACCGGCCATTCATCGACTCGCCCACGAACCAGCAGTTCTTCATTATTCCAAACGACGATCTGGAGCGCCTACGCCAACACATCGGCTTCGAGGTCTGGTGTTCTGTGGATGAGCGTCACACCGCCTGTCGCTTCGTCACCAGTTGGGCGACGACCGATGATGAGATAGACACATTGGAACAAGCCCTTTTGTAAGCTTCCTACTTGTTGTTCTTCTTCTCTAACAGATCGACTTCGACGATGCGCAGCTCGGTCTTGCCCTTGCTGCTCTTCATGCGATCCATGGCATTGGCCACACCACCGGCCAGCTCCTTGGTATCGCCGAATTTCTTGCTGTCCTGGGCTGGACCCACCATGCGGATGGTGATGTCGCGGGCAGCTATGGGCTTTTCAATGCTGAGGTGGGCATAACCCAGGGTGGCAGGTGTGACGCCTTCCCACACCTTTTCCTTGCCGGCATAGACCTCGAGCGGATAGCACTTCGAGCGCCAGCCTGTGAGCTTCATCGTTATCTCGCTGATGACAGCCTTGCGGGCCAGGCGGTACGTCACCCAGGCATTCTGGCGCTCGCCGTCGCTCTTCCATTCGGTCAGCTCGTTGTCATCGTAGGCGTTAGCGGCTTCGGCAGGATTGGAACCGACCAGGGCGTCGGTAATATCTACACTTATAAAGCAGTCCTCGTAGCTGGGAGTGTCGGGTGTCTCGCCGCGATTCAGGCGCGGCTCTAATGTCTGCGAGGGCAACTCGTCGGGCTCCGGGGCTGCCTGCGTGTTGAGGGTCAGGTAGGCGGGACGCAAGCCATCGGCACTGACAGAGAGGACGATTTCGCCGGGCGTGGTTGTCGAGCGCACCAACACGCGGTTTACGCCGCACTCGGCAGGCAGTGACATGGAGCCCACATAATTGTCTGAAAGGTTCTTCTTATTGGCCGAGTCAAGCAGGTTCGGGTCTTTCGTGCCGCCGTCGGTCTGGTATTCCTTGTTGTTGCGGGTGCCAATGCCGCCAATCCATCGGCCCTCGCCATGAAGGGCAAAGTGGAGCATCGGGTCGGCCAGGGGGCAGCGACGCCCTTTGCTGTCGAGCACTTCCACCTCGATGAGTGCCATGTCGGCGCCATCGGCCTTGAATCCCTGTGGGTTTTCTATGGCGGTGAGCTTGAGCTGATAGGGTTCTCCTGAGGTAACGAGCCAGTCCACGGTGCTCTTTGTCCTGACACCGTCCTGAGTCTTATAGGACTGTGCCCTGAGCATGCCCTTTTCGAACCTCACTTCCGGCCAGGTGAAAAGCCAGTTGAAGCTGCGCTTGCCCATGCCAAGGCTCTCTCCGTTGATGAACAGTTCCACCTCGTCGCCAGTGCTGAACACGTAGACGGGCTTCACCGTTCCGGGCTGATAGTTCCAGTGGCCTACGATATAGGTACGATCCTGCTCGGGCGATACCCATCCGTTCCACATCACCTGATGGGCAAAGAAGGCTTCCTTGGGAATGCGCATGGCATCGACCACGCCGCTGGTGCGGTAGTTCGACTCGCCGCGATGGTGGGTGTTGGTGTCGCTGAACACAATCTTCACGCCGCCGCTGCTGACACGCTTGCCGGTGCCGGGGCGCTCTAACCAGTACTCATGCCAGCGTTCCACCATGCCGCAGGCCAGGGCATCCATGTTGTGGTTGTAGTCCATGGCGGGCGCACCGCGATAGAGCGGGCCGTCGCCTTCCTTATGGAAGGGATAGCTGTATTCGTCCCAGTACTTGCGCAGGCCCTCGTCGCGGTAATACTCCATGCTCCACATGGGTTTGGTGGCGCTCTTGTTGATGTAGAGCATCTCGCCGCCATACTCAGCCTCGGGGCGGTCGAGCATCTCGCGGCAGCCAATGGCACGACCACCGTCGGGGTCATACTGGTCACGTATCTGCTTCATCTCCAGCATGTGCTCTTTCGAGATGCGGTAGTTGCCGCACTCGTAGAAGACAACGGAGGGGTTGTTGCGGTTGTAGATGATAGCATCACGCATCAGCTGTGTGCGCTGCTGCCAGCGTGGTCCTTCCACGTCTTTCTCTGCATCGCCGGCAGGCATGGCCTGGAGAAGTCCCACACGGTCGCACGACTCAATGTCCTGCTTCCAGGGGCACACGTGCATCCAGCGCACCAAATTGCCACCCGACTTCACCATGAGGTCGTTGCTGTAGTCGCTGAGCCAGGCAGGCACGCTAATGCCCACGCCCGGCCACTCGTTCGACGTGCGCTGGGCGTAGCCGTGAACCATCATCACACGGTCGTTCAGGAAGAACTTTCCGTCTTTGAACTCAGTTTTGCGGAAGCCCGTGCGGGTGGAAACTCTATCGAGTGAAGAATGAAGAGTAAAGAGTGAAGCATTTGCTTCCGCGGTGCCTTTCTCAACCAATGCCGTCTCTACAGTGTACAGATAGCCATAGCCCCACGACCAGAACTCCAGTTCCTGCACTTCCTTCTGGACCTTGACAATGGCTGTTGCTCCTGATGGCAGCGTCATTTCGTCACTATGGAATCTGGCCACCTCATCGTCATAGACGTCTTTGACGACGACGGTCAGAAAGAATCTGTGCTCTTTCGTGTCCTCGTTCTTCACCTGGCTCTCAACGTGAATGGTTGCCTTGTGGTCCGGAATATTGAAGTCGGTGGCGTACACGTATGTGCCCGTAGTGCCCAGGTTCGAGTAGAGTGGCAGCGTCTGGTAGAGCTTGTCGGTAATGTGCAGGTAGACGTTCTTGGGCAGACCGCCGTAGTTGGCGTTGAAGTTCTTATCGTTCCACTGGTATCGGCTGTTGAGTGTGCGGTCGCGATACTGCCACGAGTTGTCGCAGCGCACGGCCATCACATTATCACCTTTCTTTATATAGGGTGTCAGGTCGAAGCCGAAAGCCATCACACCGTTGTCGCTGAAGCCCACCTTCTGGCCGTTCAGCCAGACATCGGCTCCCTGACGGGCACCCTCGAACTCAATGAATACCTTGCCCTGCATGTCGCTCTCGCTGAGGGTGAAAGTCTTGCGATACCAGCACACGGTGTCGGTCAGGTCGACAATGTCCTTGCGGAATGCCTCATCGCCATTGAAGGCGTATGGCAGCGTGACGCGCTGCCACGCAGCGTCGTCGTAGTCGGGGCGTGCAGCTTCGGCCACGTCGCCCACCTGCAACCGCCAGTCGTTATTGAAGTTGAGCTTCTTGCGCTCGACAGCCGATGCCGTGATGGTCAGTACCAGTGCGAAAAAGAGCAACACCTGCCTCATCGTAAAAAAACGTTTCATACGTTGTCTTTTATTTTATCTGTACGTTTTTCACCACGCAGTTCTCGATGAGTTCAGGGTCGAAAGCCTTCTTCTGGTCGGTGACATCTATATTCTGGAAGGTAAAGTCGCGCAAGCGATACTTATCGCTCTTGCCCACGTCGAAAAAGTTCTGGCAGTCCATCCTGATGTCCTTGATGGTGATGTTGTTACACTCAGACAGCGGCATGTCAGGTCGGTCACCCGGCTTGAAGAACTGCGTCCAGGGGCGCACCACGAGGAACGACTTGCAGGTGCCGGTCAATTCGCTCACCGTCACATGCTCATAGTGCTGCGGCGTGTCGGGACGCATCTTCAGCCAGATGATGCGGCTGGACTCGTCGATGTGGCATCGGCGCAGGATAATGTTCTTGTCGTGCAGACTCTCAGAGCCCAACGTCATGCAGCCATGTACCTTTCCGTAGCGGCAGTGCTCCACGATGATATTCTCGCAGGGTCCGTTGTCGGGGTCCTTGTCGGCCCATGTGCCCTTGCCGCCCTTTAGCACCACGGCATCATCGTTCACGCTCATGTAGCATCCGCTGATGAGCACATCGCGACACACGTCGAGGTCGATGGCGTCGCTCGACGGAGCACCGCGCTTCGGGTCAACGGGCGTCACGTTGTCGAACGGGGCGAAGATGTAGCATCCCAGGTAGCGCACGCGCTCGCAGCGATAGAGGTGGTTGGTCCAGAAGGGCGAGTTGATGATGTGAACGTCCTGCACAGTGACATCTTTCGAGTTGGAGATATACACGCAGCGCGGGCGCATGGCCTCCAAATTGGTGCAGTTCTTGTTGTATTTGCGCCGGATCCAGAACTCCTCCCAGTAAGCCTGACCGTTACCGTTGATGGTGCCGGGGCCGGTGATGGTAAAGCCGTCACAGCCGTCGGCGTTGACCAGTGCGGCGAAGTAGTCGAGTGTCTGTCCCTCCATGCGGGTCTTCAGCAGGCGGAAGTCGCGTATGCGGTCGCTGCCGCGCAGTTCTCCGTTCTCTTCAATGAGCAGGTGGGTGCCTGGCTTGAAGAACAGGCTGCCGCTCACCACGAAGCCGCGCGGTATCACCACCACGCCGCCGCCTTCGCTGGCACAGCGGTCGATGACAGCCTGCAGACGTTCGGTCTGCACCTGTTCAGAATAGTTCTTCACACCATAGTCGGTCACCACGTAGCGCTTGCCTAAACGCGACACATCCACGCGGCTGCTGTCACTGAACCATGCAGGGATAGGGGTGCCGTCGGGCCACAAGTCCTGAGTCGGCGTCTTCTTCTTGGCACTCATGGTCATTGTGCTCAACATGCAGAGCAGGATACAGTAAATGACTTTTTGTTTCATCGGAAAGTGATTTGTTATTTCAAAGATTAAGTTTCTGTAGAGTTTGTCTGACGCTGCAAAGTTAAATATTTTTTTGAAAGAATCAAGAAAAACACTAAGGTTTTATCCGTTTTTCTCAAATTTTAAGGTAATTATTCTGTAATCTATATGAATATTTAGCACTTTAGCAAAGTAGGAAAGCAGGGTTAAAAATTGCATATTTTTTGCTGTTCTCGAAATCTTTTTGTAATTTTGCCTCGCTTTCTGCCCATGTTAGCCGTGATGTCCTCTGAGGAGGACGGAGCCGCTGGGTGGAGCACTACATATTGAAAAGGCGTTACTGACGCTTTGTTTTTGGACTTCGAAACTACCACACTCGAATTGCCAGCAAAAACAATGCAGGGTGACGGCCACGGGGTGTATCATATACTCTCCGTAGTGTGCGCGAGGCTCATGCAGCCTCTTCGCACACTTTACGGGTGTCTATATACTCCTTTCGTGGGTGTTTGCTCTGTCTGTTTCCTGGCAAGGTTGTGGTAGACCTCGAAGTAGAACAGGCAGATGTAAGCACCCACGTTTTTCGTTTGTAGCTATCACATAATGTTAAACCCGTTCGCTTTGGGTGTTTGCGGACAGCTCTTAAATGTGATGGCAAAGTACACACAAGAGTCTCATATTACGACGGTAGAGGAAGTTAAGGACTTCTTCCACCACATCGTTTACGACCTTGACATCAACTTTCATCCTGATAATGACTTCAAGGACTACGTCAGTTACGAGACAGGCGAGAGAACTATGGACGATGATCAGGCTGAACTATACAATCGCCTGATGGATGAGGCATTCGAGGTTTGCGACGGCGACCAGATATATGAGATTGGAAGTGAACTATTGTTTGAGAGATTACAAATAGAGTAAAAAGAAACGGAATGAAGTAAAGGAAATATAGCGTCTTTGACATCCTTGATTGACTGATTAACCAGAACTTGCACTTCACAGACATATCAGTCGGACAAGCAATTGGATGTTTGCGCTCATACGGGCGTGGACTGTTGGATTGTTGTCTGATGTGGGCTGTGCAAGGCCTTGGTTAAACGCATCTCTTCCACGCCCCCTTTTCGAAAACGATAAGAGGGCTTTTTCATGTCAAAGAAGAAATTAAAAGGAATTGATTTGTTTTGTGGTATTGGTGGATTCAGACTTGCAATGGAAGATGCAGGAGTGGAATGTGTTTTCTCTTCTGACAACGATAAATTTGCCCAAGAAACATATTATGCAAACTTTGGTGAGGTACCACAAGGTGATATTAAGAAAATTGAGGCCAAAGATATACCTCCATTCGACATATTGGCAGCTGGCTTCCCTTGTCAACCATTTAGTTATGCAGGTGAGAAACAAGGCTTTAATGACGAGATCAGAGGAACACTATTCTTTGACATCTGCCGTATTCTTGAGTATCATAAGCCACCAATGGTATTCTTGGAAAACGTAAAGGGCTTAAAGTCTCATGAAAATGGGAAGACTCTAAACGTCATTCTTGACAAATTAAAAGAATTAGGTTATTTCCCTCATTGGAACATATTATCATCGCTTGATTATGGGCTTCCTCAAAAGCGCGAACGCTGGTATTGTGTTGCATTCCGGAAAGACATTGATTTCCATTGGCCAATGCCGATTGGAGGACATCCTACACTCAGAGACATTGTTGATTTGACAGACGATAATCCCTCATTGAAATTACCACAGTTTGAACTTGACAGAATTGATTATCACTTTGCAACAGCAAAGCCTGGAGACAGAGTAAAACATGACAATTCGAAGTATAAGCCTAATACAAAGAAAGGGAAATATGGGGTTTATTCATACCAAAAGCCAGATGGTTCTCTTCGATTTCATGTAGGTGATGTTGCAAAGACCCAAATACAAGAAGCCTTCTATTCTTGTCTTGATACATATGCATCGACAATTATCGCAAATAGGACTCCAAAACTTTGGGATATACGAAGAAGACTTTCTGTTTTGGAAGCAAAGAGATTGCAGGGATTTCCTGATGATTTCAAGTTTCCTGTATCTGATGCGCAAGCATACCATCAATTAGGCAACTCTGTAAGTGTACCAATAATCAAGTTGATTATGAATGAAATGATTCTCACATACGAAAAAGCGATAAGAGATGAAATATATTGATGTAAAAACGGTTGTAGAATCGTATAGGGGATTCCAAGATTGCATGACAAATAAATCTTGGGGCTATTTAGCTTTGCTTAAGGGATGTAACGACAGTATACGTCCATTGGTTCCATACGAAGTAAACATGGACGTTGTTTCAAATTTCCTTGAAGGAATCTTTAACCTGTCGCAAACAAAAAGACAATATGATGGCGGTCGTTCATTATATGTCGTTTTTTCTAATAAATGGGAGCACTATTTTAATGATCAAGGTAGATACTCACCCAATATTTATGATGTCGCAGTATGGGCGTATCGCAGGAAAGCATTTCCAGATGACATAACAGAAGAAAAGGTTCTAAATGATTTTGCGAAAGAGTTCAACATACCATTTAGCATTATAAAGGAGAGTTTCAATACTCAGCGAAAAATCATCTCCTTTACCAATACATTGTATTCTGAAGCAACCCTAAAGTCAGAACTTGGGCGCATTGGAGTTGATGTTTCCAAGAATAACATTGACGCCAAAAAGGGAGGGGTTGTCGCTTCACCTGGTGAAATTAGTCGTGGACCATTTGTGCAGACCTTATATGCAGGTTTAGATATAACAGATTATGTTTTGATTCTTCAATCAAATTACAATTCCCTATATGGAGGCAAGACCTTATTTGTTGAGTCACTGGAAAAAGATTTATCACTACCTCTCCAACAAATCTACTATGGTGCCCCTGGCACAGGCAAGTCGCACGAGATAAATATGCTGACGGAAGGTGAAGAGGTTATTCGTACGACTTTCCATCCAGATAGCGATTATTCCACATTTGTAGGTTGTTACAAACCACACATGGAAGAGGTGGATATGACGACTGTGATTGGTAAGGAACTGATTGTGGTGAAGGATGAGAGTGGACAGCCAAAGAAGGAGAGACGTATTGTCTATAAGTACAGTTGCCAGGCATTTCTTCAGGCTTATATTGCTGCGTGGCAGCATCCTGATAGAGCGCAGTATTTGGTGATTGAGGAGATAAACCGAGGAAACTGTGCCCAGATATTTGGTGACATTTTCCAATTGTTAGACCGTAATGATGAAGGTTACTCTTCTTATCCCATCAAGACGGATGCTGATGCTGAAAACGAACTGAGGACGCTGTTCAGCAAAGAGTGGAATCTAACAGAAGAAAAGGCAAAGGAGATAGACGACCTCTACAGGAAACACTACCCAGACGGTATTACAAAGAGCATCAAGGATGGCAGTATATTGCTGCTCCCCTCCAACCTCTACATCTGGGCCACGATGAACACGAGCGACCAGAGCCTGTTCCCCATCGACTCTGCATTTAAGCGTCGTTGGGACTGGAAGTATGTGAAGATTGCTGAGGGCAGGGATTCAGAAACGAAGGAGTTGCTGAACTGGGTAGTGAGGTTTGACTACGAAGAAGACAACAAGCCCTACACCTTTGAATGTAGTTGGTGGCAGTTCATCTTGGCCATCAACGAGAAGATAGCCAATGCCACCAGTTCTGACGACAAGAAATTGGGCTATTTCTTCTGCAAGCCAAAGACACAGGACTGCAAGGAGATAGATGCAGAGAGGTTTGTCGGCAAGGTGGTGTTCTATCTGTGGAATGATGTATTCAAGGATGAAGACAATACCATCTTCAAAGTTGTAGAGGGTAAGGGCGATCCTTCCTTTGACACTTTCTATACGGAAGATGACAATGGCAAGACCATAGCAGACTCAAAAGCGCTGAGGGCGTTTATGCACAATGTGTTTGGTGAGCAAAGCGAGCTTTATACGGAGAGTGCAAAGGAATCGACTGATGCAGCTGAAACGGTAACGGAATAGTGAGCTATGCGCATCCTGATAGAGGAATATCCGTATCAAAGTGAGGACATCAGCGAGGAGGTATTGGGCGAACTGTTGTTCCATGATGCCGAGGGAAAGGTTAGCCTCGACAAGGTTGGCTATTACTTCAACCCGAAACTGAATGACTGTGTGTTTATTCTTCCGAAGGTGTTGCTCGAAGGTGAGCGCTATCATGAAAGGGTATTTGGACATATCGAGCCACGCAACCTGATCAATCCGGAGAAATGCGACGAGTTGAGCAAGGAGGAATATCGATTCATCTACAATCTGTCGGTATGGATTTATCGGGCGCTATCCGTATTCCGCGAACATGAATATGACCGCTTTGGAGGCGAGAAGAAACGCCCCTCAATCATCCTCTACGAACAGGCTCCTGTCATGGGACGGATGAAGAAACGCAAGGCAAGTACATTCCTTGACATCTTGTTGGCTTTGCAACAATGGAACCAGCGGAACCAGCAGTTCGTGACGTTCATCGTGAAGAATATGCACGCTGGCTATAACAAGATAAACTGGACGCGAACTATTGCACACTCGCAGGCTATCATTGAGCAGGCATCAGGACAAAGGACACAAAGTGTGGCTTATCTAGACCCTGTGAACAAAAAACGGAGGGTTAACTTCGACGAGGAGTTGCTCATTATCTACTACAGCATTCTGAACCACATTCAGCAGAAATACGGATTGCCAGTCATTATGAACGTCAACTTCCCCTTGATTCGTGGCGAGAAGTTCCAAAAATATCTTGACGGGCAGGGTAAGCGACGGTTACGCCAAATCAAATACAAGTATTTCTCAGACAAGGCTTTGGATTTGTGGGAACTCTGCTATGCCTTCTTTGAACAGCCGCAAAACATCAACTTGAATGTAGACCGAAGGGAGTATCTGCTGGCAAAAGACTTCCAGATAGTGTTTGAGGCTATCATCGACGAACTGATAGCGGGCGACCAGAAACTGCCAGACGGTCTGAAAGACCAGGCTGACGGAAAGATTGTTGACCACATCTACCAATATCGTGTGCTGACCAACAACGACAGTCAAGATGACGTCTATTATATTGGTGACTCGAAATACTACAAGCGAGGCAATCAGTTGGACAGCAAGTCCATCAGCAAGCAGTTTACCTATGCCAGGAATGTCATCCAATGGAACCTTGACCTCTTTAATGACGGTTCGGAGGAAGAACAGAAAGGCCATATCAAACTGAGGGATGATGTGACGGAAGGATACAACGTAATCCCCAATTTCTTCATATCAGCCCAACAAAACGACCTGACGGCAGATGATAAGATAGAACTGTCGAAGGACAAGAAGCAATACCATCTGAACCGCCAGTTTGAGAACCGTTTGTTCGACCGTGACACCTACATGCTGGCCCACTACGATGTCAACTTCTTGTTTGTACTGGGGTTGTATGGAAGAAACAAGGAGACAGCCAAGGCTGCATGGCGTTTGGAAGCAAGGAAGAAATTCCGAATGGAGATACAGGATATGTTGAAGAAGCACTTCTTGTTCTATGCAATGACGGCCCATGAGGACGTAGAGCCTAACACATTCATAAAAGAGAACTTCCAGACATTGTTGGGCAAGGTGTTCCAACCATTCAAGAATCAGGGAAATCAGCAGTATTTCTCATTGGCACTACGTGACCCAGACAAGATAGAACTGAAAGACAAACAGAAGGAGCGGAAGTTGAAGGCAGAGGTGAGAAGCGAGAATGACCAGGTCATGTTCCAGCTGAAACAGGCGTTCTATGTTGAGCCATGTGAATTGGGAGCAGACCCCAAAAGCTTGTTGCCAGAGGTACAGCCTCGCCCACACAGAGCCATTCCTCAGAAATATCTCACGCTTCATTATCTGGAGAATTATCCAGAAGTGCCCTTCTTGGTTGGCGGATTCAGGGAGGAACAGTCGAGATGGATGTTTGGGCATGAAGGTGGAAAGGTCGATGAAGCCTATAACGTACGCTTGGGTGTGGATGTTGAGGGTGGCTTGAATATACGGGACACAGAGAACATACAGGCAAAGTTTGTGCTTTTGTACGAATTCGGAAAGGAAAACGCTGGTGTATTTAAAGCCTTCCGGGTAAAAGGGTATCAAGTGAAGACAAAGGAAGACCTGATAAAGGAAGGCTATCCTTCGCCCCATCACGACAGGTATTATTGCTATATCTTTGACGAAGAGGTGAATCTTGGTGTCTTTGACATCGAACGTCTTATCTCAACAGACCGCATCAATTATTCATCGGAGATTCATAAAAGCAGGTCTGTCATAAAGAAATATCCAGAAGGCCGGCCCATATTTATAATAGGTAGTGAGTTATTGAAATTTAGGAAAGGACTGTTTTAGTCACAAGTGAACCCTGATTACAACGCATTATGCGGCAAAACGCGTTACATTATGCGGCAAAACGCGTTGCATTATGCGGCAAAACGCGTTGCATTATGCGGCAAAATGTAGGCTGATTTTGCCGCAAAATGCAGTTTGCATTTCTCGTTTTTTCGTAACTTTGCCATCAAGATGGCGAAGTTACTACACTCGGCATAAAAAATAAATGAATTTATTTTGTTCTGCTCTCGTTTTTTCGCAACTTTGCAAACTAAATAGTTCAACTAATTCTTTAAACCATTATGAAAGAATTTTTCAAGATGACATTTGCCACCATGTGCGGCATTATCCTGCTGTCGGTCATTACCGGCATCCTGTTTATGATTTCGCTTGTGGGCATGATTGCTTTGGAGACTTTTTCAAGAGAAACGAAGAATCTGGTGAAATTGCCAAGCGAATTGTCACAAAAGCCCAAAGTAAAATACCACAAAAAGCCAAAACAAAACATCACAAAAAGCCAAAATGATTTGGCGGTTTCGCTTATTATTCGTAACTTTGCGGCATCATTCAAAACATAGTATATATGGGATATTTAAAGCGAACTGCAGATGCTATTCTAAAGGAACGTCTTGAAGCCTTTGGAGCGATATTGATAGAGGGTCCGAAATGGTGCGGAAAAACGACCACAGCCGAGCAGGTGGCCAAGAGTGTCATAAAACTGCAAGACCCTGATATGCGTGACGAGTATCTTGCTGCTGCAGCTACAAAGCCTTCACTCCTGTTAAAAGGTGAGACGCCACGTCTGATTGATGAATGGCAAGACGCTCCTGTGCTATGGGATGCCGTACGGACAATGGTTGACAACAGATCAGTTACAGGACAGTTCATCCTGACCGGCTCAAATGCTGTTGACAAGAAAAAGATTCATCATTCTGGCACAGGCCGTATCTCCAAGCTCGACATGCTTCCCATGAGTCTTTGGGAATCAGGCGAGTCCAATGGAAAGATTTCGCTGATGGAACTATTCAACAATCCAGATCTGGATATCAACGGCATTGAGTCAAACTTGTCAGTTGAAGAGTTGGTTTTCAGTGCATGTCGTGGTGGCTGGCCTGCAACAGTCAATATTAAAAGCGATAAGGCCAAACTGCTTGTGGCACGTAATTATATGAAAACTGTTTGCTCAGAAGACATCAGCCGTGTAGATGGTGTGTCACGCGACGAACTGCTTACCCGCATGATTCTGCGTGCATACGCAAGAAACATTTCTACACTGTCAAAGAAGACCACGTTGATAGCAGATGTAGCAGCTTCTGGCGAGGTGTCATGTACAGAACCAACGTTTGACGATTATGTGGGAGCATTGCGAAAACTCTTTGTGGTATGCGACCTTGACGCCTGGTGTCCTGCAATCCGGAGCAAGACAGCCATCCGTACAGGTCCAAAGCGTGCGTTTGTTGACCCGTCAATTGCTGTGGCTGCTTTGGGACTTACGCCTGAGGCATTACTGAATCAGTTGAAAACTTTTGGATTCTTCTTTGAACAGATGTGCATACGTGATTTCAAGTCGTATACGCTTGATTTCGAACCGCATATTGGCCACTATAGAGATCGCTATGGACTGGAGGCAGACCTTGTATTGCACCTTGGCGATGGTCGTTATGCGCTTATCGAATGTAAACTTGGCAGTAGTGAGATTGAAGACGGCGCTTCACATCTTTTGGAATTAAAGCGTCTTATCCGCGAACACAACAAAAAAGAGAAGCAAGTTCCTTTGCGCGAACCAGACCTGATGATTGTGGTAACAGGTGGCAAGATAGCTTATACTCGGCCTGACGGCGTGAAGATTATTCCCCTCGCCTGTTTCAAGGATTGATGACTCCCCCACTTAATTAACGTTAATTAGAGAAAAATCGGCTTTGTTTATTGAATTTTTTGGAGGGAATGCCTATATTAGTAATCACAATAATATGACTGATATGGAACAGAAAAGTAGGAAAGAAAGAGAGGCAGAATTCAAAGCTAAGATTGCTAAACTGGATGCTTATGTGGAAGAGATGAATGCTAAGGGCAATCTGACTAATGAGGAGTGGGGAGAGGTCTGGAGTGCCATGCTGCAAACCAACAGGTATCTGAGAGCCATCGGAGCCCCAGAGTCAGAAATGTATGACATATAGTTTGGCAATTTGACGGACAGCATTATAAATATCACTTTATATAGCAAAGACGGTTGATTTC
>Ga0247611_10002718_pt1 | contig 27739 bp, 23 predicted proteins | sample 177DNAGHGhighgp2_FD_192422 | JGI IMG/M metagenome (GOLD analysis project Ga0247611, IMG submission 192422) | Sheep rumen microbial communities from Palmerston North, Manawatu-Wanganui, New Zealand - 1770 DNA GHGhigh gp2 | ecosystem: Host-associated > Mammals > Digestive system > Stomach > Rumen... | reverse complement strand
TTCCTGTAAAATCATATTTATTGCCACTTTTTTTATAAGCGTTATAAACAGAATCATGTATTAAGGCATCTCCTACCATCGCAAGACGAAGACTATATTCCTTCTTTGTATCTACTGTATCATATGAAACACTAAAATGACTTAATTCTCTATTTTGTAAGAAATAACCAGTATATACACCTATCGCTATAACAACAAAAAATAATAATATAGCAAAGATATTAAGAAATTTAATTTTTTTCTTCTTTTTGGCCACTCTTATCACCTACCAATTCAAAGTCAATAATACGTTCTTCTTTACTAGCACGTACTACTTTGACATCTACTTCACGACCAACTATATAAACAGTTTTACTTCTTTCACTTATAATTGTGTCCGTGCTTTGATTATAATAAAATCCTGGAAGATTAGCAAGAGGAACAAGACCTTCTATTAAATTATCTAATTGAACAAAGAAACCAAAAGATGTAACACTTGATATCATACCATGATATTCTTCTCCAATATGACCTTCCATATATTCAGCCATCTTAAGTTCATCAACTTCACGTTCACATTCTACACTAGATCTTTCTTTTTCACTAGAGTGAGCTGCAATTTCTGGAAGAATTGAAGAAAAGTGTCTAACTTTCTCATCAGTTACACCATCACTATCAAATAAATAACGATGTAATAAACGATGGATAGTTGTATCTGGATAACGTCTAATTGGGGATGTGAAATGCGTATAACATTTACTTGCAATACCAAAGTGACCAATATTATTAACATCATATATAGCTTTATCCATACAACTTAGCATTTGCGTATTAAGTACTTTAAATGATGGATATTTTTTTAATTCTTCTATTATATGTTGAATAACAAAAGGGCTCATCTTACGAATATCTTCTTTTATGGTAATTCCTAAACCTTTTACTTCATTTAAGAATTTATATAATCTTTCTTCTGCTGGTTCACCATGTACACGATAAATGGATGGTAAATTCATATTAAATAAGTGTGTTGCTACTGTTTCATTAGCTGCAATCATAAAGTCTTCAATAAGTTTTTCGCCTACTCCACGACTTCTTTTAGTAATCTCTGTTGGATGACCATCTTTATCAACAAGAATTTTAGCTTCATCTGTATCAAAATCAATTGAACCACGATTTTTCTTATACTTACGTAAAATACTAGATAGATCTCTCATCATATCAAGTTCTTTGGTAAATGGTTCATAATCTTTATCAACAATACCTCTTTCTAAATAATCATTTACTTTATTATAAGTCATTTGAATTCGAGACTTAATTACACTTTCAAATATTTCATAATTAGTAACTAAACCTTTTTCATTAATATCCATAACACATGATATAGATAGTCTATCAACATTAGGATTTAATGAACAAATACCATTTGATAATTGATGAGGTATCATTGGAATAACACGATCTGTTAGATATACACTTGTTCCACGATCTCTTGCTGCTAAATCAAGAGGTGAATCTTCATGAACATAATAACTTACATCAGCGATATGAACACCTAATGTATAACCGTCTTTAGTCTTTTTAATACTAATCGCATCATCAATATCTTTTGTATCATCACCATCAATTGTAAAGATTACTTGATTACGTAAATCACGTCGACCTTTAATATCTACTTCTCTTACTTCTGTAGGAACACTTTCTAATTCTTTAATAGCGTCTTCTGGAAAATCAACATCAATACCATTCTCTGCAATAATTGATAGAATATCAATATCTGGATCATTAATATTACCAATTCTTTTTAAGAATTTAGCATATAAATATTCTTGTCTATTTCTTATTGGATTAGATAGTGATACAACAACTTTATCACCATCAACAAGTCTTGATAAAACACTATGAGGTCCATCTAAAATAGTTAATCTTTTAAACTTTTTATCATCAAGTTGTACCATCATCTTACCTTGATAATGATATACTTCTCCTACTTTTACTTTATCACTATGACTAATTATTTTAACAACGATACCTTCTTCTTTTTTATCTCTTTTATTCTTAATAACTTTTACTAAAACAGTATCACCATCAATCGCACCATTATTATTAGAACCATGTACAAAGATATCTTCTACTTCTCCAATATCAACAAAACCATAATCATTTTGAGTATCAGAGAATACGCCTTTTTTAAATTCTTTACTTAGTTCACTATTACTAAATAGAGTATATTTTCCTTTTCTTGTACATATTATTTCATAATTATCTGTAAGACGATTAATTGTTTGCATAATTAAACTATCATTAGCTTCAGATAAATTTAGTTCCTTAATTATTTCTAAACTAGTACGATATTTATTATCACTTAATAAATCTAATATTTTTTGTTCCATTATAATTCTCCTTAATTATTATATAATAAATAATTATTTAAATAAAGAAAAAAGAATAATGTATTTAACACTTATTCTTTATCATAAACTTATCTTATTAAATTTCTTTTTATCACGGAGATAGATACCTGTATATGTAGAATAATATTCTCCTATAAAATCATCTATTTCATGAATAATACTTTCATCTGTTATTTCAAGAGATGTTATTTTTGATAAATCAATATCATTTAATAATTGCAATAATTTAATACTTTTTGGATTAAATACATATCCATCAATATAGCAATCTTTACAAATAACCCCTCCATTTTTAATATCTAAAGTATATATATCCGTACTTCCACAAAGTGAACAACTATCAAGATTTAATGATACGCCTAATGAATCTAATAATTTTAATTCTACAATATTACTTATTAATTCTGGTGACATCTTATCATTAATTCTTATTAACGCACTCGTAAGTAATTTATATAAACTTTTATCATTATTTTCTTGTAATACTTGTTTTACTAAATCCATTAAATAGAAAGCAAAACTAGCCATCTTAAAATCATTAAAAATATTTTTAAAAGAATTGATAATATTACCTTCTATTAAAGTAGATAATCCATTTTCTTTATAAATAATAGTAAACTCAGCAAAAGCCATCTTACCACTTATACCACGTAGTTTATTTTTAATATTTTTTGATCCTTTAGACATTACACCAATAAGACCATAATCTTCTGTTAAAATATTTAAGATTTTACTTGATTCTCCATAAGAAGTTTCAGAAAGTACAATACCTTTTGTAATTACATTTACTTTACTCATCAATATCGTCTTCTATTCCAAGAGATTTTATTAAAGTTTCTTTATCACGCCAATTCTTAATTACTTTAACATAAAGTGATAAAAATACTTTTTTATTAAAATATTCTTCTAAATCAAGTCTTGCTTCCGTACCTATTCTTTTTAACATTGAACCATTTTTACCAATAATTATTTTTTTAATATTTTCTCTATCAATAATAATAACTACTCCAAGAGATAATAAATCTTTCTTTTCTTCATATGTTTCAAGAACACATGTTACCGTATGAGGTATTTCTTCATTAGTTAATTGTAAAATCTTTTCTCTTACTCTTTCAGTAATAATCATACCTTTTGGTTGATTAGTAACATAATCATCATCATAATACTTAAAATCATTAGGTAAATATTTTTTTAACGTTTTAATTAAGTCATTAACATTAATACCTTTAATTGCAGATACTGGAATAATTTCAAGAAAATCATATAATTCTTTTACTTCATCAATTCTTTTTATTAATTCATCTGGTTTAATATTATCTATTTTATTAAGTAGAAGGATTACTTTAGCGTTTTCATTCTTTAATCTTTCAAGAATAAAACTATCTCCTTTTCCAAATCCTTTAGAAATATCAACAACAAATAATACGACATCAACTCCACTTGTCATTAAATAAGCTTTTTTATTTAAGACCGTACCAAGTGTATTAACAGGTTTATGAATACCTGGTGTATCAACAAAAACGATTTGCGAATCAGAATCATTATAAACGCCTAAAAGTAAATTTCTTGTTGTTCCACTTTTATCTGATATAATCGCAATTTTTTTATTTAATATTTTATTAAGTAGTGTACTTTTACCAACATTTGGTCTTCCTACAATGCTTACCGTTCCACTTCTCATAGATTACTCTCATCAAATGGATATGGACACAATTCTTCTACAGTCTTTTCCATCATATCATTATTTGAATACATATATACTTTCATATCTTTATTAAAGAATTCAGTAAATACTTGCCTACACATAAAACATGGTGTTCCAATCTTATCACTATTTACCATAATATGTAATTCTTTAAAGTCACCTTTTTTATATCCCATTGATATAGCTTTAAAAATAGCAACACGTTCAGCACAAATAGTGGCCCCGTAACTTGCATTTTCAATATTTACACCACCAATTAATTTACCATCATTCATAATGCAAATTGCACTTACATTGTATTTTGAATATGGGGCATAACTATTACTTAATAATTTAACTAACTCATCTCTCATATAAACCTCTTAAAAATATTATAACATATTATTTACGTTCTTCGATGGTACAAAATAGTTTTTTCTTACAATAAACATAATCTTCATAACATGGTTCAAAATAGTCTAAAATATAATCTAAATATTCTTTTCTAAATTGGCTATTGTATACAAAGAATTCTCCTTTTTTAATTATAATTCGACAAGAATCATACTTACATTCCTTTTTTAGGTAACTTAGATAAGCAAAATCATCTTTCCCCATATTACCGCTATTCATATTATCATATTTAGTAAATGGTAAATTCTTATCATACTTCACTATATAAGTATAACCAAGCATAAAGTAATAATTCTTATCAGGATTTTCACTTATATATTTTTCTATTTCAAATAATAACATATCCTTCCCATAAAAATTACGATATCCAAGCATCTTACATTCTTTATAATTAGTATAATTTATACCATACGTAGTAAAATAAAATGATGCTACAAAAACACAAATAACATATACTAACTTGATATTATTACTATTTTTTATTTTCATAAATGAATAAGTAAGTAATGGCCATAAAGCTTCTACAAAGTGATTATAATCACATATTGGATAACAAATCATCATAAAAGCTAAAAAGTAATAATAATTTTTATCTTTTGTTTTTATTATTTTATAGATAATATAAATAATTGTTAAACCTACTAAGAAATAACAACCCGTATCATGACGAGAATTAACATTTTTAAAATTACCAATACCAAGAATTGTTTGATCAAAGAAATCATAAAAAGTATTGGAAATTAACAAGTAACAAAGGGTTATAAAAGGGATAATAGCTGAATATAAGAAAGCATTTAATTTATTTTTAGATGTTAAAAAGAAAACAAGAAAGATAAAAGCACCAACATTTGCCTTCGTCATCATCATTGCACCAACTAATAAACCAATATATAAATCTTTTAGTTTTATCTTACTATCATTAAGTAAAAGAATAAGAACTAAACACATACATAAAAAGATATTATAAAAATATACTTCAAAAGAAATCATTACAAGAATCAAAAATAAACCTTTTTTAAATCCTATTTTATCTATTACAAGATATAAAACAATACTATATAAGAAGGCATTTACTAAATGCCATGATAATAAAGAATTACCAAAAATGAGCATAAAAAAGGCATTAAAAAAACTTTGAAATGGGAAAATAACCATATTATAATCACGATATGGTAATAGTCCATCAGCAATATTTCTACTAAATCCATATGTCCATATTTCATCAGTAGATACTGGAATAACAAAATAATTAATACAAAAAATCAATAAAAATATTGATATAAATATTAATAATCCTTTTTTATTCATAAATTTCATTTTTTCTCCTTTTACTCAATGATTTTTTTAAAATATAAAAAATAATTGCGAATAATGTAATTATTGAAACAAATAATGATATTTTTTGAATTAATGTTCCACTATAGTATACTTCTACTTTTCCACTTTTTTTTGTTAAATGCAACCTTATTACATTATTATTACCAGTTGAAATTTCAGCATCATCACTATAATATCCTAAATAATTAAATAGTGGTACTTCAACATAAGTATCAAGATTATTATTATTCATATATTCAAAAGAAATATTATTCCCTATTTTTTTATAATTTGTAATCAATAACTCGTCTTTATTAAAAACCATATAATGATTCATTTCTTCTAATTTTATAGGATCCGTATTCGCTGGTAAATATTCTTTATATTCCAAAGAATTTGGGTTCAAACTATAATGAACTTCATGATTATTGGCAACATAAGAATAATACCTTATAATATTTCCAAAAGACAATACACAGGTTGTAAAAAATATTAAATACTTCATCTTATTATTATTAATTAATAAAAAATAAATTGAAAATGCAATTGCCAAAAAAGTAGTACTTATTATAAGTAATCTCCATGGAAATTGAATAAAATGTAAAGTATTACCTAATAATTTCCATGGGAAAATATCAGTAATTGAAAACCATGCTATTAATGCTAAAACAAACAAACAATCTGCAAACTTTAATAATTCTTTATTATCAGTTTCTTTTATGAAAAATCTTAATGGAAAAAGAAAAAGTAAACTTAATCCTAAAACAACATTATTTTTTTCAATGAACAACTCTTTAAAAGAGAAACTATTATCTTGAGGAAGATAATATGATTTATTAATAAATATTTCGATGTTACCAAAGAACTTTTGTTCAATAATTGGAAAAAAGAAAAAGCCACCTAATAACAAGCCAACAGCACCAGATATCAATAAATATTTAATTCTTTGCTTCTCATTAATTAATTTCTTAATATTAATTAAAATAATAATTAGAATAAAAAAAGCTAGTAATATTGTCGATATCAAATGACTTAACAAAAGCAATACAAAGCCAATCGAAAATATATACCATTTTTTATAATCTCTATATATTATTTCATATAAACCAAGTATTACTATAGGTATTACCATAAAAGCGAGCATCTCACCAAGGGCTGCTCTTAAAAATATATCAACAATACGATAATTAGTAAACATATAAAGAATTGTTCCAAAAATTGCCGTTTTATTATTGTATGTAATACTTTTTAATGAAAAAAATATGGTTAATGTCGTAAAAATATTTATCAAAAAATATAACACCTTAAGGGAGGATATATTATCTAATCCCGTTACATTTAAAATTGCAGGTAAATAAATAAAAAAATTACTATAAAATAACCCAGATGCATATCCATAATAAGTATTATGGATATATGCTAAAAAATCCCCAGTCTTTATAGAATTAGCTAATCCCTGTACCCTACCAACATGAAACGTTGCATCATCCGAAACAATAATTCCATCTTTAATAAGCCACAAACTTCCAACAATTATTATAAATATCAAAATAATAATATTTTTATTTTCCTTAATTTTGGAAATCATAGTTAAAACTCCTTCTTATCATTATAAAAAAGATAATCAAATAAGAATATCTTTAATTATTTTTTCCCTTTCTACTTATTTTTTTCTTTAATTATATACAATGGTCTTTTCTTAACTTCTAAATACATTTTAGATAAGTATAAAGATAATATCCCAATTGTTATTAACATAATACTTGAAATTAATAGAATAATCCATATTAAATGATATACAATACCTTTTTTTAAAATTATAAAAATAATCATAAGAACAATTGATGTAATTCCAAATATCAAACTTAATAATATTGATAAATATAAAGGAACTGTACTAAAAGATACAATACCTTCAATAGCATATTTAAATAATCCCCAAAATGACCATTTAGATTCTCCATTAATTCTTTCTAAATTAGGATATTCTAAATATTTTTTCTTATAACCAACAAAATTAAAGATTCCTTTAGAAAAACGATTATATTCTGTTAATTCTAAAATACTATCAACAACACTTCTTTTCATCAAACGGAAATCTCTAACACCATCAACAAACTCTACTTGACTTATTTTATTTATAAGACGATAAAAACATCTTGCAAAAAAACTACGAATTAATGGTTCTCCTTTTCTATTTACTCTTCTTGTACAAATAATATCATATTGGTTATCTTTAATAGAATCTAACATCACAGGAATTAATGAAGGTGGATCTTGTAAATCAACATCCATAGTTGTTATATAATCACCTGTTGATTCTTTAAGTCCTGCATACATTGCAGCCTCTTTACCAAAATTTCTCGAAAATGTAAGATAATTAACAGAAGGATCTTTACTTAGCTTTTTAATCTCTAATAAAGTATTATCAGATGAGCCATCATCAACAAATATTAATTCTAATTCAATCTTCGTTTTTTTTAATACTTTTTTAAGTTCATCATAAAATAGTTTTATATTTGCTTCTTCGTTATAACAAGGAACAATAACACTAATTTTTTCCATAAAATCACCAATTTATTTTCTTATTTCTTCTATTTAATTATATTAAATCAGACTAATGTTTTCAACGAACACAAGTAAATCTACTGTCAATTTATTTTTTTGTAATATATTGACAGTTATTATTTAAATCGATAAAAAAAATATATATAATTGTTATGGTGATAATATGAAAATAAAAACAAAAAATATTAATAATACAATCTATCTAAAAGCATTATTATTTTTAGTACCTATTATGTCAGTTCTTCTAAACTTTGGCTTAGATAATGATTTTTGGTTTACAATTAATCAAGGAAGATATATCTTAAATCATGGATTTCCTACAACTGTAATAAGTACTGTTCATGAAGGATTAAGTTTTATATATCAAAGTTATGGAACAGGTGTACTTTTTTATTTAATATATAAATATTTTGGGGAAATAGGAATGATGGTTTTATTAATTCTAATCGCAGAATTAATTGATTATTTCTTTTATAAATTGTGTTATACAATTTCAAATAACAAAACAATATCATATATTATAACAATTGTTTTTATGACAAGTTTTTCCTTATTTTTCTTAGTTACAAGACCACATATTTTTACAGTACTTATTTTAATAATAATTCTATATTTATTAGAAAAATATATTAAAGAAAATAAGACAAAATATTTAATACCTATTCCTTTTTTAGGTTTAATAGAAGCCAATATGCATGGAATATATTTATTACCATTAATGATTATTCTAAGTCCATATATTATTGATAGTTTCAAATTCAAGATATTAAAAATAGAATCAAGTGGTTATAATAAAAAACCATTATTAATTATATTCATTTTAACTTTCTTAGTTAGTTTTATTAATCCATATACATATAAAACAATCTTTTATGGATTAAAATCATACACAAGTTTTATGAAATCATTTATAATTGAATTATCTTCGCCAAGTATTCATGATCTTACAGGAATAATAATCATCGGATATATGTTTTTATGTTTCTTAGTTTATTATATAAAGAAAGAAAAATTACCACTTAGATATTATTTATTAATATTAGGTACAACATATATGGCATTAGATGCTATTAAATCTGCCCCTTTCTTTATGATATGTGCATCTTTCCCTATCGCTTATTTGTTTAAAACTAATAAACCAATTAATCTTCAAAGTACAAAAAGACAAAAGATTATTGCTAGTTCTATGGTAATTGTCACAACAGTTATCTTAATATTTAACATTCGTTATGTTGATAACCATAATCTTAGTAAAGTTGCTAATTTCTTAGATAAACATAATACAATTAAAAATCCTAAATTATATACTGATTTTTGGAATGGAAGTTATATGGAATATCGTGGTTATAACTGCTATATTGATCCAAGAGGAGAAGTATTCTTAAAAGTAAATAATAAAAAAGAAGATATTTTAGTTGAATATTATAATTTACAAAATACTAATAATGTTAATTATAAAGATTTCCTTAAAAAATACGATTTTGATTATTTATTACTTAATAAAGAAAGCGATACCTTATATTACAATTTACGAAATTATCCAATTGATTCATATGAAATTATTTATGAAGATAAGGAGTCTGAATTATGGCAAAAAAAGACTACTAGTTAAAATAACTAGTAGTTTTTTTATCCATTTCTTGTTATTAAGAAATATAAATATATTAAGCCAATGGCAATTAATAATATTAAAATTATTGTACCAAGAAAACTTCTTTTTCTTCTTTCTACTCTAATTCTTCTCATCAATACTATTCTCCTTATATTCAAAAGTTATTTTATAATTTTTATAATCAGGATTAGCTTTAATGAAGTTTTCAATAATTCTTTGACCATTTAAGTTAGCATTTTCTAATAATTTATTATCCATGCATTCTGTTTTAGCTTTTTCAATCATAGCAATTCTTGCTTCATGTTGTTTATCAAGAGGAATTCTTGAAAATAAACTTTCATCATCTAAATATTTTTTAAAAGATTTTTCATCTAGATTAGCTTCTAAAATATGAGCTTTTGGCATCTTAACAACAATTTTCTTTTTACTTTTATCAACAGTATATTCAATTTGTTCAAAGTTAATAGATGCATTTACATTAACAACGTAAGAATAAATTTGTCTACTTTCTGTAAATGGGAAAACAATACCAAATAATTTTCTATTTTCTTTAGAATCTTCAAGAATTTTAGCATTACAAGATTGAGTTACAAGTTCTCCCATATTCTTTAAGCCTAATTCTAAAGTATCTTCCTTATGAGTAAATAAATAAGTTGATTCTCTTCCTACATAGAAAACAACAAGTAAAATAGTACATATACCAACAATTCTTGCTAAACTTAAATCAAGTTTTTTCTTTTCTTTTTTTACTTCTTTTTCTTCTTCCATATAAACTCCTATCCCATAGTATCAGTATTACTTGAGATAATATTAACGGTCTTAACACCACTTATTTTCTTTATTTCTTTTAATACTTTATTATTAATATCACGTCTAAAACGAATGTCATAGATTAATTCTTCTTTACCTTCATCAAGATATTTACCTTTACAAACAAATCCTTTTAAATTCTTATTTAAGATTCCTTCAACTGATTCTATTTCAATATTATTTCCTTTAACAATTAAAACATATTTATTCATAAATGAAACCGTTCTTTTAAAAATAAATAATATTAAACATACAAATAGAGAACCAACGATAACAATTGTATAATTTTGAGTTCCACAGGCAAGACCTGATACTACTGCCCAGAAGATAAAGGCTGTATCTCTCGGATCTTTAACTGCTGTTCTAAATCTAATAATTGATAATGCACCTACCATACCAAGTGATACTGAGATGTTACTTCCAATTACTACCATAACAATTGTTGTAACCATTGTTATCATTACAAGAGACACATTAAATCTTGGATTATATAATACACCTGAATACGTATTTCGATATGTAAAATAAATAATTAAAGCTACTAAAAAAGCGATTAACAATATCAAAGCTACTGTTCCAAATGACATTTTTACTTCCATTTTTGATAAAGTTTCTATAAATTTTTTCATAATTCTTCAATATTCCTTCCCATAACATATTTACTAACTGATTGTCCTCTTGAAACATATTTATCTAAAATATTCGCAATATATGGTTCTAAGAATCGATCAAATTTTACTTCTAAAACAACATCTTTTTTGGTAGTAACATCAAGATAATTAATTTCTTCAGCAAAGAAACTATTTATATCACTACTTGTTTTAATGTCCATATCAAAAGTTATTCTTGTTGTTGTTTTTCCTTTATACGCTATTCTTTTATATTCAATTATTTCTTTTGGTTGATAATAACTTTCTCTTAAAATAACATATAATCTTTTAGCTAAATCATCTTGATAATTTAATAATACATCATAATTACCATTGATTAATTTTTTAGCATCATTTTTATTAATTATTAAAGATTCTTTAAGTTGATGATAATCATATTTAGCTTTCATCTCTAACTTTATTAATTTACCTGTATGTTCATAAATTCGCATTCTAATCTTCTTACGATTTAACTCGCCACCTAATTTATCATAATAATCAATATCATCAATAGAATCAAAATAAAGACTTCTAATCATATATCCATCATAGTCTTGATCAATATCAAGAAGTTTATTTAATTTTTTTCTTAAAAATAACATTTCTTCATAAGGAATTACATATTTATATTCATGCCTAAATGTTTTTAATACACTCATTCAATATCACCTATCTTCTCATATCTTTTTGTATCATTCACAGATCCTGGTGTTGGACTTGTAAAATAATACCATTTATTATCGATACGACCATAACTGATATTATCCATTAATTCTTTAACTTCAAGAGATTCTATGATACTTTTTCCATTTGATAAGATAATATCTTCTCCATCTGATAATTTAAAATTAGCAACTATTTCATTATTAATAAAAGTACTGGTATCACTTAAAGATATTACTAAATATTCATTCTTATTAATTTTTATATCTGGTAATTTATATTTAATTAAATTGTTTTTATCATCTGATAAATAAATATTATGTATATCTAAATCATTATTACTATTATTATATAGTTCTATAAAATCATTATAGTCACCAGAAGATGTATAACTAACATTTTTATTATGAGTCATATATTCATTAATATATAAATCCTTATTTATTAATTCACTATATTTAAATTCAATACTATTCTCTTTACCTGGTGTTGGCTTATCAAGAAGATCATATTTATCATTAACAAATCCATAAGAAATATCATTACTCATTTCTGGATAATTAAATTTATTTAAAATATTACCACTATAATCAGTTAATAATAATACTTCACCTTTACTACTTAATTTAAAACTTGTATGACATATTCTCTTTTCTTTATCACAAATATCTTTACCTGATGCATAAATAATTAAATATTCTCCAGGATTAATCGATATATCAGGAAAAGTCCATTTATCAAGATCAAATTCACTATCTGATATATGATAACCTGATAAATTAATACTATCTTTATAACCATTATATAATTCAATATAATCACTATATTCATTATCATTATCTTTTATGGTATAAGTGTTTTTTACCATAATTTCATTTATAAATAATTTACTTTCTTTAATATAGTTTTTTCTTGCAGTAGGAAATAATATTAATAAAAGGATAACAATAATAAGAACAATAATAATTTTAAAGCCATCTTTAAGTTTAACTTTTGAAGTATTTTTTATATTCGTCATTTGTTAACCCTAAGCCTCCTTTAATATTATCTAACACTACTTTATGTCTTTCCCTTAATTGTTTTTTAAAATATGAAATATTATTATACCAATCATCAATATCTTTTAAAGTACTTGAACTAACTCCGATACTTTCATTATACCATCTATCAATATGATATGGCATTTCTTTCTTTATTTCATCTACCATTTTATCTAATATTTTAATCATTCTATCTGGATCAAAAGTATTCTCTAAATGATATGCAAATGTTTTAATATATAATTCTCTAAATTTAGGATTTTTAATTAATTTACTCATTAATGTTGTATTAAGGTAATAACCATTACCATGAGCATAAGGATCAAATGGTAATTTCCATTTAATAGTTTTATATGAATATGAAAAATATGTTTGATCAAGATCAAAAAGAATCCAACGCCATTTACCATTAATTGGTTTATAAAATTTAATATTCATTGGATCATATTGTCCATAATAAGTTTCAACAATCCAATAATTAGCAAGCTCTTGTAAATCAACTAATTGATCAACGTAATTATAAGCCTCATCTTTAGTCATATCATGTTTATTAACATAATCTAATAGTTTATTATATTCATCAATACTACCATTTTTTACATCTTTATTTTTTTCAATAAAATCGAATTCATTATCATCTATTCCAAGATGTCTTTCAACATATGAGGCATCCGTCTTCTCTCTAATATTATAAATACCATTATATTTACCATTCATGTAAACAACAACCGGTCTATAGTCTTGTTTATCAATATCCATTTGTCCATCTAGTACTTCTTGTAAAAACGCATCCTTAAGTTTTAATTTACCAAAGTCTTGACCACCTGAACGTAAGACAAATTCACTAAAAGTATTAACGTTATCATTAAAGAAATGATAGGTTATTTCCCCTTGACCGTATTTCTTTCTTAGATGAATCGAAACACTCTTTTGTGCTTCACCTCTACTCCAACCTCCAAAGACTTTCATACCTGCATTAAAATCAAGACCTAATGTACCATTTTCATAAAATTCAAAATTAATTGGTACTTCAATATCTTTCCAAAAGTTAGCTCCTTTATATGGATAATAAGGATTAGCATTAGAACCTTTTGTAAAAATACCATTAGTTCCATATATATTACTATTATCTGTTGATATTGATATTACTGGTAAATCATGTTTTCTACCAACTATAAAAGTTCTTGATTTAATATCCGATTCATAATAACCATCTTTAATAGAAATAGCTCTTATTACAGTTGTTTTATCAATTACAATCTCTTCTTTATATTTATGTGACTTATTAGTTGGTGTTGTTCCATCTAAAGTATAATAAATATCACTATTATCATTAGTACTTAATCTAATCTTAGTTCCTTTATCAACATATCCACCATTGATTGAAAAGATAGGAACAAGAGAAAATCCTTTGTAATAATCGTTACTATTTTCTTTACCTATTGTTATTTTATTATAAATAACCGTTTCTAAATTATTATTTCTTCCTTTACTAATTCCTTCTTTTATTTTACCAACATTAAAAGTATCAATAAGTTTATTATTTTTATATAAATATAATATTTCATTACTATTATTAATTTTAAAACCTAAATTTATTTTACTATCAATAATACCTTTTTTATCACTACCATATAAAACAAGATAAGAATTCTTTTTAATACTTGTTTTTTTATCAAATTGATATTTTGTACCACTTTTATCTTGAATATAATAATTTTCTAAATTAATATCACTATTTGTTAAATTTTTAAGTTCAATCATATCATTACTTGTTATTGAAACTTCATTAATAATAATATCTGCTTTACTAACATTATCACTTTTAGTTTTTTCATTCTCACGATATGGAGTTCCAATTGTTAAATAATAAGCATCATCAACATAACTATATGAAGTATCTCTATTCATTTTGGAAAATCTTACTTTATCAATAATCATTCCATCAGAATCTAATAATGTTATAATTTCGCCACCTTTAGATAATTTAAAATTAGTATGACATTCTCTAATATTAAGATTACATTTATCTTTACCTGATGCAAATACTACTAAATATTCATGAGCTTTAATTGTAATTTCAGGAAAAGTCCACTTTTTACTACTAGTATTATCATCTGATAAATAATAGCCTGCTAAATCAATTTCATAGTCATGAGAATTATATATTTCAATATAATCACTATATTCATTATCCATATCTTTTAATGTTGTTTTATTAATAGGCATTATCTCTGATATATATAATTCTTTATCACTCTCTATTTCAATTTTGCTACTTGCAAAAATAGATAAAAAAATAACAGCAATAAAAAGAATAACAACAATTAAATAACTAGCAATATTTTTCTTATTATATTCCATATTTATCACCATTATATTCCAAGTAAATTATACAAAATTTTTTTATAAATCACAAATAAAAGACTCTTATATCGCCTTTTTATCATTATTTTTATAAAATACAATCATTTCATAATATTCTCTTTCAAATATTTCAATTAACTTTTTACCAAATACATTCTTTAATAAAAGAATAATTCGATCACTATCTTTTAAACTTTTAATAACAACAAAATTAGCAAACATTTCTGAAAAAGCGAGACTTTTATCATCATCTTTTTCATAATATCTACTTCCATGACCAGAACCTGTTATACCACCATATAATGCATCAACAAAATCTTTGGTTTCTAATAAACGTTTTTGTTCAAGTAATAAATAATCATATTCCGAATCAGATACATTAGAGTCATCTGCTTGCAAAGATATCTTTTTTATATATTCATCTAAAAAAGTTAGAAGATGATTACTATTATTTAATACTTCTTGATTATCAATAATCTCTTCTCTTACATTATAAAAATCTTTAGGAACATTATATCCATTACAATAATAATGAATAGCATGGGCTATTTCATGAATTAAAACAAGATAATTATTACGAGCTAAATTGATAACCTTTTCATTATTATCAAAATTAGATTTATTAGAAAAAACAATTAGAAACTCTTGATGTTTTTCCTTAATCTTACATAACATATCAAAAATATTTATAACTTCATTTTGATTTGTACTATATAAGTATGCAAAAGCTTTAGCAAGATGTTCTCTTACTTCTATAGAACAATCATAAAATAATAAATCTATTTTATCTTTAAACTCATTATACATAACTATATCCTATTAATATTATATCATATTAATTTCAATTATTTTTCATTATAAAGTATATAAAAAAGATTAAGTAAACTTAATCCTTTAATTATATAACAATATATTTTTTTCGATGAATAAACAAATTAATAATTAAAAATAAATGTCTAAATCCATCTCTTATGGTTTTTAAATGAGGTTTACGATCACGTAAATCTTTTCTTAATATCGTTGATACTTGACACATCTTTAAATTATTAATTTTAGCTTTAATAATCATTTCACTAGCATATTCCATACCAGGACATGTAAGATTAATTTTTCTTAATGATTTAGTATTATACATTCTAAGACCACAATGATAATCTTTAACAGGCGTTCTAAAAAACATATTAGCAAATCCAGATAAGAATCTAACACCAATCTTATGTGATAATGGCATAGCTTTCTTTTTAATTCCACCCATGAAACGATTACCAACTACTAAGTCATAACCTTCTCTAACTTTAGTAATAAAATCTTCCAAGTTACTAAAATCATAACTTCCATCACAGTCACCCATGACACAATATTTTCCTTTAGCATGTTTAGTTCCATTAATTAAAGCGTTACCATAACCTCTATCTTTACAAATAGATACTCTTGCTCCTAGTGATTTTGCAACCTTAACACTATCATCTTCACTATTATTATCAGATACTAGTATCTCAGCATTTAATTTATGTGTTTTAATATAATCTTTTATTTCGTTTATACAAAACGGTAATGTTTTTTCTTCGTTTAAACAAGGTAATATAAATGTGAATTCTACCATAACATCCTCCATTTTTCATTATACATTATTAAATATTAAAATCAATTTAATTTACATTCAAAAAGATTAAGTTAAACTTAATCTTTCTTTATTTATAATAATTTCATATCTTTTAATTTAATTAAAGTTTTAGAATCCCAACTAGATGCTTGAACTTCAGATAAATGTTTTTTTCCTAGTAAGAGCATAAGTACTCTTGTTATACCTATACCACCACCAATACTATATGGTATTTCTTCTTTAATAATACTTTGATGATAGGGTAAGATTATTCTATCTCGACAGTCTGATTTCTCTAATTGACTAATTAAAGAATCTTTATCTACTCTAATACCCATTGATGTTAATTCAATAGCCTTGTCAATCATTTTATCATATACTAACCAATCACCATCAAGTTGCCAATCATCATAATCAGGGCTCCGTAAATCATGAACCATACCAGATTTTAATTTATCACCTATACCTATTATGAAAACAGCTCTTTTTTCTTTAGTAATTAATTCTTCTCTTTCTTTAGGAGTTTTATCAGGATATTTATCTTCAAGTTCTTGGCTAGTAATAAAATAAATACTTTTTGGTAAATCAAAAGTAATAAATTTATATTTTTTCTTTAAATATAATAATGTTTGTCTTAAAGATTTATATATCTTTTTTACTGTTTCTTGTAAATAATCAACTGTTCGATCTTCCTTTCTTATTACTTTTTCCCAATCCCATTGTTCGACATACATTGAATGAATAGGATCAATATCTTCATCACGTCTTATAGCTTTCATATCTGTAATTAAACCACTATAAACAGGAATTTGATACCTTCCTAGAGCAACTCTTTTCCATTTAGCAAGAGAATGAACTATCTCAAATTTTTCTCCATCTTTTATAAAAGATATACTTTTCTCTTTACCTGATAATTCATCTTGTAATCCTGTATCACTTCTTACAAATAATGGTGATTGTACTTTAGTAAGTGATAATCTTACTTCTAATTGTTTTTCAAAATATTTTTTTATTTCGTCAATAATTTTAATTGTTTCTAAATAACTTAATTCTTTTTTCATTTTAATAACCTTCTTTCTTATTTCATTTTTTATAAATAAGATAGATGTAGGTACTATCTACTTCTTTATTACTAAAGTAGATAAAATGAAACTAAATATCTACTTATGTAAATTTATTATTTATATTATTATCATCTTCCATATAAATCACTTCTTTCTTAATCTTTTTTCTCTTCTTTCACGAACACTATCCATGAATTCTTTGGTTGAGAATGTTCCTTCGACAATTTTTTTATATGCACTGATAATATAAGCGATCTTTTCATCATCTTCTCTTATCGTATAACCACTCGCTAAAATTTTAGTACATTCATATGTTGTTGGATATCCTAAACCAAAATCGCATCGATAAAATCTAGCTAGTTCAATTAATTGTAAAACATCTTTTTTAATTATCTCAGGACTTGGCATATTATCAATAATATCATCTACTAACAAATGTTCATAAATTACTAATCCTTTTAAATAAGTAATATATTGATAGAAATCACTAACACCTTCAATATAGTATTCATCATGATACTCTTCTAATCTAGAAGCTTCTTTTTCAAAATCCATATTAATTCTCCTTTCTATATATAAAAATACCCGTATCATCCTACAATAAGGACGAATACGGGTATCCGCGGTGCCACCTTAATTATTACTAAAAAAACCATTTATAAAAATGGTTTGTTAACGTAATCTCTTTTCAGTTCTAACAAACCTAGGAATAAGATAACGGATTCCTATCCGGACTAGTCTACTCATTTCTTTTCGGTAGTCTGCTCAGGAGTGTTCTTTCACTAAAGGTTATTGTTAGTTCACACTATACCTAACTCACTGGAATAACTAATCTAGTTACTTTTCTCCATCAATGCAATATAATTGTAGCATATTTCTTAAATATCGTCAATTTTTAGCCTTTTTTAACATTTGATCATATTGTTTATATAAATACTGTACACCATTTTCAAGACGAAAATAATGAATAACATAAAAGATTAAAAATATTACTAAAATAAGAGCGATTATAAAGAAAATATAATAGATAAAACCAAATGCCATAAATATAATAAATAATAAAGCATAAAATAAAGTTACTAATAAATGAATTAATCTTTCATGTTGAAAAAATTGGATCTTAATAAGATGCTTTTGGATATCATCATTACTAATCTTTTCTTTATCATTCAATAAATTATCAATTTCTTTTATATAATCAAATAAATATTTTTTCATAAATAACCTAACACCTCTCTTTTATTATATCAAATAAATTATAAAAAAGACTAGATTACTCTAGTCTATCTCTTCTTCTTTTTACCTTTTAATAACTTAAGAATTAATACTACAATTGCTAATAATTCAAGAACAGAAATAACAATCCATATTGTATTACTAGATTCTTTCTTCTCTTCTTCTTTAGGTTCAATAATTGGGTCTTTTGTTAAAGGAATTTCTTCAGATTTCTTTTCTTCACCAATTTTATAAACGTTAAATAAATATTCATTAGTATCACCATTCTCAGCAGTAATAATTACATTTACAACATTTAATCCTGGTTTTAAATCAGTATTATTTTCAATAGAAACTAAGGCTTTATTATCATTAGTTTTTATATCAAATTCAACTTCATTAACATCTTCATCAACTAAAACATTATATTTTTTAGTATCCTTATCAAATTTAATATCATAATTAGCTACACTTATAGATTTAACAGAATTATCAGTACTTAATTTTCCATAATTACCATTTTCATCTTGTCTAGCTACTTTTAATACATATGTTTTAGTAGATTCATTTTCAGCTTTAACAACAATTTTAAATTCATTAATATAATCATTTAAAGTTTTTTTACCAATACCAGATACTCTAGCTCGAGAATCTTCTGCAACAGCACTAATATTAATTTCATTAACATTATGATCTAATTTTACTAAATAACTTAATGTACTTTTATTAAAATCAAAAGTACCAATATCAATAGATAATGATTTTAAATAATTATTACCACTTCTTGGATCAAGTTTATTTACAACAATTGTATATGTTTTTTTAGAACCATTTTCTGCAGTTACAGTAACATTAAAACTATTCTTTCCATAATGAAGAGTCTTTGTTCCCGTTCCTGATACACTTGCACGAGAATCTTCTTCTGTGGCACTAATAGATATACTTTTACTTGAAGTATCTTTTAAAGTATAATACGTTTTAGAACTTGAAAAACCGGGTACTGTTGATCCGTTTACTTTTAAACTAGATAAAGTATTAACACTAGATTTTGGTTTAGTAACTGTAACAGTTTTTGTTAAGTTAACATCTTTTGTACCACCAGAACCACTAGTAATATCACCAGTTACTTTAAAAGTAATTGTTCCTTCACTTGTTGATTTACAAGATAAAGAGAATTTCTTAGTCGTACTTTTACCATTAGAAGTAACATCAGCCTCTTTTTTAGAACAACTTGCAGCACCACTACCTGTTATTTTTACATTCCATGCTGCCGTATCAGTTAATGTTACTGTTACATTAACTGATTTACCCTTCTCAATAGAACTTTTATCAGTACTAATAGTTGCATTAGGGGCTGCTAAAACAACTTGTGGTAAGAATAATAACATTGCAATTATTAAATATCGTTTTTTCTTCATCTTAAACTCCTTTTTGACTTAATTTATATTCACCTAACAAATATTGTCTTAATCTTAATAAATCAAGAGATTTAATATCATTAGAACTATCAATCAAACCAGCTTTTTTATAAGCTCCTGAAAGATTATTAACTTCTAACAAATAATTTCTCATTTGAAGTAGATCAGAAGAATTAATCTTACCATCACCACTTAAATCACCTTTTATAACAACAGTATAACTCTCATTACCTTTTTTTATTATTGTTCCTGTTGATATAATTGTTGTCTTCATATCAAAAGTTATATCTTTTCCTAATTTATTATTAATATTTACAATAGTATCACCTAAAGTGAAATTATAAACATAATTATCTACTACATCATAACCATTTTTTATTAATATTTCTTTTAACGTCAATGAAACTTGTGTTTCATTTTTAACCCATAGAGCAACTAAAGTAATATTACTTGTTATTGGTGTGTTAAAATCAAATGTCTTATTATTTAATTGCCATTCTTTAAATGTATATCCCGATTTAGTTGGATTAGTTGGCTTAATAGCTTTACCATTATAAGCGATATTTTGTGATTGAACACTACTACCACCATTTGAATTAAAACTTACAACATATTTTACTTCTTTAACAATGACTGCATAAGTAGCTGTTTTGCCACCATATGATATAGTAATAATTTGTGAACCAACTTTAGTTGGATTATAACCAGTTGCTGTAACATCAATAGATGTCATTGGTATATTTTGAGTAGTACCATCATTATAAAGAATAGTTATTACACCACCAGTTAAGTCTAAAGCTTCACCAACATTGTATTCTCTTTTTGTTGGGAATACGACATTTTGCCAAGATGAAACTTGTTTTACTGAAACATTAAACGTTGTTGTTTTACCATCATAAGATATTGTTATTCTTTGAGTAGTATTATTAATTTGTGTAACTGAAACAATTTTTACATCAGATGAAGTCATTGGAACTACTTTTGTTCCTCCACCTTCAAAAATGACCTTGATTTGTCCACCTGTTAAATCAATAGCATCACCATTACTATAAACAACTTTATTTGGAAGTTTATCAACTTGAATACTACTAATATCATTGATATGTACACTAAAGTTTGCAACAGCACCATCATATGTAATTGTAATATCTTGATTACCAGCTTTAGTTTGATCATATCCAATAACTCTAACTAAATTAGAAGACATAGACACACTTGTTTCAGGATCATTTCCATATTTTACTTTGATTTGTCCACCTGTTAAATCAATTTTTTCTCCTTTATTAAATGTTGTTTTATTAGGTAATTTTGTTACACTTACTTTTGGTATATCTTTCTTTGCTGTTAAAACAAATACTGGGAATTCATAATCAATTTTATTCCATTCCTCTTCTGTAAAACCATTAGAATTATACATATTACCTTTAATAATTTCATTATTACTATCTTTACTATCAGAGAATCCACATTTACGATTCTCACATTCAAATTCAAAGACAACAGCAAAACTATTACCTGTTAAAGCAATTGGTTCATCTAAAGTCACATTTGTTTTAAAACCACCTATAATAGATGATACTCTACCTAAATAAATCATTTTATCTTTATCAAAACTATCATCAACAGGATTTATATAATAACGAATCTTATTAGTTGAATCATGATCATAATAAGAACCTAATAAAGCTGTAATATGACTTAAATATTCAATATCATCACCTTTATTAAACTTTAATCCGTAACTTTTAAATAATCTTGAAGATGATGTAGAATGTAAGATACCAGTTGTTACAAACATCTTTTGTGCATAAGTATAAGTATTATAATCTCTTGCTAATGATACATCTAAAACACCTATTAATTGTTCTAAATATCCATAACTATCATAAGATATATAAAAATAACCATCATCACCCCATGTCGTTCCCCATGAGTTTAAAACAATAAAGGCTCCGTCATGTTCAGGTTTTACTAAGAAATTATTTTTAGAATAATTATCATCCCAACCAACAATACTAACAGCATGTCCACCACCCAAGCCTGTTAAACCATTCTTATAATAATAAGCTGATGTAGCTTCATTATAAGTATTAGCTCCATTAGGACTTCCTATAGCTGTTCTTAAAGAACCATACTTCATCAAATGAATTTTTATAATTTTAAGCCAGTTATTTCTTATTGTTTCATTAGTTAAATTGTTTTTATCAATATTAGGAAAAGCAATAGAACTATTAAGTTTAAGAACAGGTTCAATGTTTTTAAAATTATTATATTCAGCATCAGTATAATTTTTTAGTGGAATATCATATTCAGTAGCCCCACCAAAAGTTTCAAGGAAAGTATATACTTGATCAATTGCTACTCCATCACCACTTGAATAACTTCCGTCACCATCTTGTGAATTAGCATTAAGGTTATTAGGTAAAATTCCCATTACTCGGAATTGACCATACATATATTTAGATAACATATAATCAATATATCTTTCAGACAAATTAATTAACCTTCCTGTTTTTAAAGCGTAATTAGTCTCAACCGATTTTAATGATGCAAAAGCTTCACATAAATTTAAAACTAATTGGTTTTCAGCAGAAAGATTAATATTATATTGAGTACTCAATTTATCTTTTAAACTAAATCTACTAGGAACAGTTGTATTATCAGGATCATATAGTTTTTTTACATCATCGCTATTGTAATCATTAACTGATAAAACATAATTCTTATTATCGGTATAAGGTAAATCATTATCTGTATATCCATAACAATCTTCAATATGAAAAGGGATAATAATAATTACTAAAATAAACATAATAAATCTTGATATGTTCTTTTTCATACACTACCTCTACTCTAGTTTAAGTATACACTAAATAGATAATTCATTTCTACAAAACATGACAAAAGACTTTTATTTATTTACACATCGTTTACAAATACATTTACACATATAGCCACAAAAAAATGAGAATAATATTAATTATTCCCATTCAATTGTTGAAGGTGGTTTTGAAGTTATATCATATACTACTCGATTAATATGAGATACTTCATTAACTATTCTTTTGGAAATCACTTCTAATACTTCATATGGTATATGATAGAAATTAGCCGTCATAAAATCAAGTGTTTTAACAGCTCGAATCGCTAACATATAATCATAAGTTCTAGCATCTCCCATAACACCTACAGAACGAATATTAGTAAGTACGGCAAAATATTGATTAATATCCATATCAAGTTTATTATTTTTAATCTCTTCTCTTAAAATATAATCTGCATCTTGTAATATTTTTATTTTTTCTTCAGTAATATCTCCTATTATTCTAATAGCAAGTCCAGGTCCTGGAAAAGGTTGACGATAAACAAGTTCTTTTGATAATCCTAGTTCAAGACCAACTTTTCTTACTTCATCTTTAAATAATTCTCTAAGAGGTTCTACTATTTCTTTAAAATCTACATAATCAGGAAGACCTCCTACATTATGATGAGATTTAATAACAGCAGATGAACCAAATCCAGACTCAATAACATCAGGATAAATAGTTCCTTGAACTAAATAATCTACTTTACCTATCTTTTTTGCTTCTTCTTCAAAAACACGAATGAATTCTTCACCAATAATCTTTCTTTTTTTCTCAGGTTCCGTAACGCCTGCTAGTTTATTTAAAAATCTAGATTTAGCATCTACTTTTATAAAGTTGACATCATCTCTATTTCCAAAGACTTTTTCAACTTCATCGCTTTCACCTTTACGAAGAAGACCATGATCAACAAAAATACATGTTAAATTTTTACCAACAGCTTTTGATAAAAGAGAAGCAGCAACTGATGAATCAACGCCACCTGATAAGGCACATAAGACTTTCTTATTACCTATTTTATTTTTTAATTCATCAATTTTATTTTTAGTAAAAGTATTCATTTTCCAAGACTTTTTACATTTACAAACATTTTTTATAAAATTATCAATAATTATTAAACCATTTTCTGTTTGATTAACTTCTGGATGAAATTGAACTCCATAAAATCTTTTATCAATATTTTCCATTGCTGCAATTTTACAAGTATTAGTACTAGCAATCTTAGTAAAACCACTAGGAAGTTTAGATACATAATCAGTATGACTCATTAAACAAATATTTGTTTTATCAAGTTTAGAAAATAAAGAACTATTATTATCAATCTTTACTTTCATCTCTCCATATTCACGAGTTTCAGCTCTATCTACTTTACCACCTAATGTATAAGCCATAAACTGCATACCATAGCATATTCCTAATATAGGTATTCCAAGTTCAAAGATTTTTTCATCACATTTAGGTGAATCTTTTTCATAAATACTACTTGGACCTCCCGTAAAGATTATTCCTTTAGGATTAATCTTTTTTATTTCATCAATGGATATACTAAATGGTTTAATCATTGAATAAACATTAAGTTCACGAACTCTTCTTGCAATTAATTGATTATATTGACCACCAAAGTCAAGAATTAAGATTAACTCTTCCATTATTCAACTTCCTTTGTAACAACATCGTGAGCTCCACCTTCTCTAATACTAACACTAGATACTAAAGTAAATCTTGCTTTTTCATGAAGTTCTGGAATCGTAATTGAACCACAATTACACATTGTAGATTTAATTTTTTCAATAGTAACCATTAAATTTTCTTTAAGACTACCAGCATATGGAATATAAGAGTCAACTCCCTCTTCAAAAGTTAATTTATTTTTACTTCCTCCAAGATCATATCTTTGCCAGTTACGAGCTCTATTACTTCCTTCGCCCCAATACTCTTTGTAGAAAGAACCATTCTTTTTAACGATTTTTGTTGGACTTTCATCAAATCTTGCAAAATATCTTCCCATCATTACGAAGTCAGCTCCCATCGCAAGAGCAAGAGTAATATGATAATCATGAACGATACCACCATCAGAACATACGGGAATATAAATACCTGTTTCATTAAAGTATTTATCTCTTTCTTCACAAACATCCATTAAGGCACTGGCTTGTCCTCGACCTATTCCTTTAGTTTCTCTTGTAATACAAATAGAGCCACCACCAACACCAACTTTAATAAAATCAGCTCCAGCATCAGCTAGATATCTAAAACCTTCTTTATCTACAACATTTCCAGCTCCGATTTTAACAGTATCTCCATATTTCTTTCTTACAAATTCTATTGTTTCTTTCTGCCATATTGAGTATCCATCTGATGAATCAATACATAGAACATCTACTCCTGCTTTAATTAATGCTGGTATTCTTTCTTTATAATCTCTTGTATTAATACCTGCTCCAACAATATAACGTTTTTCATCATCTAATAATGAATTAGCATTATTTTTATGATCATCATAATCTTTTCTAAATACTAAATATTTTAAATTATCTTTCTTATCAACAATTGGTAAACAACTAATTTTATGTTCCCAAATTAAATCATTTGCTTCTGATAAAGTAATGCCTTCATATCCTACAACTAAATCTTCTCTTTTAGTCATAAACTTACCTATTGGATCACTTGGATTATCTCTTGAAATACGATAATCTTTATCAGTAACCATTCCTAATAATTTGCCATTTTCAGTTCCATCTTTTGTTATCATAACCGTTGAATGACCTGTTCTTTCAACTAAATCTAATACTTCTTTTAATGTCGTATCTTTTTTAACATTAGAATCTGAAACAACAAAACCTGCTTTATTCTTCTTAACAACTGAAACCATATTAGCTTGATCTTCGATAGTTTGTGACCCATATATAAAAGCAATTCCACCTTCTCGTGCCAAAGCAATCCCCATTTTCTCTCCGGAAACTGATTGCATAATAGCAGATACAAGTGGAATGTTCAAACTAATACTAGGTTCTTCTCCCTTCTTAAATTTAACAAGTGGTGTACTTAATTTAACGTTTTCTGGAATACAATCTTTTGTCGTTAAATTAGGTAATAATAAAAATTCGCTAAAAGTTCTTGAAATATCTGGTAATACTTTTGCCATAATATCCTCCTTATAAAATAATTTACCTTATTATATAGTTATTATTTTTGTTTTACAAGAGAAATTAAAAAAAAACTAGATTTCTCTAGTTTCATTTTAAAATTTTTCCCTCATTTGGAATAGTTTCCCATGTATTATCAAAAGGTTTTTTATCAATACCACTTATCATACCTGTTTCTAAATCTCTTTTTAAAGTTGCTCCTTCAAATAAGAATTGATGCGCTCCTTCACCAAAGGCATTTTTAATACATGTTGGAATTACAATTATTTCTTTTAATATTTTAGCATATCTATTACTTTTTACTATAACAGCATCATTTTCGCCAACACGATAGAGTCCTGTTACAATATCATATCCATATTTTCCTATTTCAGAAAACTTAAATGCGTTTCCATCTCTATCTCTTGGAACATAAATATCTGATTCACTATTACAGAAAATAGCATCTCCTAAATTAGCAGTGTATTTGGCTTCCACAGCACCAATACCATTAGTTGTAATTATTTCTTCCCCTCCTTTAGCTTTTAAAACAAGGGTCTCCGTTTTCTTTCTACCAGTAAGACCATTATAAAAATCAAGGGAAGTTACATCTAATACTTTACATTTTGTACCATCATAATTTTCTATAGTTTCATCTTTATATTGTGGAATTATCGTATCTTCATCTTTTTGTAATATACCTAATTCATCAATATAATCATAAATCATACCTAAGTACGTAAATGATCTTATTTTATCAATCAAATGTTCCATTACTTTAGGATCAAATATTCGAGATAATCTTTCTAGGGCTATTTTATAAGCTCCAACCCTCTTAACATCATCTGGTAAATCGATATCCATTTTTTCTAAGGCTTCTCTTTCAAATGGTTCTCTTTGCCAATAAAGAGATTCCATAATTGAAAATATAGTAT
>Ga0247611_10002717_pt1 | contig 27742 bp, 22 predicted proteins | sample 177DNAGHGhighgp2_FD_192422 | JGI IMG/M metagenome (GOLD analysis project Ga0247611, IMG submission 192422) | Sheep rumen microbial communities from Palmerston North, Manawatu-Wanganui, New Zealand - 1770 DNA GHGhigh gp2 | ecosystem: Host-associated > Mammals > Digestive system > Stomach > Rumen... | reverse complement strand
GATTGATCTTGCGGACGATATCAGTGATGTACTGTCGGCCCTGATCGCGACTCACCTTCAGCTTCCAAGTCTCAGGGTAGCGGATATAGTCGAGATGGATGCCATCCACATCGTAGCGGCGCGTTACCTCAGCGCAGAAGCGCGCCAAGTAGTCGCCCGTCTGCGGCATCTCAGGATTCATATAGCCCTCGTCGCCAATCTTGCGGATGAGGTTGGGAAAGCGCTGGCGGATCTGCTTGCAGCCATTGGTGTTCCACTTGCCAACGGGGATGGTGACAATCCAGGCATGGCACTGCATGCCGCGCTTGTGGCACTCGTCGATGCAGAACTGCAGGGGATCGTAGCCGGGCGACTGTCCGGGTGTGCCTGTGATACAAACATCCCAAGGCTCATCGGCACAGGGGAAAACGGTAGAAGCCCTGACTCGGGCCTGAAACATGACTGTATTGATGTTGGCCTGACGGAGCTGGTCGAGAATGGCGGTAAGTTCCTGACGCTGTTGCCATGAAGAGTGAGAACTGGGCCAGTCGATGCCGCCGATAGTGGTGAGCCACACGGCTCTGACTTCATGCTTCGGCGTCTGTGCCGAAACGTTCAGAGAGAGCCATAATAAGATGAAAATTCTTATAATTGTCTTCAAAATGTTGCTATTTTAGAAAATTTTGCTGCAAAATTACTAAAATAATATGAATTATGAACGATGAATTATGAATTATTTAGTACCTTTGCCGAAAGATTTTAAAATAATAGCATAAATAGACTATGATTTCATTTCTGTTGAGTCTTGTAGCTCTTGTTGTGGGCTATTTGTTCTATGGACGTTTCGTAGAGCGTGTGTTTGGTCCAGATGATCGTGTGACACCAGCCGTTGCTAAGGCCGATGGTCTCGATTACATTGTTCTCCCTTCGTGGAAAATCTTCATGATTCAGTTCCTGAACATTGCCGGTACTGGTCCTATCTTCGGTGCCATCATGGGTGCGAAGTTCGGTCCGGTGGCTTATCTGTGGATTGTCTTCGGCTGTATCTTCGCCGGTGCCATGCACGACTATTTCTCGGGTATGCTGTCGATGCGCCATGACGGTGCAGGACTGCCAGAGATGATTGGTCAGTATCTGGGCAAGGCCACGAAGAGCGTGATGCTGGTATTCACCGTGTTGCTGCTCATCATGGTGGGTACGGTGTTCGTATATTCTCCTGCTGTGATTCTGCATGAGCTGGGTGGCGAGACGATGATGTGGGTGTTTATCATCTTCTGTTACTATATCGTAGCTACGATGCTGCCTATCGACAAGATTATAGGTAAGATCTATCCGTTGTTCGCTTTCTCGCTGTTGTTTATGGCAGGTGCGCTGATGGTGTGGCTGTTCCTGCACTGGCCGACGGTGCCTGAGATATGGACGAATTTCTATAATATGGGCGCTGCTGCAGAGCCTGAGACGTGGAAGGACAATATCTTCCCGGCACTCTTTATCACGATTGCCTGTGGTGCTATCTCTGGTTTCCACGGCACACAGAGTCCACTGATGTCGCGCTGCGTGGGCAGTGAGAAGATGGGACGCCCTGTATTCTACGGAGCGATGATCACTGAGGGTGTGGTGGCCCTGATCTGGGCAACGGTAGCGGCTTGGTTCTTCTATGGTGAGCCTGCTCCTGGCTATACGCTGATAGAGAAGGCAACGGCTGGATTCCATACCTCGGCACCTGCTGTGGTGAACCTCGTATGCAACGACTGGCTGGGTGTGGCAGGAGCCATACTGGCTATGCTTGGTGTGGTGGCAGCTCCGATTACTTCGGGTGATACCGCCTTCCGCTCTGGTCGTCTGATTGTGGCCGAGTGGCTGAAACTGGACCAGCGTCCTATCCCGAAACGATTGGTGATCTGTGTGCCCATGTTTGCAGCGTCTATCGCCATGTTGGTATGGCAGATAGAGAATCCCGATGGCTTCAACACTATCTGGCAGTATTTCGGCTGGAGCAACCAGACGCTCAGCGTGTTCACGCTGTGGGCTGTGACCGTTTATCTGGTACGTCAGAAGAAGTGCTTCTGGATCTCATTGATCCCTGCGCTCTTTATGACCACCGTTTGTACCACCTACCTCTTTATATCCAAGCAGGCATTCGGCTTGCCTGCCGAGGTGGCTTATCCGATGGGCATCGCCTGTCTTGTCATCGCTTGCATTTGGTTCGCACTTTGGTACAAAAAGGAAACTTCAAATAACACAAAATAAATATGAAAAAAATGATGATGGCAGCCATCGGCCTGATGATGGCAGTAAGTGCTAACGCACAGTATCTTAACGACTCTGATACACCTTTCGAACAGGGGAAGTTCTATGTAGGAGCTTCAGCCTCGAGTGCTTCGCTTTATTATAACAAATCAACAGACTTTTCTTTTGGTGTGAATGGTAAAGTAGGTTATATGATCATCGACAACCTGATGGGACTTGGTGTACTGGAATATAGCAATATTAGTAATGGTAGCTATGTTAACACGAAGCTTGGTGCTGGTGCCCGTTGGTATTTTGATAAGATAGGTATCTATGCTGGTGCTGTGGCAAAATATTACCATGAGAAAGGCTTCGACGATTTCATGCCGGAAGTTCAAGCAGGTTATGCTTTCTTTCTGGGACGTCATGTAACCGTGGAGCCTGAGGTTTACTATGAGCACAGTTTCAAGGATTCAGACAAATCAGGTTTCGGCCTTCGTATTGGATTTGGTATCTACTTTTAAAGGTAAAAGCTTATGCTGAGTGTTGATGAACTTGTTGACAGACTGATAGATCTGTCGTTTGCCGAGGATATCGGCGATGGCGACCATACTACTTTGTGTTGTATCCCCGAGGATGCGATGGGCAAGTCGCATCTGCTGATCAAGGAAGACGGCATTCTGGCAGGTGTCGAGGTGGCCAAGGAGGTGTTCCGTCGTTTCGACCCCACGATGCAGGTGGAGGTGCTGATGGGCGATGGTACACGAGTGAAGAAGGGCGACATTGCCATGATCGTGACAGGAAAGGTGCGCTCACTGTTGCAGACGGAGCGTCTGATGCTGAATATCATGCAGCGCATGAGCGGCATTGCTACGATGACTGATAAGTATGTGCAGCACCTGAAGGGAACGAAGACCCGCGTGCTCGACACCCGTAAGACTACCCCGGGCATGCGTATGCTTGAGAAGCAGGCCGTGAAGATTGGGGGTGGCTGCAATCACCGCATCGGACTCTTCGATATGATCCTCCTGAAGGACAATCATGTGGACTTCGCAGGAGGTATAGTGAATGCCATCGACCGCTGTCATGCCTATCTGAAGGAGAAAGGACTTGACCTGAAGATTGAGATCGAGGTGAGAAACTTTGATGAGCTCCAGCAGGTAATCGATCACGGCGGTGTGGACCGTATCATGCTCGATAACTTTAGCGTACCCGATACGAAAAAGGCCGTAGACCTCATCAATCATCGTTATGAGACCGAATCATCGGGCGGCATCACCTTTGACACCATCCGCGACTATGCTGAACAGGGTGTCGACTTTATAAGCGTTGGTGCCCTCACACACTCAGTGAAGGGTCTCGATATGTCGTTTAAAGCATGCGATTGAAGAAATGAAAGAATGAAAAAATGAGAGAATGAAAGAATGAAAAAGTTATTATTATTGTTGATAGCCATTCAATGTTCAATGGTCAATGTTCAATGGTCAAAGGCATGTACTAACTTTATTGTTGGTAAGAAGGCCAGCGTAGACGGTTCGGTGTTTGTGACTTATAATGCCGACTCCTATGGTGCTTTTATGCCCCTCTACCACTATCCTGCCGCCAAGCATCAGGCTGGGGATATGCGTCAGGTGTATGAGTGGGATACGAATAAGTACTTAGGTGAGATTGCCGAGGCTCCTGAGACCTATAATGTGATTGGCAACAGTAATGAATGGCAGGTGACCATCGGTGAGACCACCTTTGGAGGTCGTGAGGAGATGGCCGACTCTACAGGCGTCATCGACTATGGTTCACTGATCTATATTGCCCTGCAGCGAAGCAAGACAGCCCGTGAGGCCCTGCAGGTCATGACCTCGTTGGTGGCAGAATATGGCTACTATTCTGAGGGCGAGACTTTCTCTGTGGCTGATAAGGACGAGGCATGGATGCTGGAGATGATGGGCTGCGGCCCTGACCGCACAAAGGAGGCAGGACGCGCCGTCTGGGTGGCTATCCGTATTCCTGACGATGCCATTGCTGCCCACGCTAATCAGAGTCGTATCACGAAGTTCCTTGATGGACGGTATGTGCAGGTGAAGATGAAGGATCTTCAGAAGAAATATCCTGTCAACGGCAAAAAGCCTGTTCCCAACTTGATGGTGTGCAGCGACAATGTGGTGAGCTATGCCCGAAATATGGGATGGTTTGAGGGTAAGGATGCCGACTTTAGCTATAATGCCGCCTATGCTGAGCCCGACTTCTCCGGACGCCGCTATTGTGAGGCCCGTGTATGGAGTTTCTTCAACCGTTTCAGCGATGATTTCTCTGAGTATGTCCCTTATGCAGCTGGTATCCAGAAGGAAGCGAAGGAGATGCCGCTTTGGATTATCCCTAATAAGAAGTTGGGGCTTCAGGATCTGCGCGATGCCATGCGCGACCACTATGAGGGAACACCCTTTGCACTCGACACGAACATCGGCGGCGGTATCTATGCGATGCCTTATCGTCCGTCGCCCCTGTCGTATAAGATTGACGATGTGGAATATTTCAATGAGCGTCCAATCTCGACACAACAGACAGCCTGGAGTTTTATCTCTCAGATGCGTGCAGAACTACCTCGTGAGGTGGGTGCCTGCTTCTGGTTTGGCAATGACGATGGAAACATGGTTGCCTATACGCCGATGTATAGTTGTATGACCCGTCGTCCGAAGTGCTTTACAGAAGAGGGTGTAGACGATGTCACCTTCTCGATGGACAACGCCTTCTGGGTGTGCAACTGGGTGAGCAATATGGTCTATCCCCGTTACTCTATGATGTTCCCCACACTACAGGCTGTTCGTGACTCGCTCGATGCTTCTTACTCCAAACTACAGCCTGAGATTGAGGCCAAGGCTATGGCTCTGCCTACAGCCGAAGAGCGCATTCAATTCCTGACAAACTACAGTTGTCAGAAGGGTGACGAGATGATTGCACGTTGGAAGCAGCTGGCCTTCTTCCTCATCGTGAAATACAATGACATTGCCGTGAAGCCTACGGATGAGAATGGCACATTCGAGCGCACGAAATATGGTCATGGTGCCAAGGTGAAGCGCCCAGGATTCCCAGAGCCTTATGCCAGGGATCTGCAGAAACAGACAGGTGATAAATATAAAGTTCCCGCCAAACAATAAAGACATCAATCCCCAGCCGTTTTGACTGGGGATTGATGTTTTTTAGAAAAAAGTTTGGTGATTTCGGGATTTCTTCGTAACTTTGTCGCCAAAGAGAGTGTCAACCTAAAATAATGAAGTTAAAAATAGTCTATATTGCCCTTTTGCTGTTTGCTTTTGTCATCGGGACAAGAGCTGACAATTTTGGCTATTCGAAAGATAATCCCCTGATCTTTGGTATTGACATTGATTATCCGCCACTGCAATATCTCGATGAGAACAGTGTGCCCAAAGGTTATGACATAGATTTTACGAAGAAGTTGATGGATCGTCTCAATATCCCGTACACCTATGCACCTAACAGCTGGCAGGAAATTGCCGGCGATGTGCTGGGGGGAAGGGTTGACCTTGCAATGATGGTATTCTCGCCTTATCGTAAGGACTCCACGAACTATTCGCGGGCGGTGTTCAGACTGTATTACCAGTTGCTGAGTCGTCAGGGAGAGAACAATGATATGGGACTTCGTAATATCAAAGGAAAGGATATTGCCATGATGGCTTCACGACCCATCAAAGACACACTGACCAAATCGGGTGCTAATGTATTTATTGTTACCGACTTGAAGCAGGCTGTGATAGATTTGTCGAAGGGTAAGTACGACGGTGTGATCTGCTTCAGATACCAAGCACGCTATATTTTGCAGCATAACGAGATAGGAAATCTGGAAACAGAGGACCTGACGTTGATGCCTAGGGAGTATTGTTACGTGAGTCATGACACGAAACTCATCGATGCCATCAATGTCGAATTGGGAATTATGGACGACGAAGGTGTCATCGAGGATACCTATGCCTCTGTCAAGACCAACCTCGATGGTTTGAGGATTCCTACGTGGGTCTGGTTCCTGTTGTTATGTGTTATCATCGTCGTGTTATTGTTGTCCCTATTCCTCCAACGTAAGGTTCAGAGTAAGCTAAGAGCAGAGATGCTCAGGGCTCAGAAGAGTGAGGAGAACGCCAAGAAGAGCGAGGAACTGAAAACCATCTTTCTGAGTAACGTGAGTCATGCCCTGCGTACACCGCTCAATGCCATCATTGGCTTCTCCGATGTGATGTTGGATGGTGAAACTGCCATCTCCAAAGAAGAGCAGAAGCACCTGTTGAAATTGATTAATGATAACGGTTTGCAACTGCTTCACCTGATCAACGAACTGCTCTCACTGAGTGATATCGAGGGTAAGAAGATGTTATTCGATCGTCAGGTGACAGATATCGACTATGAGATGAGCCAGTATGCAGCAGAGATTCGTCCACAATTGGCCAAGGGGGTCAGTTTAGTGGTAGAGGAACCAATAGGCGGCATACGTGCCCTGTTGGATCCGAAGCTGTTGCGCATGATAACTATGCACTTCCTGGAGAATGCATTACATCATACCACAGAAGGACGGATCACACTCAGCTACTACGTGAAGGAGGGCGGCTTCTATGTGGAGGTGAAGGATACTGGTAGCGGATTGCCCGAGGATCTTAAAGAAAATATCTTCGGCCTGCTCTCGGAAAAGAATACCTATCTGCAGGATGAAACACCAGGACTGGGTCTGACCATCTGCAAGGCAATTGTAGAACGTTCTGGTGGCAAAATCGGTGCAGCGGATAATAAGAAGGACGGACATGGTACCATCATTTGGTTCTGGGTGCCGGTAGAAATAATTTTGTAAAATTTGACTATGACACTGATTATCGTGATATTACTCTTGTTGGGCTATGTGGTGATTGCCACCGGCCACACGACAGGTGTGAACAAGGCTGCCATTGCCGTCTTCATCGGTACGGTGGGGTGGGTGGTCTATATCTGTTATGGCACAGATTTCGTGATGGCGCGCCATGCTGATGAGTATATGGAATATTTAGGTGGGCAGCTGCCTTCGAGTGAGGCTGTCAAATACTATATATATAATAATGTATTCTTATACTATGTAGGACGGGCAGCGAGCATCGTGATGTTCCTCCTGGCCACGATGGGTATTGTAGAGATCTTGTATAACAACGGCTGCTTCGATTTCGTGACAAGATGGATCCGTACGCGTAACTCAAAACGACTATTATGGACCATTACTCTTGCTACGTTTGTACTCTCGGCTAACCTCGATAACCTCACTACGGCCACGATGATGCTCGTGGTGATGCATAGCATCGTACAGAACCGTCGTCAGCGCATGCTCATTGGAAGTGCTATCGTGATTGCTGCCAATGTGGGAGGTTGCTTTACTGTGATTGGCGATCCCATTGGACTGATTTTGTGGGGCGATGGTGCTGTGACGGCTACGAATTTCTCATCCTATCTGGCATTGCCGGCCATCCTGGCGTGGGTGATTCCAACGATCCTCATCAATCGCGAATTGCCGGAACGTTTGGATACCCAGTGGTCGCCTATGCCATATCGTGGTGATGATACCAACCTGAATTACTGGCAGCGTTTTGTGATGTTCGTTGTGGGCATTGGCGGTCTGTGGTTCATACCTACCTTCCATACTATTACGAAGCTGTCGCCTTTTTTGGGTGCACTCTGTGTGCTGAGTGTATTGTGGGTGGTCAATGAAATCTTTAACCGTAAACTGATGTCAGCAGACCAGATGTCGGAGAGGCGTTTCATACCCCGTGCCCTGCAGTATGGTTCCATCCAGCAGATTCTGTTTGTGATGGGTATCATGCTAGCGATGGGTGTTGTAACGGAGACAGGTGTATGGGGAGATGTGGCAGAGTGGTTTGATGAGAATATCCACAGCGTTTGGGTCGTAGGCATCGTCTCTGGTGTGATGAGTGGACTGGTGGATACCTTTACCATAGCCATCAGTAATCTCTCGCTCTACTCCGTAGTGGATAGTGCGCCAGCAGGAGACTATGCAGCCAATTTCGTGTCGAATGGTGCCTACTGGAAAATCATCGCTTATACGACTGCGGTGGGAGGCTGTCTGTTGAGCGTGAGTTCTGTGAGCGGTCTGGCCCTGATGAAAATGGAGCATATCCGTCTGGGGTGGTATCTGAAGAACCTAACGTTGAAGGTGATGGCAGGTGGACTGGCTGGTTTGGCTGTCTTGTGGCTTGAATTAAATTACATATAATTAAAAAGGAAGTATTATGGCTAAAATCAAGACTATTGGTATTCTTACCTCAGGAGGAGATGCACCAGGAATGAATGCAGCGATCCGTGCGGTGACGCGTGCAGGTATTTACAACGGTTTTAAAATCAAGGGAATCTATCGTGGCTACGAAGGTTTGATCCACGATGAAGTGAAGGAGTTTACCACTGAAAACGTAAGTGGTATTATCACTCGCGGTGGTACTATCCTAAAGACGGCCCGCTCGAAGGACTTTATGACACCAGAGGGTATGCAGAAGGCATACGAGACTATTCAGAAAGAGGAGATCGATGCACTGATAGTCATCGGTGGTAACGGTTCGCTGACGGGTGCGTGGAAGTTTGGCGTAGAGTATGACTTCCCCGTCATCGGTCTGCCTGGTACCATTGACAACGACCTCTATGGCACCGACGCCACCATCGGCTACGACACAACGATGAACACCATCATGGAGTGTGTAGACCGTATTCGTGATACAGCGAACTCTCACGAGCGTATCTTCTTTGTCGAGGTGATGGGACGTGACGCTGGTTTTTTGGCTCAGAACTGCGCTATCGCCTGTGGGGCGGAGGCTGCCATCGTACCTGAAGAGACCACTGATGTAGACCAGTTGGCACAGTTTATGGGTCGTGGTATTCGTAAGTCGAAAAAATCATGTATCGTCATTGTGTCGGAGAGTCCGAAATGTGGTGCCCTTTATTATGCCGACCGTGTAAAGAATGAGTTCCCAGAGTTTGATGTACGTGTATCAATCTTGGGTCACCTTCAGCGAGGTGGTACACCTTCAGCTCGCGACCGTATCCTCGCCTCTACGACTGGCGTGGGTGCCATCGAGGCCATCAAGCAGGGCCAACGTAACGTGATGGTGGGTGTGCGCTTTAACGAAGTAGTATACGTTCCTTTTAGCGAGTGTATCCGTACGGACAAACGTTTCGACAAGCGACTGATTAAAGTTCTCGATGAATTGAGTATCTGATTATATGCCAGACATCAAGAAGATCGTTTTGACGGGTGGACCATGCGCTGGTAAGACAACGGCCCTTGTAAAGATTATCGAATATTTCTCAGGTATGGGGTACAAAGTATTCACTATCCCTGAGGTTCCTACCCTTTATAGTACAGGTGGCTGGAACTATCTTACTCCAAACCGACAGCTCTATTACGAAGGTGAGCGCGCAATTCTGGAGACACAGCTGGCTCTTGAAGATCAGTTCTGTCGTCTTGCAGAGGTTTGTAAGAAACCTGTTCTGATTGTCTGTGATCGTGGAGCAATGGATATCTCTGCCTATATTAGGCCAGAAGAGTGGTTGGAAATTACACAGATGGCCGGAACAGACTCTGACAGGCTTCGTCAGCGTTACGATGCGGTGCTCCATCTGGTGAGTGCAGCCGATGGTGCAGAAGAATATTACACTACGGCGACAAATGCGACCCGCTATGAGAAGGCTGACGAGGAAGGTCTCCGTCTTGCACGTGAATTGGATAAAAAGGTTATCAATGCCTGGGCCGGGCATTCACATCTGCGCGTCATTAACAATCACGACGACTTTAATGCCAAGTTAAATCGTGTAATCAAGGAAATCAGCAATGTGCTTGGCTTACCACAACCACTGGAGAAGGAACGTCTTTACAAGGTGGAGGTGATAGGGGAGATTCCTGGCGCCATCGAAAGTGATATCACTCAGACTTATCTGGTGGCAGAACCCGGTTGCGAGATCCGTCTGCGACGTCGGCAATGGAGTGGAGGAAAAATTGTCAATGTACACCGTTCAAAGAAGCGTATCTCAGAGACAGAGGAGTTGGAGACTGAGCGTAAGGTTGATAATAATCTTTATGAGCAGATGCTCCAACAGGCTGATCCCTATCGTGCTACTATCAAGAAGAAACGTCAGAGTTTCATCTGGAAAGGGCAGCATTTCGAGATTGATACCTTCCTTGAGCCTGTCAGTGATCTGGTGATACTGCAATCAAAGGGGGTGGCCGAACAGGAGAGTGTGAAATTTCCACCGTTTATAAAAGTTCTAGAAGATGTCACTGGCAATAGTCGATATTATAACTATAACATCGCATTGCGAAAATAGTTAGGACAGTTTTTTGTATAAAAAATCTAAATTTGTTTTTTTCTTTGGTAAATATTGACTATCTTTGCAATCGGCTCTACTATAAAAGTTGAACTAATAACAAAACAAATAACTTAAATATTCACAGCTTATGTCACAAATTACTGGACACATTTCGCAGATCATCGGTCCTGTTATCGATGTTTATTTCGATACCGAAGGACAGGATGCTGAAAAGGTGTTACCGAAGATTTATGATGCGTTGAAGATTGACCGTGGTGACGGGCGTGACCTGATTGTCGAGGTGCAGCAGCACATCGGCGAGGATACGGTGCGTTGCGTGGCTATGGACAATACCGACGGACTGCACCGTGGACTGGAGGCAATTCCGTTGGGATCACCCATCGTGATGCCTGCCGGTGATCAGATTAAAGGTCGTATGCTGAACGTGATCGGTCAGCCTATCGATGGTATGAAACAACTCGACATGGAGGGGGCTTATCCCATCCACCGCGACGCACCGACGTTCGAGGAACTCTCGACTAAGAAAGAGATTCTCGCTACTGGTATCAAGGTAATCGACCTGTTGGAGCCCTACATGAAGGGTGGTAAGATCGGACTCTTCGGTGGTGCCGGTGTGGGAAAGACGGTGCTCATCATGGAGCTTATCAACAACATCGCCAAGGGACACAATGGATTCTCCGTGTTCGCAGGTGTGGGAGAACGTACCCGTGAGGGTAACGACCTCATCCGTGAAATGATCGAATCAGGTGTTATCCGCTACGGCGAGAAATTCCGTGAGGCTATGGACGAGGGCAAGTGGGACCTCTCACTCGTTGATCCTGAGGAGTTGAAGAAATCACAGGCCACGCTGGTCTATGGTCAGATGAACGAACCTCCTGGTGCACGTGCTTCTGTAGCCTTGTCTGGTTTGACGGTGGCTGAAGGCTTCCGCGATGGTGGTGGTAAGGATGGTGGTGCTGCCGATATTCTGTTCTTCATCGACAACATCTTCCGTTTCACTCAGGCTGGTTCTGAGGTGTCCGCCCTGTTAGGCCGTATGCCATCGGCTGTAGGTTATCAGCCTACGCTGGCCTCTGAAATGGGCGCCATGCAGGAGCGCATCACTTCTACGAAGAAGGGTTCTATCACCTCCGTACAGGCTGTCTATGTGCCTGCTGACGACTTGACCGACCCTGCACCTGCCACAACGTTTACTCACCTCGATGCAACAACGGTGCTTGATCGTAAGATTGCCGAGCTTGGTATCTATCCTGCTGTGGATCCGCTGGGTTCTACCTCTCGTATCCTCGATCCGCTGATTGTGGGTAAGGCTCACTACGACTGTGCACAGCGTGTGAAGCAGATTCTGCAGCGTTATAAGGAGTTGCAGGACATCATCGCCATTCTCGGTATGGACGAGCTCTCTGATGAGGATAAGCAGACGGTGAATCGTGCTCGTCGTGTGCAGCGCTTCCTGTCGCAGCCGTTCTCTGTGGCTTCTCAGTTCACAGGTCTGCCTGGTGTGATGGTACCTATCGAAGAGACGATCAAGGGCTTTAATGCCATTCTCGACGGTGAGGTGGATGATCTGCCTGAGCAGGCATTCCTCAACGTGGGTACTATCGACGACGCCAAGGAGAAGGCCAAGAAACTGCTCGAAGCTGCGAAAGGATAAATCGTAAATTCTTAAAATGTAAATTACGATTATGTTGCAGTTGAGAATAGTTTCGCCTGAGAAAATAGAGTTCGACGGAGTTATCGAGAGCGTCATCGTGCCAGGCACGATGGGACAGTTCGAGATACTTAACGACCACGCGCCCATCATCTCAACCCTGCAGAAGGGAATGGTGGAATATACCACTAAAGAGGGTAAAACTTCGTTGGAGATTCAGGGCGGTTTCGTGGAAGTGCAGAAGAATGTGGTAAGTCTTTGTGTAGAAATGGCATAGGAGAGAAGATTAAAGGAGATGTTGAGATGAAACAGAACGTTGATAGGTTGAGTAAGAGCTACATGCGACAGGGATTGTATCTGACAGTTGCCCTGACGTTGCTGACCCTTCTGGTGATGCGGGTGTGGTTCCTCGATTTATTGACAGCAGCCATCGTCAGCGCGGCTTTTACGCTTGTCGTTTGCCTGACGATTGGACTTGTCTGGCGACGTGTCGCCAAGCGCTCTCCGGAGAGCCTGCCTACGTTCTTTACAGCAGTGTCGGGTTTCCGCCTGCTGTTGGCACTAGCAGTTATGTTTGTTTATTATCTGACAGACACCTCCGACTCTATGATCCGTTTCTTCCTGGTGTTCATGGCGTTCTATCTTTTCTCGCTGGTCCACCATTCCATTTTCTTCGCCAGGGTGTCGAATCGTTCCTGACGTGAATCGTATAAGTTTGCTAATAATATAGTAGATAATGAAAAAGATAAAAACGATAATTCTCCTGATGATGGCAGCGCTGCTGTTGCCCAAGGCTGCAATGGCCTCGGAGGGTGGGGAAGGCGAAGAGCTGGACATCCCAGAGATTGTCCTTGAGCACTTGGCCGACTCCTACGAGTGGCACATTGCTTCCTATCAAGGCAGTCATCTGAGCATTCCGCTGCCCATCATCGTCCGTAGTGAGAATACCGGCGAATGGCATTTCTGTACGGCTCATAGCCTGCCAGCTCCCTTCTTCTTCAGTGAGGAGCATCACGGCAAGATCTATGAGCGTATGGCCGACGGCAGTGAAGTTCGCCCCATCGATCTGAGTATCACCAAGAGTGTGCTCCAGATTTGGATTGTGGTGGTTGTGCTCATCGTCGTTTTCCTCAGTTGTGCCCGCTGGTATAAGAAGCACGACGCTATGCGCGAGGCTCCGAAAGGCTTTGTGGGAGCGATGGAGATGATTGTGATGACCATACACGACGACCTCATCAAGTCGTCTATCGGTGAGAAGCATTACCGTCCTTATGCACCTTATCTGCTGACGGTATTCTTCTTTATCCTTACGTGTAATCTCATCGGCTTGATTCCCATCTTCCCTGGCGGTGCTAACGTGACGGGCAACATTAATATCACCTTCTTCCTGGCGCTGTGTACGATGCTAGCCATCAACATCTTTGCCAACAAGGAGTATTGGAAGGAGATTTTCTGGCCGGAGGTGCCTCTGTTCCTGAAAGCCTATCCCGCCCCGATTATGCCTGTCATAGAGCTCTTCGGTGTCTTCACGAAGCCGTTCGCCCTGATGATCCGTCTCTTTGCCAACATGATGGCAGGCCATGCTGTGATCCTGTCTTTCACTTGCGTGATCTTCCTCGGTTGGTCGATGGGCGTAGGATTCGGCCTTGGACTCAACACCTTCAGCATCATCATGCTGCTCTTCATGAATGCGTTGGAGCTGTTGGTTGCTTTCGTCCAGGCTTACGTTTTCACCATGCTGAGTGCGGTCTTCATTGGGCTTGCCCATCAGGACCATCACGCAGAGTGATAATGTAACAATTTAAAAAAGTAAAAATAAGAAGTAAATTCAATTATTAATAACTTAAAAATTAAAAATTATGATTTCAGCTTTATTATTGGCCGCAGAAGGTCTGGCTCAGCTGGGCTGCGGTATCGGTGCAGGTATTGCAACAATTGGTGCAGGTTTGGGTATTGGTAAGATTGGTGGCAGCGCCATGGACGCTATTGCCCGTCAGCCGGAGGCTACTGGTAAGATCCAGACAAACATGATTCTGACCTCTGCATTCGTTGAGGGTTGCGCCCTCTTCGCCATTGCAGCTTGTGCATTCCTTATCAAGTAAGAGAGAGACATTCCGTCAAGTAGTAATTAAAAGTAATTGCGAATGGATTTCAGTAAACTGCCAGCAATCCTCACCCCGGATCTGGGACTCCTGTTCTGGATGCTTCTGGCGTTTGCCGTCGTCTTCTTTGTACTGGCAAAGTACGGGTTCCCAGCTATTGTAGGCATGGTCGATGAGCGTAACAAGTTCATCGAGGACAGCCTGAAGAAGGCCCATGAGGCCTCCGAGCGACTGGAGAACATCAAACAGGAAGGCGAGGCTATCCTCCAGGAAGCTCGCGACCGTCAGGCGCAGATTCTTAAAGAAGCTGCCGAGACGCGCGACGCCATCGTTGAACAGGCACAGCAGAAAGGCCGTGAGGAGGGCGCCCGTCTCCTGGGCGAAGCCAAACTCGCCATCGAGCAGGAGAAGAGGGCAGCTATCGCCGACATCCGTCAGCAAGTCGCAACCCTCAGCGTGGAGATTGCCGAAAAAGTGCTCCGCCAGAACCTGAAGGACGACAAGTCGCAGATGGATTTGATTGAACGTATGCTGGATGAGGTTTCTACTGACAAATAAACGCGATAACGTATGGATATAGGAGTCATATCGGTAAGATACGCCCGTGCACTTCTGAAGAGTGCTACCGACGCAAGAATCGAAGATACTGTCTACACGGAGATGCAGCAGCTTGCCAAGAGCTATGCCGACGTGCAACAGTTGCGGTTTACGATAGACAATCCGATGCTCTCTAAGGACAAGAAGGAGATGCTGCTGCTCACAGCAGTCGGCAAGAATCCTTCCGACCTTACCAAGACCTTCATCCAGCTTGTGCTGAAAGAAGACCGTGAGAGTGTGATGCAGTTCATCGCCAATTCGTACGTCACGCTTTACCGCCAACAGAAGAATGTCATCCGAGGACGCCTCATCACCGCTGCAGCAGTATCTCCTGCCACCGAGCAGAAGATGCGCCAGATGGTGGAGAGTAAGACTAATGGAACAGTAGAGTTCGAGACTGAGGTCAACCCTGATATCATCGGTGGCTTTATCCTCGAATACGATACCTATCGTATGGATGCCAGTGTCAAGGCCCAGCTCAACTCTATTCTCACAACCTAGAAAAAGTAAAAGGGTAAAAAAGTAAAAAGGTAAAAAAACAATGTCAGATAAGATTAAACCAAGCGAAGTATCCCAGGTCCTGCTCGACCAGCTCAAGGGTATCTCCAACGCCGAGAAATTCGACGAAGTGGGTACTGTACTGACCGTCAGCGACGGTGTGGCCCGCATCTACGGACTGCGCAACGCCGAGGCCAACGAACTGTTGGAGTTTGAGAACGGGACGATGGCTATCGTGATGAACCTTGAGGAAGACAATGTCGGTTGTGTGCTCCTCGGAGGCACGTCAGGCATCAAGGAGGGAATGGTCGTGAAGCGCACCAAGCGCATCGCCAGCATCCGTGTCAACGACAACATGCTGGGTCGCGTCATCAACCCGCTGGGACAGGCTATCGACGGTAAGGGCGATATTGATCTGAGCGATGCATTCGAAATGCCGCTCGACCGTAAAGCCCCTGGTGTGATCTACCGTCAGCCCGTGAAGGAGCCACTGCAGACTGGTCTGAAGGCCATCGACTCGATGATTCCCATCGGTCGCGGCCAGCGTGAGCTCATCATTGGCGACCGTCAGACTGGTAAGACCGCCATTGCCGTTGATACCATCATCAACCAGAAAAGTTTCTATGAGGCAGGCAAACCTGTCTATTGTATCTATGTAGCCATTGGTCAAAAGGCCAGTACCGTTGCCGCTCTCGTTAGCACACTGCAGGAACATGGTGCCATGCCTTACACGATTGTGGTTAGTGCCACCGCTGCTGATCCTGCAGCTATGCAATACTATGCACCGTTCGCAGGAGCTGCCATTGGTGAATACTTCCGCGACCGTGGTCTGCCCGCCCTCGTAGTCTATGACGACCTCTCCAAGCAGGCTGTTGCCTATCGTGAGGTATCGCTGATTCTGCGCCGTCCTTCTGGACGTGAGGCTTATCCCGGTGATGTGTTCTATCTCCATAGCCGTCTTCTTGAACGTGCTGCAAAGATGAACGAACAGCAGGAAGTGGCCGAGCAGATGAACGATCTGCCGGAGTGCATGAAGGGACATGTGAAGGGTGGTGGCTCTTTGACCGCTCTGCCTATCATCGAGACACAGGCTGGTGACGTGTCGGCTTACATCCCGACCAACGTTATCTCCATTACCGATGGTCAGATCTTCCTCGAGAGCGACCTCTTCAACCAAGGCTTCCGTCCTGCCATCAACGTAGGTATTTCCGTATCTCGTGTGGGTGGCTCGGCACAGATCAAGTCCATGAAGAAGGTGGCAGGTACGCTGAAGATCGACCAAGCACAGTATCGTGAGCTCGAGGCCTTCTCAAAGTTCTCCAGTGATATGGATGCTGTGACGGCGATGACACTGGATCGTGGACGTAAGAACAACCAGTTGCTGATCCAGCCTCAGTACAGCCCGATGCCTGTAGGTGAGCAGATTGCAATCCTCTATTGTGGTGTACACGGTCTGATGCGTGAGGTGCCCATCGATAAGGTACGTGAGTGTCAGGCACAGTTCCTCGATAAACTGCGCTCAGCCAATCCCGAAGTCATCGCAACGCTCGCCAGCGGTAAGATTGACGACGAGACCACTGCTAAGATCGAGGCTGTTATGGCCGACATTGCGGGAACATATAAAGCCTGATAGCCTATGCCCAGCCTGAAAGAAATTAAAGGCCGCATAGCCTCAGTCAATTCCACGCGAAAGATCACGTCGGCTATGAAGATGGTGGCCTCCAGTAAGTTGCATCACGCACAGGTAGCTATTCAGAATATGCTGCCTTATGAGACCATGCTGGAGCACATCCTCAAGTCGTTCCTTGCGGCCGAGGCCGAAGCTCATACCATCTACGACCAGCCGCGTCCTGTTAAAAGGGTCGCCTTGGTGGTCTTTACTTCCAACTCCTCACTTTGTGGCGGTTTCAATGGCAACACCATCAAGTTGATGACTCACGTTGTCGACGACTACGCCTGCGAAATCGGTCGTGAGAATGTGGAGATCTATCCCATTGGCCGTAAGGTCTATGAGAAAGCTCAGAAGATGGGACTGAACGTGCAAGGAGAGTTCTCTGCCTTGGCAGATAAACCCAATGTTAATCAATGTATTGACATTGTGATGGAGATCGGAAAGAAATTTGCTGAGGGCCAGATTGACAAGGTAGAACTCATCTATCACCACTTCAAGAGTGCAGGTTCACAGGTGCTCACCCGCAAGACTTTCCTGCCCATTGACATCGAGAGTGAACTGAAGGCCGATCATGAGCGCGACCTTACGAACATCATTGCCACGAAAGAGTCGCAGGAGTACCTCAAGAAGCGTGGAGAGCGTGAAGGCGAGAGAAAGCAGGAGGAGGTGAAGCCACTCAATGATAACTTCATTGTAGAGCCTGACATGAACACCGTGCTTACTGAGCTCATACCGAAGATGGCCCACCTGATGTTCTATACGGCCCTGCTTGATAGTAATGCTTCAGAGCACGCAGCCCGTATGGTGGCCATGCAGACCGCTACCGACAATGCCGACGAACTGCTCCGACAGTTGAATCTGCAATACAACAAGAGTCGTCAGCAAGCTATCACCAGCGAATTGTTAGACATTGTTGGTGGTAGTGTCAACAACTGATCGTTGGCTCATTCATAAAGAAAAAAGTCCGAACTTTTGGTAGTTCGGGCTTTTTTCTTTACCTTTGTCCCCAAAAAGTGATAATAAAGAGATGAAAATAGGAGATAAAGTGAGGTTCCTCAGTGAAATCGGTGGCGGAAGAGTTGCTGGCTTTCAGGGGAAAAATATTGTGCTCGTCGAGGACGAAGATGGCTTTCAGATGCCCATGCTGATTAGCGAAGTAGTTGTAGTGGGAGAGGAGGATTATGACACCAAGCACGTCGTGGAGGTAAAGGCTCAATCGACTAAAGCCGCTTTGCAGGTTGATCTGGAGGAGAAAGAGTTGGAACCTGCCGACAAACCCATAACCTTTAAGGCCAGACCGGAGGAAAGGGCAGGGGGTGACAAACTAAGTGCTTATCTGGCGTTTGTGCCAATGGATGTGAAGGAACTGTCGCAGACCCGTTTCGAGTCTTATATCGTGAATGACTCAAACTATTATCTGCGCTATGTATATATGACCGCTGAGGGCAGTGCCTGGATGGTGAGGGCCGATGGTGAGATCGAACCTAATACGAAGGAGTATATCGAGGAATTCGGCAGGGAGGACCTGAATACCCTTGAGCATTGCTGCATCCAGCTAATAGCCTATAAGCGTGACAAACACTATATGCTGAAGCCGACCGTAAATGCACAGGTGAGGATCGACCCTGTGAAGTTCTATAAGTTGCACGCATTCCGTGAAAACATGTTCTTCGAGCAGCCAGCGCTGATATATACGATTATTGAAAACGACGTTCAAAAAGTAAAGTTATGAAATACGGTTTTGTGAATGTGGCTGCTGCCGTTCCAGTGGTAAAGGTGGCAGACGTTGACTACAATGTTCAGCAAGTGGAAGGGCTGATTGCCCAAGCTGAAGGTCGTAAAGTGGAGGTAATTGTATTCCCGGAACTTTGTATTACGGGGTATTCCTGTCAGGACCTCTTCAAAGAACAGTTGTTACTTGACCGTGCCGAGCAGGGTATCATGATGTTACTCGACTTTACACGTAAGTTGGACATTATTTCTATTATCGGTGTACCGGTGATAATCAATGGATTACTCTATAATTGTGCAGTAGTACTTCAGGGTGGCACCATTCTTGGTATCGTGCCAAAGACTTATCTGCCGAACTATGCAGAGTTCTATGAAAAGCGTTGGTTTGCCTCGGCACAGGATCTGAATCCTACGGATATCTATTTTGCTGGCAGCAGTATCCACGTGAGTGCTGAGCCGCAAGTGTTTGTTACCAGCGATGGTATGAAGTTCGGCGTGGAGATTTGTGAGGATGTATGGGCGCCTATTCCCCCCAGCAATAATCTTGCTGTGGCTGGTGCGGATATCATCTTTAATCTCTCGGCCAGTAATGAGTTGATAGGTAAGCACCATTACCTGAAGTCGCTGTTAGCCCAGCAGAGTGCCCGTACCATGAGTGGCTATGTATATGCCAGCAGCGGTTTTGGTGAGTCAACGCAGGATGTGGTCTATGGAGGCAACGCCATGATCTTTGAGAACGGTAAGTTGCTTGTGGAGGGCAGCCGATTCTCATTCCAGCCCCAGATACAGATGTCGCAAATTGATGTTGAGAAACTGCGTGCAGAGAGACGTCAGAATACTACGTTTATTAATGCGCAGCGTGGTGCCCAAGTACGTGAGATTCAGGCAAAGCTCATATCTCCTCGTGACTTTGTACTCTTGCGTGACATCGATCCTCATCCTTTCATTCCAAAGGAAGAGAACATGCAGGCTTCCTGCGAGGAGATTCTGAATATACAAGTGGCAGGACTGGCTAAGCGCCTCTATCATATCAATGGCACGAAGGCTGTGATAGGCATCAGTGGCGGACTGGATTCGACGCTGGCCTTGCTGGTGACAGTGAAAGCATTCGACAAACTCGACCTCGACCGTAAGGGTATTATCGGTATCACGATGCCCGGCTTTGGCACCACTGACCGCACGCACAACAATGCCGTGAAGTTGATGGAAACACTGGGTGTGACCATCCGTGAAATCAATATCGCCAAAGCCGTGACCCAGCATTTTGAGGATATTGGTCAGAATCCAAACATACACGATGTGACCTATGAAAACTCACAGGCACGTGAGCGTACTCAAATATTGATGGATGTAGCCAATAAAGAGAATGCGATTGTGGTTGGTACCGGAGACCTGTCAGAGCTGGCGTTGGGATGGGCGACGTATAACGGCGATCACATGTCCATGTATGGCGTGAATGCGGGTGTGCCCAAGACGCTGATCCGATACTTGGTGAGCTACGTAGCAGGTGAGATGGCGACGGACACGCTGCTTGACATTATCGACACCCCTATATCACCTGAACTGATTCCTGCCGATGAACAAGGAAACATCAAGCAGAAGACAGAAGACCTGGTGGGTCCTTACGAACTACATGATTTCTTCATCTACTATTTCCTGCGTTATGGTTTTAGCCCGAAGAAGATTTTCTTCTTGGCCCAGCGTGCCTTCTGTACCCCTTCGCCGGCAAAGGATAAAGTAGAGTTCTACGACGAAGAGACTGTGAAAAAGTGGTTGAAGACCTTCTGTCGCCGGTTCTTTACTCAGCAGTTCAAACGCTCATGTCTGCCTGACGGTCCGAAAGTGGGTAGTGTGAGTCTGTCGCCTCGCGGCGACTGGCGCATGCCGAGTGACGCCTCGTATGCCCTCTGGATGAAGGAATGTGAAGAGCTGTAGAATTGAATAGTGAATATGAAAATGAGTTAGCTAAATGCTAACTCATTTTCTTTTAGTGTGATATGAATCGTGGCACCTGGTTCGAGGCTGCCATTGACTATCAGATCGCTGATACCATCCTCAATATAGTTCTGGATGGCACGTTTCAACGGACGAGCACCAAACTGTACGTCGTATCCCTTTGTAGCCACAAATTCCTTAGCTTCATTGCTCAGGTCGATATGGTAGCCCACCTGTTCGATGCGATTATAGAGTGCTTTCAGCTCGATGTCTATGATACGCTTGATAGCCTCCAGATCGAGCTGGTCGAAGGTGATAATCTCGTCCAGACGGTTCAGGAACTCTGGCGAGAACTGCTTCGACAAAGCTTTCTGAACGATATCGCGGGCATACTGTTTGTCCTTCTCATTGAGTGCCAGTCCAGTGCTACCCGAGGCACTGAAGCCTACGCCTCGACCAAAGTCTTTCAACTGTCGCGTACCTGCATTCGAGGTCATGATGATTACCGTATTGCGGAAGTCCACGAATCGTCCGTTGCCGTCGGTGAGTCGTCCCTCGTCGAGCACCTGTAGCAGGAGGTTGAACACATTGCCATGAGCTTTCTCTATCTCGTCGAGCAGGACGATGGAGTAGGGATGGCGGCGCACGCGTTCGGTCAATTGTCCACCCTCTTCATAGCCCACGTAGCCCGGAGGCGCACCAATCAGGCGGGAGGTGTTGAAACTCTCGGTATATTCGCTCATGTCAATGCGGATCAGGGCATCGGCACTGCCAAACATGAATTCTGCCAGTTTCTTGGCGAGATAGGTCTTACCCACACCGGTAGGTCCCAGGAACATAAAAGTGCCGATGGGATGGTTGGGGTCTTTCAGTCCCACGCGGTTACGCTGGATAGCCTTCACCATCTTATCGATGGCTGCATCTTGGGCAATCACGGCAGCCTTCAGCTCTTGGGCCATGCCTTTCAGACGGACGCCTTCTTCTTCAGCCATGCGCTGGGCAGGCACACCTGTCATCATCGAGATGACCTCCGCTACCTGTTCCGCATCGACCACCTGACGCTCTTCACCCTCGCCCTTGCTCCAACGCTCATTGAGGACTTTCAACGTACCTTCCAACTGGGTCTGACGATCGCGATATCCGGCAGCCAGTTCAAAGTTTTGGTTCTTTACGGCCATCTGTTTCTTCTCCTTCACGTGAGCGATCTCTTTTTCGGTCTCGATAATCTCAGGTGGAATCTGAGTATTTCCAAGATGTACGCGTGAACCGGTCTCATCCAGTGCGTCGATAGCTTTGTCAGGCATGAAACGGTCTGTCACATAGCGGTCTGACAATTTGACACATGCCAGAAGTGCCTCGTCAGTATAGGTGACGTGGTGATGCTGTTCGTAGCGGTCCTTAATGTTATGGAGAATTTGCAGCGTCTCTTCGTTGGTAGTGGGCTCCACCTGCACCTTCTGGAAACGGCGTTCGAGTGCTCCGTCTTTTTCGATGGAGTTACGATACTCATCGAGCGTTGTGGCTCCGATACATTGGATAGTGCCTCGGGCCAAGGCTGGCTTCATAATGTTGGCAGCATCCATGCTGCCAGGTGTAGAACCGGCTCCTATGATAGTATGTATCTCGTCGATAAAGACAATCACATCGGGGTTGGCCTCGAGTTCCTTCATCAAAGCCTTCAGGCGTTCCTCAAACTGTCCACGATACTTTGTTCCTGCCACTACACCCGTCATGTCGAGCGTATAGATACGTTTGCCAAAGAGCATAGGACTAGTGTGATGGTCAGCAATGAGCTGTGCCAGACCCTCCACGATGGCACTCTTGCCCACACCGGGCTCGCCAATCAGGATGGGGTTGTTCTTCTTTCTTCTTCCCAGAATCTCGATGATGCGCTGAATCTCCTTCTCACGTCCTACACAGGGATCCAGCGTGCCGTCGATGGCAGCCTGCGTCAGGTCGGTGCCGAAGGTGTCGAGCACGGGTGTCTTCGAGTTCTCTTTCTTTTGGGCAGTAGTCGTGGCCGATGAGCCGGAACGGGCCGAAGCGTTTTGCTTACCTGTCTCCTCGTATTCCTCCTCGTCTTCATCGGGCAGGCCGATGCCGTTGGTTATTTCTTTATTCTTTGAGGCAAAGAGTATTGCCATCGCGTCGTCGTAATTCATGTTGTTTAATTCCAATACTTGTTTAGCACCGTTGTTCACTGCATCATGTAGGATGGCGAGCAAGAGGTGCTGTTCGTCCACTTTAGTTGTTCTCTGGATACGAGCCTCCAGTACGGCCAGTTTCAAGATGTTGCTTGCCTTCTCGTTGAGCACGAGGTCGGTGGTATGGATGGGGCTGTCGATCTCGTCTTCCCTGACACGCTGTTCCAGTTCGGTCTTCACGCTCTGCATGTTCAGGTTCATCCGATTGAACAGGTCGATGACGGGACCGTCCTTGCTGCGAAGCATACCCAACAGCAGATGCTCAGGACCTACGCTCCGGCTGGCAAGACGGGCAGCCTCCTCGCGGGAGAAAGCTAATATCTCTGATACTTTTGGCGAAAATTGACTCGTCATGTATATGTTCGTTTTACCTTATTAATACAATTTTGTGCAAAGTTACGAATAATTCTGCAAACATCGTGCCATAAAAACAGAAAACTTTCCGCTAAAATAGCTTAAAAGGTTTGGCTGGTCGCAAAAAAATAAGTACCTTTGCACGGTTAAAAACGCGTCAGCGGGCTTAAAAAGTGCCTTAAACGCGAAAATGGTCAAATTGCATATAGTCAAATAGTAAAATAAAAAGATGGATCAAACATTCGACAACGACAGAATTATTAAGATTAACATCGAGGAGGAAATGAAGTCCAGCTACATCGACTACTCCATGTCAGTCATTGTGGCACGTGCCCTTCCCGATGTTCGCGACGGCTTTAAGCCCGTCCACCGCCGTATCCTTTACGGTATGATGAACATCAACAATGTCAGCACACAACCTTATAAGAAATGTGCGCGCGTAGTAGGTGAGGTGCTTGGTAAATACCACCCTCATGGCGACAGCTCCGTCTATGGTGCCCTCGTTCGTATGGCCCAGGATTGGAACATGCGCTACACGCTCGTAGATGGTCAGGGTAACTTCGGTTCCGTTGACGGTGACTCTCCTGCTGCCATGCGATACACTGAGTGCCGCCTCTCAAAGATGGGTGAGCACATCATGGACGACCTCGACAAAGAGACCGTTGATATGGCACCCAACTTCGACGATTCACTCGTGGAGCCTACTGTGATGCCTACCAAGATACCTAACCTGCTGGTGAATGGCGGTAACGGTATTGCCGTAGGTATGGCCACTAACATGCCGACCCACAATCTCGCTGAGGTTATTGACGGCTGCTGTGCCTATATCGACAATCCGGAAATCGATACCGACGGCCTGATGCAGTATATCCCAGGACCCGACTTCCCCACAGGTGCATATATCTATGGCTTGCAGGGTGTGCGTGATGCCTACGAGACTGGTCGTGGCCGTATCGTGATGCGTGCCAAGGCAGAGATCGAGAGTGGTGAGACCCACGACAAGATTGTGGTAACAGAAATCCCCTATGGTGTCAACAAGGCCGACCTCGTGGCTTATATCGCAGATCTCGCCAACCAGCATAAGATTGAAGGTGTAGCCAATGTAAACGATGAGTCTGGTCGTCAGGGTATGCGTATTGTTGTCGACGTGAAGCGTGACGCCAATGCCAACGTACTGCTGAACAAACTGTTTAAGATGACAGCCTTGCAGAGTTCGTTCTCTGTCAATAATATCGCCTTGGTGAAGGGCCGTCCCCGTCTGCTCTCTCTGAAGGAATGTGTGAAGTACTTCGTGGAGCACCGTCATGACGTGACCATCCGCCGCACCAAGTACGACCTGAAGAAAGCTCAGGAGCGTGCCCACATCCTCGAAGGATTGATCATCGCTGTGAACAATATCGACGAGGTCGTCAGGATTATCCGCAACAGTGAGACTCCTTCTGATGCCCAGCGCAACCTCGAGAAGCGCTTCGAACTCGATGAGCTGCAGTCGAAGGCTATTGTAGACATGCGTCTGTCACAGCTTACAGGTCTGCGCGTCGATCAGCTTCACCAGGAGTACGACGATCTGCAGAAACTGATTGCCGACTTACAGGAAATCCTCGACAACCCAGAGCGTTGTAAGGAAGTGATGAAGAACGACCTGCTCGAGGTGAAGGAGAAGTATGGTGACGAGCGCCGTACAGAGATTATCCCCTTCGATCATGAGTTCAATGCCGAAGACTTCTATCCCGATGATCCCGTTGTCATCACCATCTCTCACATGGGTTACATCAAGCGCACTCCGCTGAGCGACTTCCACGAGCAGGGTCGTGGTGGTATGGGCTCTAAGGCAGCCCGTCATCGCGACAACGACTTCACAGAATACATCTACCCTGCCACGATGCACAACACGCTGCTCTTCTTCACTCAGAAGGGTCGCTGCTACTGGCAGAAGTGTTACGAGATTCCTGAGGGTGACAAGAACTCGAAGGGCCGTGCCATTCAGAACATGCTCAACATTGAGCCCGACGACTCTATCAACGCCGTTCTGCGCATCAAGAACTTCAATGATGAGGAGTTCCTGAAGACCCATTACGTTGTATTCGCCACCAAGCAGGGTATCATCAAGAAGACTCGTCTCGATGCCTATAAGAATGTTCGCGCTGCTGGTGTGATTGCCATCAACATCAACGAGGGCGACGAGGTAGTAGGTGTTCGCCTTACCAACGGCCACAATGAGTTGCTGCTCGCTAACCGCAATGGTCGTGCCGTACGCTTCGATGAGAACGATGTCCGCACGATGGGCCGCGTCTCTACAGGTGTCATCGGTATGCGTCTCGACGGTGGCGACGATGAGGTGGTAGGCATGGTATGCGTCAACGATCCTAACGAGGAGACCATCATGGTGGTTTCAGAGAATGGCTACGGTAAGCGTTCTGAGGTGGAGGACTACCGTAAGACAGCCCGTGGTGCCAAGGGTGTGAAGACACTCGCCATCACTGAGAAGACAGGTCGTCTGGTAGCCATCAAGGTGGTGACGGATGAGAACGACCTCATGATCATCAACAAGAGTGGTGTGCTGATTCGTCTGAAAGTGGCCGACGTTCGTGTGATGGGTCGTGCTACCCAGGGTGTACGTCTGATCAATCTCACGAAGAAGAACGATTCCATCGCCAGTGTCTGCAAGGTGATGCACTCGCAAGCCGAGGATGATGATATCGAAACCGCACAGATTGTCGATGAGGAGTCAGCCGAGACTATCGATACCCCGACAGATAATAATCCCGAGAACAATTAAACGATTCTGACATAATTACGTCAATATAGTAAAATCAGTAATAATAACATTTTCAACCAAATTAGAAGGCTTATGAAAAAATTAATGATGATGGCAGTGATGTTCGTAGCAAGCGCTACAGCATTTGCCGGTGACAGTGACGCTTTGAAGGCTATCCTCAAGGCAAAGACCTATGCAGAGGCTGAGACCCTGCTCAACAGCAGTCTCGCTTCACTCGCTAACGATGCCGAGAAGGCAAAGGCTTACAATAAGCTTGTCGACCTTGCTTACGAGGCTTTCAACGATCAGAACGCTATCATAACCGAGAATCAGGTCAACAAGCAGATGGGTAAGGAAGAGAAGCCCGTCGACGAGAAGCTGATGGCAGAGATGGCTTACAATGCGCTGATGGCTGCACAGCAGTGTGACAACTACGACCAGAAACCCAACGAGAAGGGAAAGGTTTCTCCGAAGTTTGACAAGAAGAACGCCCAGCGTCTTTGGACAGGTCCTCGTAATGCATTGGTAAATGCAGGTCAGGATGCCCTCACTGCTCACGATAACGCATTAGCCCGTAAGTACTGGCAGCTCTTCGCTGAGTCGGATGCATTCCCCATGTTCAAGGAGTGCGACCGTGAGGCCCAGAAGCCTTTCTTCGGACAGGTAGCCCGCTTTGCTGCTATCTTCGCTTATCAGGACAAGGATATGGATAAGGCTCTCCAGCTCGCAGACATCGCCATGAAGGATCCCGAGGAGTATGAGAATGCCCTCAACCTGAAGCTCGAGGTTCTTGGCAATGAACTCAAGACCAAAGAGGATTCTGTGAACTACTGCGGCAAACTGAAGGAAATCTATGCTGAGCACAAGACCGACGGTGTGATGGAGAAACTCTACAACACCCTGCTTGGTCTGGGTCAGACAGCCGATGCAGATAAGATTCTGGACGATGCACTCGCTGTTAATCCTAACAACTTCGTAGCTCTTGCTGACAAGGGTCTTGCCCTGCTGCAGGCTCAGAAGGCTGCCGAGGCAGTGACCTATCTGCAGAAGGCTTTCGATGTAAAGTCTGACAATGCCGTTATTGCCACTTATGCTGGTACTGCTTACAGCGTACAGGCTCAGGAGATTGAAGATCCTGCCCAGAAGAAGGCCCTCTACAAGAAGGCTATCGAATTCTTCGACAAGGCTAAGGAGCTCGATCCCGACCGTCTGCAGGCTAACTGGGGTTACAACCGCTACAACGCCTACTACAACTACTATGGCGAGGATGCTCCTGAGACCAAGCAGGCCGAGGCTGACAGTAAGTAAATCTTTGTATCTTTGCGGTCGTATTAACTCAAACCCCTGTAACCTGTTCACACAGCGGCTGGCCTTCAAAAGCCAGCCGCTTTAGCTCGTGGGGGCTCCCCTTGTGAGCTGGGGGAGGGGCCGCGTACGGCTATTAGGCTAAAAAATTCGCTTGCACTTTCTGCACTTTTAACACCTAAGGTGGACAATTTGGGGTGGACAATTTGGATGATGAAACTACGGATGTACACCATATTGTCTGAAAAGGAAAACACCTGACCCCTCTGACCCCTGCGCCCCCAATCGTCATTGTAGTGTTGGACAGAGGGGACAGAGGGGGCAGGTAAAAAGTGAATGAGCCATACTATACGCGCACGCGCGAACTTGAAG
>Ga0247611_10002716_pt1 | contig 27749 bp, 49 predicted proteins | sample 177DNAGHGhighgp2_FD_192422 | JGI IMG/M metagenome (GOLD analysis project Ga0247611, IMG submission 192422) | Sheep rumen microbial communities from Palmerston North, Manawatu-Wanganui, New Zealand - 1770 DNA GHGhigh gp2 | ecosystem: Host-associated > Mammals > Digestive system > Stomach > Rumen... | reverse complement strand
CTCCATTAGCTTCTCCGATAAGAGGATCTCCTGTTACTTCTTTATATTCATACCCTGCAATTTCAAATCTATCGCAATCACTTACATCATAAGTTTGTACTCCACGAGCAAAAGTAGTTGCTTCTACTTCTCTATGAGTTGGCATAAAAATTTCATTTCCATCTTCATCCAAATAATTTACAATAATTGTATAATAAGGAGTTTTAAGGACATAATTTACACTATAAATATCATTTTCACTATGCTTTTGATGATATACAGTTCCGACTCCATATGTATCTCCATTATAAATTACTGTGCTACCTGTTTGAAGTAATCCTAATTCTTCGCAATGATACAAATCATCAGCAAGAATAGTATAAGGGCCAAAACTAATAAAAGCATTAGATGGCACTCCATTATTTAAAACTCCACCAGGCTCAGAAGAAAAATAATAAGTAACTACTATATATTCACTATCTTCTAATGGTTCAGCTGGTTTCTCTAATGATAAATTATTTGAATAAGGGAAACCATCTATATTATAAGTTGTTCCATTAAAAGTATAACTCCAATTATAAGAAATATCCAATGAAGTAGTTAATACATTATCTACAAATGAAACAGAAGTAGTTTGTTTATCTGCCCCTTTAGTACCATTAAAAACAACATCAGAATATTCTACATTATCAGGGTTATGTAGATTTAAAGTAACTGTCCCATATTCTGGTTCTGGCTCTGGTGTTTCTACTTCTTTTACATAATAAACATTTAAAGTAACAACATCACCAAAGTTAACGCTTTCATAGCTTTTAGTCATAACGCTAACATTTTCTCCGTCAAAACAAAAACAAATGCCAGGCGTACCATTAATAGAACAAGTTACACGAGAAAAATCTCCATATAAATCTCCATAATAATACTCAATAGGAAAATCCCACATACCTGTTTCTTGTTTTACGTCTGATGCTACTAATTCATCATTAGTATAAATATTTACATTATAAGTAATTACATCAGCCGCATAAGCCGGGACGATTAGAAAACAAATCATTAGTACTACAAGCAAACATACTAAAATTTTCTTCATCTAATTATTCCTTTCTATATTAAATTTTCAAGGTTAAATAAAATAAAAATGTAGGTTTTTTCCACTTCCGCAGATTCCCATGGATTGTCCTTACCTATTTGGGCTATGACCATATACCCGCACGACCTACTAACACTTCTGCTCTAAGGATAGTTTAGTTCAGAACACTATCAAACTTCTTGGGGACTTTATTTTACTTTGTTGCTCCAATCCTCAAAGGTACCTCACCATATGGTTGGCTAATTGGTGGGCCGGGTTGGGATCGAACCAACCGAGCCGTTAGGCACTTGATTTACAGTCAAGTCCGCTACCTTCTACGGGATACCGACCCATATAAAATTGTAGTTTCTATTCAGTTTATACCACTCCAGTAGGATGGACGTATGAAACTACAAAACAGTAGTCCAATGGTGGGTAAGGACAGGATTTGCACCTGCGAAGCTCAACGAGCACCGGATTTTAAGTCCGTGCTGCTGTTCTCAAACCTAAAACTAGATTCAGTTATCGGTCCGGTTCCTTTACTACTTGGATACTCACCCATAAATACAAGACTCTTTTTTCTCCCAAAATGGCTGGAATATTATAATTGCTGTAAGAGCCTATTGGTGGATAGGGTTAGAGTCGAACTAACTTCCCGCGGTGGACTTTATCCAGCACTCCCCAGTGCTACCTACCCATATATTTTGCTTATACTAGTTCTTACTAACCATATAAGCACGCACTGTATTTTACATCATTCAGTTTACCAGTGATGGCTTTTTCCCAACATTATTAGTAAGATAATAAGGGAGAGGTTGCTTCTCAATTATACGCTGAAATCTTATTAGAACGCTTTCATTATGCGAGATTTCTATTGTTTATTTGCTAGGAACATTTGAACCTTTTCCTAAGCGTAAAGTGTTTTTTTCTTATTGGCGGAGCAAACACATAAAATCCATACCAATAAGTTTCTTGGTGCCGCAGGAGGGCTCCGCTCCCCCGACGCTTGGCTCTTCAGGCCAACGCTCTACTAACTGAGCTACCGCGGCATAAATCCAGGAGAACACTAGTAATTCTCATTTTCGGCACTGGGAGACCTGCCGCCGCTTCTAATTTTATTAGTCTCAAGCAGTATTGACTACCATAGTTTTCATTGGTTTGGCAACCAGTTAGCCTGTTCATTATCGAGCCTGGCCCCCGGCTCTACGGAGATATTTCTCCTTGGTGGCGATGGTAGGTGCTGCCCCTACTACCCCCGCGTTATCAGCACGGAACTCTGCTGTTGAGTTACATCGCCATATAGGACATTTTTATCCTTTACTTTCCACGGTGGCTACTACTCCTAATAGCGTTTCTGGCATTTTTCGCGCATCCTACGCAATCTTCCAGCGAGGGCATAGAACGCTCCCTCCCCATCCGTTAGGCTTTCACTCAAGGATAAAAATTAAGCCCTAAAATATAAATACAAAAATTTTGAGGAGCCTTCGCTCTACACTTTTGATTACCTTCAATCATATTCGGTCATAGACTACAAAAGGCTGTGCTACAAAAGCGTCCTTTTATAACATCTTTTGCACTAGCATACACTAGCTACGTTCTAGTAGGGTTGATTACCTACACCTTTCACAGGATATTCAGCAAATTTTTTCAATAATCTTTTTAGAATTACCAATCCAATATTCTAAATATCATTCTCTAAAAAGCCTTTGCGCTTTCTGCTACTCGGATGCTGGTCGGACGTTATAGTAGAATTTCTTCTACATCACCGCATACGGAATTGTTGGTATTTCCAAGGTTTGATACAGTCACCGGCTAAACCCTTACTTGGATTCGGCTGCGCTTATCACACAGCTTTCTATTGCTTCCGCCGTCCTTCGGCTACCTTTGATTGCGATAATCTCAGCACAATGTCTTTACTTATTCCCTAGCTGGGATTCGGTTTTTCAGTCACCATCAAACCGCGGTCCAGTATCCACAAGTATCCTTGTTTCGTTCCTGCCGAGCCCTTTACGACATTTCTCAGCACGGACATCGCATCCGTTCTTCACTGAGTTCTCAAAAGTTGTATTTATATTTTAAGACTTAATAACTAAACATTTAAAATCACCTTTTATTTTTCATTTTCTATAAATATTATATCAAAAAATTTTTTAAAAGTCAAATTTTCTACTAGACGCAAGACGGATTTGAACCGTTAGAACAGATACACAAAAATCTTTTCATTAACCAATAAAAAATTGCTGTATGCGTCTAAAAAATTATAATTTTTTATTTACGAGACTGTTTGAGTCTCGTCCCGTAACCCCGTGTTTATTATACTGAGCTTTCTGGACTCGGTACTCGCCAGCTCAGTTTTGATATTTAATTTATCAAATGGTGGACCTGACAGGACTTGAACCCGCTACCCCCTGCGTGCAAAGCAGGTGCTCTCCCAGATGAGCTACAGGCCCATATTAGAGTAGTGATGGTCATAATGACTGGCCCAACTTTCTATCCAGTATTTATCTACTCTTTTTTACAACGTCAGAGTAATATTTCGTTACTCATTGTCAATGGGTTAGTTTTCACCCATGCCGTTTATAGCGGTCGTTTAATAACTAATTTTATAGGATTTGTTCCAGCTCCAAAGGCAGACCAGAGTATTAAGTGCGATAGCCTATCGGCACTCCTATTTTTTGGTATTAGTTAAACCTTTTTTGTATAGTTGAACCGGCGGCACTATACACCCTGTTGGTCGGGTTTTTCCTAGGTCCGGTGACCCGCTTTCATATCCTCACCCATGCATAGGCTTCATAACGACAGAAATGAATTTGAAAGAAACTGCCGGAGGCCCGAAAATATCTTTCAATATTTTACTTCAAGACCTCATTAGTGATTATATTTGCCTTTTATTGAGTTTCAACCCATCACTAACGGGTGCGTTCTCTATGGCGATCCCGACGGGTGCTGCCCCCGCTATCTCCAGCGTGACAGGCTGGCGAGTCTGCTAAGTTCCTCCTCAGGACCATATATAGTGGCTATTTATGTTTATCACTTTTAGGTGAATAGAAGGGCCACAACTCCTCCAGTTTTATCATTTAGCAAAAAGGGACTAATGCCCTTGGTACCGAAAGTGGGACTCGGACCCACACGTCTTTCGACACCCGCTTTTGAGGCGGGTGCGTCTGCCTATTTCGCCATTTCGGCATATAAACGCACTTGGTAATTACCCTTTCCTCAGCGGCGTCACTGGGTATAAGAGTTGGCTATCTAAGGCTCTTATAATACCTTACTGATATTTTGCTTTTTTACCATTATTTATAATATCAGATATGGTACTGACGGTGAGATTCGGACTCACACTGTCATGCTCCTAAGGCATGTGCCTCCTGCCGATTGGGCTACGTCAGCATATAAAAGGGAGTTTTTATATTTTCTCCCATTCTTCAATAGAAAATTTTTTTATTTCTGTTGATTTGTGCGGTAAATTATATTTATCGCACCATTTACGAATAGTATTATCAGAAACTCCAAATTGTTTTCCAATCTATGTAAATGGTAATGTTCTAATAAGTTTTTTTAATTCTTCTCTACTTATTGGCATTTTTTCCAATGGGATAATAAAAATTCCTTTGGCAGATTTATGATAACATTCTTCACATCTGGTAGCGTTCAAACTAATTTCTTTCCCACAATCAATACAATAATTTTTTTGTTTTTTTTTTATTATCTAATTTTTAATAATATAATCTTTTTTTGTTTGTCTATTTTCTTCTAAAGCATGACAATTAGGGCATAAAATCATTAAATTTTCAAAACTATTATTATAATGATTACCATCAATATGATGTAATTCAAGAGGAATTTCTTCATCAAGCCACATAGATAAACCGCATTTTTCACACTTATAATCTTTTAGGCCATCTTTTAAAAGTTTATATTTTAACTCAGAAGATTTTATCTATTTATTAGTTCCAAGATATTCTATAGCTGACTTATATGTATTAGGACCTTTTTGCTAACCTTTTTTATTCTACTATCCAGCATACTCAATACCCATTTCTTTTAAATAATGATTAAGAGTTTCTTGTTTACACTATAACTATGCTGCGATAAATCTTTTTGGCTATTCTTCTTCAATCCATTGTAAAATTTCATCTTTGCGTTCTAAAATATCAGTTCTCATAAAAATTCTCCTTTTTATATATTTTTTTCTTTCATTATATTATAAAAATTGAACTTTTACAACTAATTTTTTTCGCCCAAAAAATTGAACTTTTACCAAAAAATATTTTTAATGGTGCGGAAAGCCGGACTTGAACCGGCACGCTACTATAATTTCGCAATAGTCCCTCAAACTATCGTGGCTGCCATTACACCATTTCCGCATAAACATTACTGGTAGTTGTCATCCCTTCTAAGCCGCCAGTCCGGCATGCCGCCTTCCGCAGGGCACCACGTAGAGTTATATATAACACTCTCAACATCACCAGCCCCAGTAACGCTGAGACTAGGCCACTCGCGAGTAGATTCACTACCATATCTCTTTTTTTGACAGTTGGCAGGAGAAGCCAACAATGGTACCCCGCTAGGGACTTGAACCCTAATTTGACAGATTAAGAGTCTGCTGTGTTACCATTACACCAGCGAGATATATAATTAATGGTTATAAACAATATGTAGCCATATAGACCGCACATTTCAAACTGACCCATCACAGTTTCAAAGCAAAGCCAGTTGGTTGAGTATTCCTACTTTACTATTGGACTGGTAACTCAATGGAACCTTCTCGGTAAGATTCGTCCTTATCCTCCCGTATTGTTTCGCCAACGGGATGCGAACATCGCTAACCTTTCAGCCTCCGCTTGGGCGTAGAATTATTCCCACTCGGTTTTACTCCCGATATTAGCCTGGGCATTCAAGCCATCCCAGTGGCTCTTACGATGGACGGTACACTCTATAGTCGTAAGTCGCAGACGGTTAAATATCTATCCCACCGACAAGCAAATGGCGGGCTATCATAGAGTTGAACTATGCTATCAAGATTAACAGTCTTGCGTTCTACCGATGAACTAATAGCCCATAATAAAACTGTTTTATTTATAAACAGTTTTTAATTTTTCTAATGTATCCCAATAAATTTTTTCATTGGGTTCAATATAATGTAAATCATTATTTGTAATTAATCCATTTTCAATTCTTCTATGACAATTACTACATAATAATACACATTTTTTAGCTTCTCTTAAATATGCTTCTCTACTTCGTGTAGTTGAAGCACTGCCAACTCCAAATTCTTTTTCTTCTGGATTCAAATGATGAAAATCATATAAAACAGGATTATCTTCTAACCCACAATAAGCACATTTATGACCAAATGCTTCTACTAAGGCGATTTTAACTCTACGTCGTAAATCAATTACTGCCTATCCTTTATGATTTATTGAATCATTTAAACATCCACAAGACTAAGTAGCTCCACTTGTTAAATGATTAGTTTGAATTTCTTTTTGGTTCCCACAATCACACTAACAAAGCCAATATGTTTTTCCACTTCTACTAGGAGCTTTTGAAATAGCTACTAATTTTCCAAAACGTTTTCCAGTTAAATCTAATGCTTTTGGCATTATACCACATCCTTTCATTATTATATAAAAAATGTGATATATAATTTTATCTCATTGGTCCAAAAATTTTTAACTCTTTGAGATAATGATTGGTACCTCAAGTTAGATTCGAACTAACGACCTTTTGAATATGAGTCAAACGCTCTAACCAACTAAGCTATTGAGGTATATTCTAGACGGAATAAAAGTTTTTTTCCTGCTCTACCAATTGAGCTACTCTTTTTACAGAGGTTGGGCTCGAACCAACAACACGGGGTTTTACAGACCAATTATCTTTTAATTTCAAGTTGCTGTATCCGTCTATTTCCTTTTTTCTATATATATTATATAATATTTTTTTTAAATTTTCAAGTAATTTTCCAAATACCAAGGATTTTGTCTCACCAATTACGATAAGAAGTAAATTACTCCTTATCGTCACTCAAAAGAGCATGAATTTCATCAGTAGTCATAAAACGCATAACACTAGGATTTTGACTAATAGTAAGAAGAATCATTGCTCTTTCTACGTCTTTCATAAACTTAGACATAAGACATCTTCCTTTCTTCTGATATTTACTTATTCAGAAAAAAGTTTTTATTCAATTTTCTTTTTTTGCCCAAGCGCATCACTCAGGCCAAATATCTTCACTATAAAGGCAATTTTCATATTCTAACTTATAACCAAGTTCTTTGGCAATTTGAGCACCATCATAACGATCTACAAATGTTTCAAAACCATCAATGAGAACAATAAATCCTTGTGTGTCATTATTTTTATCTCGTTTGATACCAAGTTTAGAAATTGTTTCAATACAATTACAATGACGCTTTCCTGAAATGATAATAAAACCTGTTGTATTTTGTGGAATAACTTTAATTGCAGAACATAAAAATTTCATAATAAATATACTTTAATTGATATTAATTCTTATGAATTATATAAAATACTATTAATCCATGCTTTAATTTCTTTTCCCAGGGTTCTATTGGGAGTTCTATTCGCATATGTTTGAAGTGCTTCTATAGCAGCATAATCTTTATCAGGTCGAAGAACAAAGCAGTTTTCCACAAGATCACCAGTATCAGATTTAAGAACAATGTATTTTCGTTTCAATCCATCGTGCTTTTCCTGCGGCGACAACTCGATTACAGGCACAGTTCCGTCATCAAAATTCTCAAGGATCGCTTCGACGTCCTTATAAGTCAGTACGGAGCCACCCTCTGTCGCATAGCTAAATTCGTCCAGCAAGGCTTGTTTTTCAAAGTATTTCATATTTTTTATATTTATTCCTTTCTTCTGGATAAGTTGGTGCCCTGGGTTGGATTCGAACCAACGATCACCCGATTATTAGCCGAGATAGCAAGATTTGAACTTGCTCCACTGGCAGGGAACTCAGCCTGCCAAAAGTGCTGCCGATTACACCATATCTCGAAGTCGGGCGCTCAACCAGCTGAGCTGCCAGGGCATAAAAAAAGGCATATAATCAAACTTAGCCTTTATTATATTTCGCACATGTACGAAATACAAGTTATTATGGTGTGTCGGGGTAGTAGTAAGCGTTTTTCGTTCGCCGCAACCTACCGAAACCTTCTCGTTTTATTGAGCTGGCTTTTTGATGCTTGCCTACCGACACAAAACGGCACTGTCGCAGTTCCCGCGTCAATCCTTAAACCACCGGCATCTATGGCCGCTACTCATACAAGAACCATCCTCTTTTAAAGGGTAGGCTATTCCATTGAGCATCTTGCATGATGAGTTGGGGTTTCACCAACAACAACGTCCCCTATACATTGGAAATATTTCCGCTCTTCGGTACGCCGCCAAATCAATCTCGGACCGCTGTCTAATCGCGGCCACCGGTCGGTAATCCAGGACCGGCTTCATCTAATCAATAGAAGTCTCGTGACCAACTTCTTGGAGGCTTTACACACACTATTTCGTCTACTTCGGGCATCCCCTCACGTCTAATAATGCTCCTCTTTGTATGCTATTATATTCGGCCAATAGTTAAGCATCAACTATCAGAACGGAACTCTTCACGATGTCTCGTCAGGTTTTCAAGCCTGATATTTCCGCCGCAGCGAGGAATTTCAACCCCTTAGCTAAGTTGTAGGTTATACCACTCCATAACGTTGAGCCTAACACTGACTTGAACGCTCACGCCCTACGACTAAAAATCTTTGTTTCTTTTTGAAACAGTGAGGAGTAGGGAACAATCTCAAAAGTCACCGTGTGATAAAGTTTATACAGGATTACCCACGGTCTTGCTATAATCGGTGGAAATAACTTTTCTTTGGGTGCGACCCAAATACATTCATTATTTCAAGACCTTTTATAAAGGGCTGTTTATTAGTTGCATAAGCCAAAATAAATAATAGGTGACACTCTTCGAACTGAACAGCCCCTTATAAAAAGGCTTGAAATTTATTTCTTACCTTTTTTCTATATATATTATATAATATTTTTTTAAAAAAATCAAATAAGAGATTTTTTATTTTGTCATTGTCGCTCCACAGAAAGGACAATAGTCCCAACTATCGCGAGAAAAAGAATGACAAAAAGAACATTGATAATCTAATCCATCCCCATCAAAATCATCAAAGATCCAATAGGCTTGAATATCTTCTCGCACATTTTCATCAGGTAAATCTTCAAGGAACATAAGCATATCCCGCATTTCACGTTCTCTATCAAATGCATCTTGACAATTTACTTTTTCTTTATATTCAGTAGTATGTTCTCGCCATTCAGCAATTTGCTTCTCGGCAATTGCTTTGACTGCTTCGCAACGCTTTACAACATCTTCTTTTAGGATATATCCCATTAGACTTCTCCTAATTCAACATAGTATTTACACAATTCGGTAAATTCTTTATTTGAAAGGCCAAATACCTCAAAATAGTTCCATTGATAACAAATATCAATGGTCAAATCACCATCATCATAAATAGTAATCATCCAGTCTCCGGCAATATTTCTACTATCATAAATACCGCAATCACCTTCTTTGTAATACTCTTTAATAATTTCTTTTGCTTTTTCAAGTTTATTCATTATTTTTTTACTCCTATCATATAAGCGCCACACCGAGGGCAATGATTCCAAGAGCTACGAGCCCAAAAATGGCAATGAGAACATTGATAATCCAATCCATCACCATCAAAATCATCAAAAATCCAATAGGCTTCCGTAAGTGGACAATCAGTCATACGTTGACGATTTCCATCATACCAACTAATAATACTACCAGTTTTTCCGCATTTCATACCATCTCCACTATATCCTTGATTTCTAATGAGACATTCATAACAGTTTTGCGGATTACCTATATTAATTACCATATTTTTTACCTCATACTTGCACCGCAGTTAGGACAAAAATTATAAAAAGATGCTGTCCAAGGATCAATGGTAAAATGGCAATGAGAACATTTATGCTTATGTTCATCAATTTCAATCCAATGTGCTTTTATTGCTGGTTGAATATCTTCAATGCACGGAATAAAATCCAGCGTCTCAATGACATAAGCTGCATTGAAAACTTCATTATCCCAATTAGCATCAATTTCAGCCTTATCAATTTGTGCAATTACATCATCAAGTTTTACATACTTCATTATCTTTTTCTCCTACCATATAAGCCCCGCAATTTGGACAAAACTTATGAGACCATTTACCATTAAATAAAATTGCAGGAATTTCAGACTTACAATAAGAACAAGTTGGATTTACTCCTGGACCAATTATCCACTTAGCATTTATGATATCAACCCTTATTTCTGCTTTATCAACTTGAATTTTTACATCATCCATCATTTTTATTTACCCCAAGGATAATATCTTATAGTACCACCATCATAATCAATATGCCACTCTTCGAGACAACGGCATCCACTTTTATCATAGTGCCTAATCCAAACGTCTCCATTAGGGCGATACCAGTTGGCATAGTTCATACGAGCCGCATAAGCATCATCATAACTATAAAAGTATTCTTTATTACTACTTCTATATTCATCGTCTTCCGTGCAAATACTATAAAGTTCAAAATCAAGCATGTCTTTTACCTCCTTTCTGTGCTCGTTCAGTTGCTTTATCAATAGTAGATCTATGTAAACTTTCGCATTCTTTTAACTTCCCACTTTTAATAAATTGATTAAAATTAATTGGAGAATATCCAATAACATCAGCACAACAATTTAAATGGCCTTTTTTATTTTCTCCTTTTTGATTATGATCATGCCCATGAATATTAAAAGCCCAAGAAATGTTAATTGGTTCATGAGAAAGAAGAATTTTTTCACTAATCATAAGCGGCCCACCATATACTTCTTCAAAAATATCTTGATAATTTGACAATCCTAAATCATGATTTCCTTTAATCAATATTTTATGTCCACGTAATTTTTTCACGCAGTCTATATCGCCAAGATCTCCTAAGATAATAAGATGATCTTTTCGTCCTACTTTACTATTAATCATCTTAATTTGTTCCTCAGCAGAAGGCCGATTAGGAAAGACTATTCTTAAATCTTCGTCTTCATTAAAATGAGGATCAGAATAAATATATACTGTTCCTTCTTTATGCCAGTGATCAAAAATTTTATAAAGTCCTTCAATTGCCATAAACTTCTCTCCATATTTTTTCTAACATTACTTCTAAATTATCATTATATTTGATTTCATACAATGGAATTTGATGATTACTACAATATTCTTTTTTCATTGGGTCAGTAATTTCTCTTTGCGTAGTACCCCATTTTTCATTAGTATAATGTTGTCGTCCCTAAAATTCTATTAGCCCTAAAAGATTATCATTACTATCTAATAGAGCAAAATCAAATCGTAAAGGTCTAATATATTTTAAATCTGAAAAGCTATACTCCTGTTTATACTTAATATTCTTTATATCTAAAAATTTTTTAATCTATTGCTCTCCTTGTGATTTTTGACATCCACAAGATATTACATTTGATCTTCGCAAATCAGTTTCAGTCGCATATTTAATATTACCACATTTCAAACACTGGCATTTCCAAACTACATTTCTACGAACTCGTTGTTCTGTTTTTTCTAAAACCAATAAATAATTAAAAGTTTGTCCTTGGATATCTTTAATTAAAGGTAAAGCGCCTTCTTTTCTTTTACATCCACAAGAAACTCTTGTTTCTAAATTATTTGGGCTGATTTTTATATAATTTCCACATTCACATTTTGCTACCCACTAAACATTTCCTTGTGGACGATTTTTATTAGAAAAATTATTAGTTGTTCTATATAACAAAGTTAAATATTTCTATTTATAATTAGAATAATTTTTTGCCTTACCAACTGGTATTTCTGGCCATAACTATTTTGCCTCATCTAATGTTTTAGCTATCTATTTCGCCATTTTCTTTTTCCCCTTCATATATAATAGTATAATTAGCCTTTTTCCCGTGGCCTTCTTTTAGGAGAATAATACCTTTTTTCTTCAAATTTTCTTGTGTTCTTTTAAAACTTGTAATAAGAGTAGTTTCACTTTTTCCTAATCTTTTACATACTTCTTGAAGTGTCATATTTTCATCCTCCTTTCATTTATATATGAAAATTGTATAGGCAAAATGTATAAACTTTGTCCAAAAGAAATTTTCAATAAAGCCCTTCAATCATTAGTACACACCTCGCCAACCCTTATACCAAATAATATCAGAATCTGTCCGTTCTATATATTCTTTCGCATCATCTTCATTATAAAATAATTGAACTGATACAAGTTCATTATTTTTCATTCCTACACATACAAAGATTTTCATTTTTTACTCATGTCTCCCATAAAAAATTTCCATCTCTGTCAAAAGTAATAATAGTACTATTTCATCCTTCTGCATCATCAACTACAACAGAAAAAGTCCCATCATCATAATGGATAAGGTCGTGAAGATAAAGAACAGATTTTAATTTAGTCAAAAATTCATAATTACTCATATTTACATTCCAACAAGATCCATCATAATTTTTTCATAATTCTCTTTTACTTCTATAACATTTCCATCTACGGTACCAATAAAAGTATTTTCAATTATACTTTTATCATTAGGAGTAATAAATACAATTTTATCTATAACAATACAAATAGGAGTGTTTTCCGTTGGGTGATGCAATATAATAAATTTCATATATTTTCTCCTTACTAAGAAGCAATTTATTCAATCACAAAATCACAAACAGGGCAACAATCATTATTTCCTTCGTCGAGAAAATCGTGCCAATCCCAATCGTCTCTATAAATAGGTTCTCCACATTCAGGGCAAATAAAAAATCCTTCTTCTCTGTCTACCTGACAGCCATAATCCCACTCAACGCGCTCTGCAATTCTGTTCCAAATTTCTTCAAGCATAATTATCAATTCCTTTTCTTTATTTTCTATAAATATTATATAATATTTTTATAAAAAAATCAATTATGAGAAAAAAGAAACTGCGCGATTACCCGTCCGTATTGAACTATACGGGCGCATCAACAGTGTTCGCGCAGTTTCTTTATTATTCAATTACTTCTAGAATACAAAATCCATCTTCAAAATAAAGAGAATATCTAAAATTGGTTCTAATACCCATTCCATATTCTCGCCAATTCTGTAAATAATCATCCATATTTTGAATTTGAATTCCAGTAGAAATAGAAGATAATGATTTTTCAGACATTTTTAGTACAATTGGTCCTTTTAATTCTACATATTCACCCAGACTGTCATTATTACTTTCTAATCTGATATTTCCAATTTTATAATCAATCATAACCCTAATTCAGCCAACATCTTACGGATATTTTCAGTTTCTTCTTGTGTAATTTCAGCAGGCTTGAATTCAGTAGCAACGCCACCAGTAGGCATATTTTCAAAGTCAATGTCATCTTCATTACCTTGATTACCTGCTGTAAAAGGTACTTTTGGACAAGTCAAAGAAATAGCTACATTCATCATTTCTCCATTCCCATCATCAGCATTCACATAGATTTTTTTATCTGCAATTCCTAAAAAGTTTTTTCCAAAAGCATTACGAATAATATTTTCTACTTCATTTTTTGCATTTGTGCCCTTAGCCATTATTGTTTCTCCTTTTTTGCTTTTTTCTTTTGTTTATTTAGTTTTGCTAATTTAGCATATAATTCAGAAAATTCATATTCTTTTGGGATATATTTCCATACTCTATCACATTTAGTCTCTAACATTTTTATTACTTTTTTATAAGTATCTTTCCACATACCTTCATAAAAATGTTCCATATAACTATGTTCATAAATATACCCAACAGATAAATTTACACCCGCAATTCCCCAATCAGGGCAAATTATACTAATATCAGTGAATGTGCCTTCTTGTGTCTTGAAGCCAAATCCCTCAATAAACTTAGTAAAATCTTTGTTATCACAGTCATAGAACACACATTCTTGATAACCTTTGCGGTCAAGTTGAATAAGATATGAAATATCTCCAAATAACTCATCTTTTTTGCCACAAACAGTATCTGCGCCTGTCCCTAAGGTTTCTTCATCAGTGGTAAAAAGAATATGCGGTCTTAGTTTAGTATTTTCTAAAATTTGAAGTATCATATATACCCCGGCTCTATCATCAGTTCCTAAACCATTAGGAGACCACCATACTCCTTGTTCAGCATCATGATAAATTAACATATCTTTACGAGTATCTTCTTTGAATACTATATCAAGATGCGCGAGAAGGACAATGGGGATTTCACCTTTTGCTGCGATAAATTCATATTTTCCCGCAGTTGTTATAATATTATTATATCCTTTTTCTTTTAGTTTGTCAATCAAATAATCATATAATTCAATTTGAGTTTTCTGTAATATCTCTCTAAACATTATCAATTTTTTTCCTTTACGGGTCTAAGTAAATTTGGATTAGCCAAATATGTAAGAGTTTCGCAGTAATGACAATGCCCTCCACTTTGACAGCGCATACGGCAATTACTTCTTCTCTCTTGGAACTCAGGAGGTATCATGCGATTATAAATAGTCTTATCTTGAATATCATCAACCAACATATATAATTCGCCGGGCCATTCATGATTTTCAGCATATATACGATATAATGCTTGACCTTTACGATTATCTATATTGATAATTTCGCAAACATCTATGGCTTCAATCTTTTCTAAATCTTCTGGTCTAAACCATCCACCAATAATAGGTTTATAATTCCATGGGGCATATGCTTTATAAGGGCTTACCCTAACCTCTACTGGAAGAGTATTTACAAAATCTAAATTATGGGCTAATTCGCCAGCAATACGAATAGCGCATACTCCAACTCCATGAATGAGAGCCTCTGCTTCATATCCATACTGAATAGGATATTCAAAATAAAATGGGATACCACGCTTACGGCAAGGTTCAATTATCATATTACCAAGGCATACTTTGAATCTTTTTTGTGTCATAATATAATACTGATAAACCTTATCCCATTCTTCTTCGGTAATATTATCTTGAATCCATAAAACATATGATGCTTCTGGATTTATTTCCATCAAATCTATGATAGCCTCATTATCTCTCCAATCAACGAAGATTTCATCGGCTTTTTTCAAATATTCTTTACTCTATCTCGCAGACAGACAATATTTCAATATAAACACCTACTTTCTTATAATAATTATATCATATTTTTTATAGTAAGTCAAATTTCTAATGAGTTCTTCCAAAATTTTCCAAAAGCATTTTTTATTTTGGCATGGCGAGCGCAGGGGATGGTGTGCGGCCGGAGGAGCCCATGCGTTCCAATTATCAAAAAAACGAGAGGCATATAACCTCTCGTTTTTATATTATATATCTATTTTATTAGGCAAGAGAATAAGCAGCGTACTTGTGACTCTTACCGTCAGCACCATCGGCCGCAATCTCAGTCTTTACAGCCTTGTTAGCGGCAACAAGGGCGGTAAGGCGATACCCAATTTTAGCCACACTTACATCGTCGCTCGCATCACCAGTCGCAACAACACGGTCAAAGACCTCATTGCGGGTAGCAGGCTCATCGGTCAGAACAGAGAAGACGAGATCCATAAGAACATCGCCCTCAGCGCGCTTAGCAGCCGCACGTTCCTTGGCCTTGCTGGCACGAGTATCAAGAGCGGTAATCTCCTTCTCGCAAAAAGCAACCATATCTGCTATGGGGATATCAGTGCCGCCGCCGTTCAGAACTGCCATAATGCCATTGAAGTAATCTTTCTTAGTAATCTTAGGAGTATTCATTGTAATTTTTCACCTTTCACATAATAATTTTTTTTGTTTGATTTGTTTTTTTATTTTTTCTTTATCTTACATATATATTTTATAATATTTTTTTTAGAATTTCAAGTCTGTAAGGAAACTGGCTTGTAAAAAACTTCGGTAGCATCATCAACTTCTTCCAAGTAATCGTGCTTATACTCCTCACAAATCTGGTTGATATCTCCACGAATATAAAAGATTTCTTTGAAGCGCTTTACATCTTTTATCATATCATTAGTAATATAGAAGTGCTGCTTACCGCCCCAACCTCTAAATTTCTGATAATATCCAAGAGGCTCTTTTGTAAAGATATCCTTATATGATATATTGTATTCAGGGTCATAAGTCCAAACTGTATCATCATAAAAAATAGGAGTCTCATTATAATTATCAAGGAGACATTCACCATTTTCATCGGTAATAGGAGCCCATTTGAGTTCTATAATATTACAGTCTCCATCAAGATATGTCTCACCAGTAATGTCATCATTTACTGTACTATTTTCCCAACAATAAGAACAAATAGGACCGTCAGCATTTTCTACATAATATGCTTCACCCTCAATCCATTCACCACAGCAATCACATTTATAACCCGGGAAACAAGACTGACACAGAACCTTATCACTGCGCTCTTCTTCACAATCCAGATAATCACCACAGCACATACAGGTGGCATCACCGCCATATGGGATAGTGTAAATATGATGCCATCTTTCACTATTCCATTCATGATAACAACTTTCATAGAAATTACTATTTGTATCATGATGTGGTCTATCTTCACACATAGATTTTAGCGCAGGATAATTTACACGCATACGATGAGTGGTGAGAGTGCCAATATCATTATACATATGATATGTCGTTTCAGGAGTAATAGAATAGAAATTTTCTTCATCAAGGTCAATATTATCCTGAACGTTCAACTCTTCATCATTATATTCCCAACCCAAATTCTTTGCGGCAAGTTCTTTTATCCACATAAGGGCCGCATTTGTAAGGTTTTCGTCTTGGTAGGGATATCCTTTGATTTCCATGATAACTCCCTCCTGGACGATAAAAAGTTCTCTCCATCTTTTACTATTCCATTCAAAATCTTCATCAAGAAGTCTAAAACTTTTATGCGTCATAGTATGTTTAGGATTATGAAGATAAGCCACAACAATATATGGGGAGTTCATACACTCAACTGTGCCCGCACGATAATCACCAGGATTACATTCTCTACTCCATGCCATACAACTATCCCAACCATTGTCATTATCACTCATAGTCATAAAATCAAGTGGATGGATAGAAAGACAAAGTTCTCCATCAATAGTTGCCTGGTTGAAAAGTTTTGAATACCAGATACAAAAATCATCAAAACTACTTCTTCCAGCATAACTATCAGGAGTAAGAAAAGATGGGTCAAAACGTTCAGCCAAAGCAGACAAAATACGAGTGGGCTTCATACCCTTCATAATCTTCAAAGGCTTCTTTACAACAAGACCTTCGGGGTCTTTGATGATAAAACTTTCTCCATTATAAGCATTATTGACAAGAGGAATTACTGTAAAAATCTCATCAATGATATAATACTGTTCAACATCAAGATAACCGTTGACATATAATCCTCTTAGCCAACTATGAACCATATCAAGAGGAGCACTATTTTCTTTTACAAGATTTTTATATTCTCTTTCAAGTCCATCAGAGGACATTTTATAAGTAAATGGACGATGAAGAATTAGCTATCCTTCAAACATCTTTTCAAGAAAAACACTCTTTTCATTATCCCACTCATGAAGAACTCTATGAAGTCCTTTATAATTATTAGTCTTTGTGATATCACAATTATAATTAGCATATGCTCCAATATAATCTTCAATAAGTCCTTTATCTCTATCAGTGAGAAGTTCAAAAACAGACAAAACCACTAATCCTCTTTTCATTATTTTTTCTATAATAATTATACCATATTTTTTTATAAAAATCAAATTGCGGCCCTACGTACTAAGACGCAGAAGCCGCAATCCGACAGAAAAGGAGGGAAACAGAATTATTTATCAAACATTTTCATCATGGCAAAAGCCATAAGAGGATTGTTTGCATCGTTAAATAATATAGTTAGAAGTTTCAAGCAACAAATCTTCTATACATAAATCATTGTAATGAGTATAAGGAATTCTAATTAGAGGAATATTATGCTCTTTACAATAAGTATTTTTTATCATATCTCTTTGATGAATTTTTTCTAATGGTTCTCCCCAACCTATATTTTTATTATAATCAATAGTATGCTATTTACCATCATACTCTATAAGATAAGCATTATTGACAAAAAAATCAAAACGTAATTGTTTTTTTGTTTCAGGATTTATACAATCTAAAAATTTATATTCTTCTATAAAAGGAATATTATTCTCTCGTAATAAATTATAAATTTTTATTTCTCCACGAGATTTATTACTACATCCACAAGATATTTGTCCATTACATAAATTAGTTTTAGATACACTAATAATATTACCACATTCACATTGACAAATCCATCTTGTTTGTTTTTTATATTTTAAATCTCTACCTAAAACTGTTAGTAATCCAAATTTCTATCCTGTAATATCTATAAGAGAGGCTTCACTTGCTCGTTCTTTTTGTAAGCATCCACAAGACTAAGTACTACCAGTTTTTAATTTTGTGGTAGTAGTATAAGTAATTCCTCCACAATCACACTAACATTTCCATTTTCCATTTACTCGTTCTATAACTGTCAATCGTCCAAATTTCTAACCAAGTAAATTTGCTGTATTAGATTTTTTTATGCTTTCCATCCATAAACATCCACAAGATTTAGTCTATCCAGATGTCAAAGATGTTTTCATTATATCTTTTTCATTCCCACAATCACATTTACAATGCCAATACCATCTACCATTACGTTTTTCAGGTAATTCATACAAAGCAACTAATTTACCAAATCTCTATCCGGTTATATCCTATCTTTGCCCCATAATATTTTATATCTCCTTTATTGTTTTCTCATAAAATATTACATTTGGCTTTGATTATATTACTTATTTTTGTCCAATAAATATTTTAGAATAAAAAACTGAGAAAGATTATTCGATGTATCATTCTGATTCAGCATCATTAGCATCATAGGGTCAAAATCTTTGTCTCCATTAGCCAACAAGAATAAAGGCAAATTATTATTATTATTATTATTATTCATCAAAAGAAAAGGAAGCATTTTACCAAAAGGATGGTCTTCATCTGCTGATAATGTAAAATTATCTAAAACGCTAACAAGACAAGTCAGATAATCAAAATTAAAAATTGAATGTGCGGGAAGAATAGTCTTTTCAGTGCCGTCCTTCGGGTCAATTACCACAAAACGAGTGCGGTCATCATAATAGTCAGTGACAAACATCGGCACACCATTATGGAAAATTACATCACCATATGTAATCTTGGTAATAGCCTTGGGGATTTTATAGAACATACCAGCGCAATTGAAGTTCAAAATCTGAACATCCATCATGCGCTCATGCTCTACATCATAAGAAACATATTTACCAGCCTCATTAGGGATAGCATAACCATACATAGACATACGAATTTTGCTATCATTCACAGGGCCAAAATCAAAATTGAACATATCATTAGTATTCATATTATTTTTATTCTCCTCAGTATCAGTATCATTATAAATCGCTTTTTTCAATTTGTCAATTTCATCTTGTAATTTATCTATATTCCAACTACCATAACCATAATCAATAGAAATGGCACCATTGATATTATCATTTGCTCTTATAACAGTTGAATTATTAGCAATGTTATCAGGTCTAACAGTAGTAGTGGTCGCATTAGTCCAAACATTATTACCATAATAATTCCCGCCATTTGTTTTTACAGTATAAGAACCATCGGCGCTTGTTTGGACAGACCGAATTTCTACTCCCTCTTGGAGTTTTCCGTCAATATAAAGATTTCCACTATTATCAAAATTTACAGTTCCCACGTTATCGTCTTCTTTATGCCAGTTTATATTTGGAAAAATTCTATCTTTTTCTGTATCTGGCTCTAACATTGAAATTTCAAGGAACCGACCAAAATAATTTGTTTTTGGTGAAATTGGTAAAATACCAATAGTAAATTCTTCTACATGTGAACCATCATTAGACATTTCACATTTGAATTTTAGTTTATCTTGTTCTGATAAACGCACAAGTTCTCTCCAAAAAGGATAATCAACTTTTCTATATCGTCCTTCTTCTACGCCTTTACTAAAATTATTTAGCCAACTCTTTACATAATTACCAGGTATATCAGTGTAATATACTGACATATAAGACTTTTCTCCTTTCTTACCAAACTACACTCATAATATAAACATCGGGCTGTTTGGTAGAATTTGGAAAAAGCCTATGGTATTCTGCTTCACATTTCTCCCAGTCATCCCTATTTAGTTTATTTATTGCTTGATTGGCTCGCGCAATAGAAATAAATTCTCCATATTCGGCATCATCTAACATAATGCCAAAAAATTCTCCGCTTTCATCATACTCCCAATTCATGGTATAACGATAATCACAGTCATGGAGCGCATCCTACCAATCATAATATTTACTTACTTCTTCATCATTATCCCAATTACAACTTGGATAATCATCCCAGGTAATAGGATAACCATAACCAATTTTTACTCCATAATATGTACTCATTTATTCATATTCCTCAATTAGATACATAGCATGAAAACTGTCGCTATTTGGAAATAGTCTTTCAAAGGTAGTGCGACAATCAAACCATTGTCTATCACTGTCAAAAACGCCTTCGTCTATTTCAACAAAACTATCAGTTTCTTCCATTATAATGCCAAAAAACATTTCTTTATCAAGTCCAACATAATGAAAATATCCACTATCCATTACTTCATCTTCCCACTCTTCATAGTTGGGAGTAGTGTCATAATCGGGAAAATCCATGGGGACAAGAATATATCCATAACCAATTTTTGCTCTTCCGTCTTTCATATCTAAAAATCCTTTTTTATTTTCTTCTATAAATATTATATAATATTTTTTTATAAAAATCAACTAAATAAAAATTGGGGCTACTATTTAGTAGTCCCAATAATTGATGCCTTTTGTTTCAAAATATTTTAGTTCAATGGGTTGGAGTTTCCAAAGTTTAGTACTATAAGGGATAATAAATCTACATGTTTTATATTTATTCTGATATAATGCTAAATAACTATTATATTTGATTACTGTATCAAGAATACTATATTCATCTACTTTTGTTTCACAGTTTGCCACATAATTTTCAATCATTTCATATTCATTTACAAATTTAACTGATTTCTGATATGTGCCAATAACAAAAATAGGAGTAAGGATAAGGACAAAACAAAGTCCCATAATGAGAAAGAAACGCCATTCAAGAGACCCATTCACGAGTTCCATCGCAACAAGAATAATCGTGAGAAAGAATAAAATTACCCACAAAATAATCCAAGTCAGCATAATTTTTACTCCTTTATATTATACAATGCTACATCTTTTGAGAACTGTTTGATTACAATTTTTATAAACAGTATGGTCAGAAACGGTCCCTTTGATATGGTAAGTCTTGCCTTCTTCAAGACATTTAGAAGTAGTACTCCAAGTAAAGATATTACCTGCGGCATCTTCAAAGATATGGAAGGTACTAATGCCATAAGCACTTTCGCTCTGAATGGCTTTGGTACAAGTCAGCACAAGGTCGAGACGCTCACCAATCTTACCGATATGTTTGGACACACCAGCATCATAAAGTTTGCTATCCGCCACAGCCTTTACCTGCTCTTCGGGGATAAGTTGCCCGTCAAGACTAACTTCATCCCATTCAAGTTTGATAGGAGTGATGCCGGCCGGCAGAGGGTCGGGCATTTCAATATCAGAAGGAAGATACCAGCCCCAAGTGCGGGCATAGCGGCAAGGTGAGTCATGAAACCAATCCAACGCAGAATATGTATCGCCCTGGAATATCCAAATATATCCCTTCTCACCAAAACCGAGAACATCCCTACGAGATTTTGCCGGTTTGATGATAACTACTTCTGGATTATAACGTTTATATTCGGCTTCGCTATACGCACGGACTTGCTTGGGCCCAGATTTTGTCAGAACCTTTACATAATTACGCCCATTGACAGTGTAAATATCACTAATTTGAGGCAGATTTTCATAAGATTTGGCAACGAGGGCTTTATTTTCATTCATAAAAAATCACCTTTTTCCTTATTTTCTATAATTATTATATAATATTTTTTATAAAAAATCAAATAGGAGAGTAATTTGCCATTACTCTCCTGACGATTTTACTTTATCGGGTATAATAATTACTTCATCTTTAAGATAAATACTCATAATTCATTCTCCATATAAGCACCACAGTTAGGACAATATGGGGGTGTCGCATCCTTTGTATGACACCGACAAACTGAACACCGCCATCTATAAAAATAGTTATCTGTATCTATCCAATATCCTCTTACTACTGGGTGCATTTCAACACCTTCTAATGCTTGAATATTATCAATGCAATCTTTTACGCAAGCGGCAAATCCATCATTACAAGCATCTATGGCCTGTTGTTTTGTAATATAAAGTGAGTTATCTTTGATGCACATTATACTACTTTTTCTAATGCGTCAGCAGCATCTTCCAGCGCAAAATCATAGCGCATTTCTCCCACACCAACGACAGGATTTTCTTTTCTCCATCTTTGTGCAGCACTTCTCAGTTGTCTAATAAGAGGCTCATATTTTGCTTTTCTTTCTTTATAATAATCAGTAAATAGTTCATCCATTATTGTTTTTCTCCTTTGTTATATTCAACCATTATTACATGGTCATATTTATCATAATAAGTTTTTATATCATACTCCACTGGCATCAATAGCAATACCACTACAATTATACCACATTTTTTATACCAATTTTGGATAGCCTCTATTCCACCACATTTATCTATAACCTATTTGGTCAAATAAACATACTTTTTATTATCCATTTTTTTCTTGTAAAATGAAAATTTCACCACGTTGTTCTATAATATTATAATTATTATAAATGTCATAAAAAGAAGTATCTTCACTAATTATTACTTCATACTGGGGGATTTCTCTATAAACTGGTTTGCTATGAAAACAACCTATAACTACCGCAATTCCTAATATAAAGGCAAAAGACATACCAAAATTTGGCCCTTCATCTATTATAAAATAAATACAAACAATAAGGGCTAAAATCCCTAAAATAAAGATAATAATATTCCAAAAAGAGAAATCAAATCCCCAGGTATATCCTTCTTGGATAAGTTCAGTTGTTTGATTTAGAATTGTCATTTTATCCCTCCAAATAAGGCAACCAAGTAATGTCATACTTTTTCATGCGTTCAATACACCATTTATAAAGACTATCAAAGTCAATAAGATTTTCATCATCACTCTGATAAAATTCTCTTTTTGCCCACTCCATTTCTTTTTCTACCATATTATCAAAGATAGAAAGAAGAATTTCTTGGAGCGCTTCATAACTATCTGACGCACAATACAAAAGTGTATCAGTAGTATTTGCGCGAGGAGTCAACTCATAAAGAATATACATTATTACTCCTCCAATTCAGCCGGATATACCCAGGCAAAGCCATCAAGGTATCCTTCTTCAAAATAATATTCAAGGTCTCTCTGGATACCGCTAATATAATCTTCAAGAATTAGCGTATTATAAGGTTCATTACCACCTTCACGAACACTCTTGATAAGGATTTTTATTTTTTCAAGGCTATTCTTGGCATAACTTTTATACCAATGTTTCAACATTTCTTCTCTTGCGCGGGCTTCTGAACGAAAAATCTTTTTGACGCCACTATCATCGAGTTCAAGAACATATACGGTTTCAGTCATTTTATTTCCATTCCTTTCTCCAAGCCTCACGGACTTTTGGATTTCTAAAATCATACATTGGGTCATTCTTCATTTCACGAGGGTCCATCACAGGTGAATACTTATTGTTAGTAGAACGCCATACGTCAAAAATTTCGGTAATTGCTTTATTAGCAAATTCCCAAATATGAGCGCCATTGAAATGGCACCAACCATTATCACTATCCCATTTATCATATCTTTCACCAGTTTTGAGGTCAGTGATAACGAGATGGACATGAGGCATTACTGCGCCACTCTTATCATCATAGATATAAAAACCGGGATTGTCTTTCTGGCGAATGATAAAACGACCCCGCCATAAATCATCATTTGCGATATTTTTATTTATTTCGCGCACATATTTATTCATACGGCGCTGATGCTTTTTACGATTAAAACTTGTCATCCAGCCATTCATATTAATTCACTCCTTTAACCAGCATTAAATGAAGCAAGTACAACAATTCCTTCATCAATATCAGAAGCCGCAGTTCCAATTAACTTCCAATAAACTTTCTCGGGTGTTGAAGCCCATTCATTGAATTCCTCCCAGTTTTTCTGATACCCACTGGGATGAATTTTTACCGCTTCATCGCCATTTTTAGCACATACGATAGCCGAATCATATGTATCATAATTATTATTTTCTTCTTGCCAAATTAAATATAAATTCATAATTATCTCCTTACCATATCCGATGGATTAGATAATGCCGCAATTGTAAAGCATCTTTATTAGGAAAGAAACGCTTGAACTCATGCATCATGGCCATAAATGTTTCATGAGCATACTTATCTACTACTGGCAGTTCAAACATATAACCAGGGCTTGCCTGCGTCAGTTTGAGGCCAAAGAAATAATTACTTTCATCAGCATAACTATCTACACGAATAGTATAATCACTATCAATGAACTCGTCAAACATATCTTCGGGGATATTTGCTGCTTCATCGGCAGTAATCACAAATCCATATCCATAAATGGCTGTATAATCAACACTCATATTAGGCTTCCTCCTCATTCAACTGGTCTAACCACTGATATAAAGCAGTGACAATATCATTATCGCCATAAATAGTATCAAGATTAGTTTTGACAATTTTTTCCAGGGCGCAAACTCTATCAAAATGATTATTGATAAAGTTAATAGCCCAGATATTTGCCGCAAACTCATGAGGCATATGCCAATACCAATCAAGACTAAAATGTTCTCTTTCTTTGGGGTTGAGTTTGACTGCCTTATGCGCAAGTTCAAGGGTATTCATCAAATCTTCATATTCTTCTTTCGTGAAAGAAGAGAGCGTCATAGCGTGGCCTACCTCGTGTAGAAACGACATCGTGAAAATAGACACAGTTTTCTTGCATCCATATTCATAAAAGAAACGAGCAAACTCTTCATCAACATGGTCTTGAGTAAAAAGAGAGTATTCAATTACGTGTTTATCATTATAATAACCAAAGTCAATGCCCAAATCAACATCAACATTAGTAATATCATTATCAATCAGCCATTTTACCAACTGATAACTAAATGTTTCAATAACATCCATGATAAGAAATACTCCTTTTTCTTATTTTCTATAATTATTATATAATATTTTTATAAAAAAATCAATAGAAACCTGCGCGAACAATGCCTCTGCGTGCGCCATACTCAATACGGTTGCGGAAGCACTGTTCGCGCAGGTTCTTTTTTAGTTATCTTTATCTTCTTCAATCCAACGAAGTTCCATCATACCTCGTGCCAAATCAAGAAATAGATGCTGTCGCATTTCTTCCCAAGGCGGGTCATCAGGTTCAGTATAAACTCTATCATAATCATTCTTTACTGAATTCTCAAAAAAGATTTCAGTAGGAGTTTCTGCTTCTCGCTCTGGATTATTTGCCACATCAAGACAAAAATCTAAAAGAGCAAGATTACGCTCGTTAGCTGGGATATATGTATGTCTAAAATAAAAATTATACCAACGCTTGATAGGGTTGATAATATAAGTAATGATAACAGCACGAATAAATGCGTCAATCGTCTTTAAAAAATCGCCAATTTTAGCCACGTTTTTTCCTCCGGTTTTATACTTCTTCCATCCAGTCTCTATTTACATCAATAATGGTTCTCATATTTTGAACTGCAACAGGGTTCATAGAATGAATATGAACCTTGACTTTCATGTGGCGTAGATGTCCCATACGACGCATATCTTCAAGATAACGGAGGATATTGATGTAATCTCCACCTTGCTGCGTGTATTCAGTCCCAGCGTCATTATCCAAATCCAGATAAAATTCACTAACGCCAGTTTTATACATGCAACGCAGATAGCCCACACAATCATTCACTGTATAAAAATGAATAAAGCCAGCCGGAGTTTCACGAATATCATCTACAAAAATGTTTACCATTAAATTTTTATACCTAACCTTTCAAGAGTTATTTCTTGTGCCGAAGTTGGTCTATTATAACAATAATAACTATATTGTTCCATGTTATAAGAAGCCGTAGCACGAAGACGCCGAGGATTTTCATATACTTTGATATAGCCTGCTTCTTCAAGTTCAATTTGAGTTTTGTTAAAGATATATCGGGCTACATCATCATGGTCTTCTGGCGCGCATCCAAAGAAACCGCCATTTGGAGAAATCCAACCAGTAATGTATTTATCTTTCTTCGTAATAAGTTGAGTTCTAATTACATCATCCCAACTATCTTCTTCAAAAACTATGTCAAGGGGATGTGGGTGATAAACATGATATCCGCCATAGCGATTATAACAAAATTCGCCATCAAACTCCCAAATACCACTATCTACATTTTTCGCATTAGGATAATCATTATATTCATGGACGAACTTCATTATTCTTCAACCCCTATGTCAAAATCCTCAAAGTATACTTCATCAATATGTCCGACACCTTCAATGTATCCAGTTGTCTCTAATATCCACTGCTTATGGTCTCTATCATTAGCATCCAGATTATCACCATAATGATAAAGATAAAAGTCCCACAAGTAGGCAATCGCATTTTCATATTTCATGAAGTAATGATGAAATGCTGAATGAGAAGTTTCTTTCTCAAAAGATACAACATAAATACATCCGTCATAGTTTTCGCTATATTCTTTGAATGTCATAAATACATCCCTTTCACATTTTCTATAAATATTATATCATATATTTATAAAAAAATCAATAAAAAAATGCGCGAACACTGTTGATGCGCCCGTAATAATGATGGCGGTCGCGTAAGCACGGTTCGCGCAGTTTTCCTTTATTATGCTTTTACAATATCAACGATGAAAAAGCCATCAGTAGCATTAACTGTAAGAGAGATAACTCCATTTACACCGACACAAAGACCATAATCAGACCAAATAGTTTCATCATCGGTCAAATTACTTTCTTCTTGCCAGGCCAATTCTTGCCAAATTTTTGTATCAATTTTGAAAAAGCCTTCAAGAGAAGTTTCATTATCAAGAAAGTAAAGTTGTGTAAATTTCTGATATTCCATTTTATTATTCCTTTTTATATTACATGTTCAACATGTTCTGTTCCATCGTCATAGGTTGTATAAGCCCAATAATCGGCATCATCTTCATTTATCCAAATTGATACTCCACAAATAGGGCATTTAGTACAATACTGATATCGCTCTTCCACAATATCTTTATCACCAATATTGATATGATACTCATGGACAGTATTATCTGTATAGTCAGCCTTATCGGCATCAAAGACACAGCCGCACCAAGGGCATTTGAACCTCACCTTATAACGAGTATTTATTTCTCCTACTGAAATAATATTTATCATTGCTTGACAACTCCAAAAATTTTTGTTATAATATTAGTGAATAAGTGCTTCATTTATTCGCCAATCTTT
>Ga0247611_10002715_pt1 | contig 27750 bp, 23 predicted proteins | sample 177DNAGHGhighgp2_FD_192422 | JGI IMG/M metagenome (GOLD analysis project Ga0247611, IMG submission 192422) | Sheep rumen microbial communities from Palmerston North, Manawatu-Wanganui, New Zealand - 1770 DNA GHGhigh gp2 | ecosystem: Host-associated > Mammals > Digestive system > Stomach > Rumen... | reverse complement strand
TAACTTATACTTCTTGAGTAGTTCGTCTGCACGATCGTCTCCAAGTTCCTTTGCTTTCTTTAAAGCCGTAGCTGCTTCTTCATTCCTTTTCAATTCTGCTAATGCTATACCTTTTATTATATAGGGGTCAGAATAGGATGGATCAATTTTGATGCACATGTCTGATGTGGTAATAGCATCTTCCAGTTGGTTCACTTTTAGTTGTAAGGAAGCCATTTCGGCATAATAAGTGGGTTCCTTTTGATTCAAAACGATAGCATGAGCAATATCGTTCAATGCCTGCTTATACTGACGAATCTTTGATTCACACTTAAACTTCAGATAATAGAACTCATGACTTCCACGACCATACATGAGCGTATCATACTTATTATAATCTGCTACCGCTTTCCTGTACTCTCCAGTTGTGTCATAAATCCTTCCACGTGCCAGGTAATAAGGTGCAGCATTGTTCGTGTTTACTTCTTCGCTGACATTGATTGCACTATCCAATAAGACGATTAACTCATCATTTGAAGCCTGGAGATGACTCTTACATTGTGCCGCTTCATAAAACAGCTCACCATTTCTAAGGTCAGTTTTGGTAAGTCCCATGAACATATCATAAGCTGTCTGGTAATCTCCCATTGTATAGATTATCTGCGCCTGTTGGTGCAAATAAATAGGAAGGGGATTAATCTCATAGGCTTTCTTTGCCTCATCTAATGATTTTTGGAAGTTCCAGTTCGGATACTCAGCTTTAGGATAATACACTTCTTTCTCATAAATCAGACGTGAATAGTTCGAATGAGCAGCATCTTTCTTCTCCGCATTATCAATAGCCAATAACATGTCTTTATCAGCTGTGTCAAATTGCAGGCTACGTACCGCATTCTGTGCGCGTGCCATATAGCCTTCTGCTGATCTGGGGAACTGCCTGATAAAATCTTCAATATATCGTGTGTATAATACAGAGTCACCTTTATTGCTTGCCATCATCAAAGTAAGAAGAGCTTCATCTTCTTTTTCCGGTAAGGCAACAGGGATAGAGGTCTGGCGTAATGCCGGTGTGTTGATAGTCAGTCCGTTGATAACAAATGTGTTGGTGAAAGCAGCATCAGTAGCATGGAACTCATCTTTCGTCTTCGCAATCTGCAAGATACCGATGACCTGACCTTTCCCGTTTACCATTGGACAGCCCTGTGCATTCTCTTGAATCTTGTCGGAGAAGATATAGTAATTATATTTCTCCATGAATGTCTCAACACTCTTAACAGAATATTGCTTGCATTTTGCCTTTTTGACAGAATAATTAACAAGCCATACTTTTTCATTTGCTTTTGCCGGAGATGTTGCCAATGGTGCCACTTCAGGTTTACAGTTCACTCGAAACTTACAGATGTCATACAGTTCGTTGACACCTATCATGGCCTCTACATCCATCTTCTGCCCATTGGCATCGACGATTACTGCTTTTGCCGCATTGACAAAAGGCGTCCAGTCACTAACAGCTTCTCCTTTTTCATTGATAAAGAAACCGTGCGAAGAGGCGAGAATGGAACCGTCGGCCTTAAATGTGGTCAGAGAAAAGACCGATTTCCCAACATCCTGTACCTGTGAAGGTTGGGCAAGAGTTGTCAGAACTGACAATAACAAACAGAAAATTAAAAGATAAATATTTTTTTTGTTCATATACCTATTTATAATATATAATTGCTATTCAATTTTTAATAATGCCTTTGCATTGTCTAATGCCGCAAGAGAAACATCGCTTCCGCTTAACATTTGAGCTATTTCTTGCACGCGTTCACTCTGATTCAATTTGAACATCTGACTGGTCGTACCTTCTGAGGTTTCTTCTTTTACGACTTTATAATGGAAAGTACCCTTGGCAGCAATCTGGGGAAGATGAGTAATACTAATCACCTGACGCTCATGTTCTCCCATTTCAGCCATAATCTGTGCCATCTGTTCGGCAACACGTCCACTTACACCAGTGTCTATTTCATCAAATATGATAGTCGGGAGATTGACAGCCCCGCTTATCATCGCTTTTAAGGATAGCATTACACGTGCAATTTCACCGCCAGATGCTGTCTGACTTACTGGATGAAGCTCTTCGTTTTTATTTGCTGAGAACATGAATGAAACAACGTCAACTCCGTTTGCCGAAAGATCCTTAGATTGTAAAAACACCTTAAACCGAACATTGGGCATACCTAATGGAACGAGCCGGTCGGTCATTGCTGTCTCGATTCTCTTTGCAGCTTCTTTGCGAGCAGCTGTAAGTTGTGCTGCTAAACTCAGGCATTCATCCTTTATTTGATTAACTTTTTCTTTTTGGCGGGAAATCTCTTCCTCTCCATAATCAATATGAGATAGTTGTTGTTCTATCCCGTCTTTTATGTTGATTAGCTCTTCATTTGTTGCTACATGAAATTGTTTTTGAAGTGTATAGATCAAGTCTAACCTGTTATTGATCTCTTCTAATCGAAGCGGGTTAAACTCAACATTCTCAAGATTTGAGTCAATCTCTTCAACAATATCCTTTAACTCAATATAGCAACTTTCAAGACGGGAAGACAAACTGTTGATGGCAGGATACACATTTGTAATGCTCTCTATTTTCTGCAATGAAGTTCTTATCAGTTCAAGAGCTCCCGTGTCATCACCATTCATGGCGCTGGAGGTTTCATATAATGCACTCTTAATCTCCTCCGTATGGCTCATGGTCTCAGATTCCTGTTCTAACAATTCCTGTTCATCAGGCTGAAGATTGGCATCAGACAATTTGTTAAACTGAAACCTCAAAAACTCTTCGTTTTCTTTATTAGCGGCAATCTCTTTCTCTAATGAAATGAGTTCTTCTTCTGCATCTTTCAAAGCCTCGTATTTATGTTGGTATTCAGTTAATAAATCCTTGTCGTTTCCGATGATGTCCACAACACCTAATTGAAAGTCCTGTTTGTTCAACAACAGATTCTGATGCTGGCTATGAATATCAATCAATCTGTCACCAAGTTCACGGATAAGCGTTACGCTGACAGGTACATCATTAATAAAGGCTCGGCTCTTACCATTTATACCAATCTCCCGGCGTAAAATGGTCTCTTCTGCGTCATAGTCAAGGTCATTGTCATTAAAAAACTGTTCAAGATGGTATTGGCTGATATTGAAATGTGCTTCAATGATACATTTCTTATCTTTGTTTCGGATAGAAACATTATTTGCCCTTTGACCCAACAAAAGACTGATGGCTCCTAAAATAATACTCTTTCCCGCACCAGTCTCACCTGTAATGACAGTAAATCCTTTATGGAACTGAATATCCAGCTCATCAATGAGAGCATAATTCTTTATATAGAGCTGTTTTAACATTATTGCTTAATTTTTTCCCAGGCAGAATTCTGACTTGCATTAATAGAGAAAAGAATGTCATAGACAGTTTGCTTTTCTTTCTGTGTTCCCTTACCCTGGTAAATGTTAGCAAGTTCATCACGCTTGAAATCTGTCCAAATCTGAGGAAGCATGCTCATTGGCTTGTCTTCATGACATTTCTTCAGGTTTGTCTCAATAGCAGTAGAAATGTTCGTCCTTCCTCGTTCGACATTATTAGCCATCTCGTCTAAGCCATTGCGATAATACTCATATTGTAACTGCCGGAAGGGTTGCATACCGCCATCTAAATAGTCATTGATGATTGCAAAACGGTTTCTGTCATCTTCAAAAGACTTCCATCCGGGGAAATCAAGATTCTGGGCATTATTAACGAGATTCATGCATCGCTGGAGTACATCTTCGCCACCCATCGGGGAAAAGGAATCAAGGTCCAATCCGATTATCAGATAGGCATAATATGCTATTAATGCTGTCAGCTGATTGTCTACATTTTCATCGTTAAAGTTTAGCTGGTCGAACTGTGCAAACTGGAAATAGAAGCTGGCATCTTTATTATTATATAAAGTAGAAGTATAAGCAGAATTATATACAGGACGATTAGCTTGTATCATCGCAGAACATGTAAACGTATTAGAAGACGCATCATATTTGGTTACGGTAATATTGAAATTGCAAACGATGCGTTCGTTTTTCTGAAACTGCAGATTAGTCCATTGACGGTCGTTGATGAATTGTTCGAGCGTCTGTTGTAAATTGTCGAAGACACTGACATCAGTTCCTTGAATCTGATTATGATTGATAGTAACTTTTGCCTGCAACTCTTGACAATAAACATGTAAAGAAGGAGCCAATGCTAATAACAGAATGTATATAATTCTCTTCATTGTGTGAATTACTTTTTAATGAGTTCCCGTAAACGAATCCGGGTGAGAACCTGCTTTGTGTCGTTTGTAAAATCCCCACCTAACATCCAACTGTAGTAACCTGGATCCCGATGAAGGACATCGGTAACACTCTGGCCTTTGTATTTGCCAAAATTAAAGACCTCTTGCTTTCTTACTTTTCCATCGGAATCAACCAGCACGTTTCCGTCTTTGTCAGTCATCTCTTTCCATACAATCCTACCGGCAAAATCCACGTTGTTGTTAACCTTTGAGAATTCAGCAAGAACATCCATGTCATTAGGCAGATGCTTTTCCTTCTCTGGCTGTGTTTCGGGATTGTACATGTCAAGTTCACCTTGTAAGACTCTATATGTTGCCTCTGTATCTTGATCCGCCCTATGTGCTTCGAAGTCCTCTTCCATCTTTCTGCCACAATAGAACTTATATGCTGCAGCCAGATTACGTCTTTCCATTTTATGGAAAATGGTTTGAACGTCAATCAATCGACAATGAGAAAAGTCAAAATCAATGCCAGCCCGGATAAACTCTTCTGCTAACAATGGAATATCAAAATGATTGGAATTAAACCCTGCAAAATCACACCCCTTGAATTTGTTGTTTAATTCATGAGCGATAGCTTTAAAAGTAGGCTTATCTTTCACATCATCATCTGTAATGCCAGTGAGCTGGGAAATGAGTGAAGGGATAGGTCTTTCGGGATTTATTAAAATATTGCCCCGTTCTTCTTTTCCATCAGGGAAAACTTTAATATAGGACAATTGAATAATTCTATCATTAACAAGGTCAAGCCCCGTGGTCTCCAAATCGAAGACCACAAGAGGCTTTGTGAGATTTAATTTCATAACAAATAGTTTTTAATCGTTGAGCAGCATTGGCATAATCAACATGAGAACGTCTTCATTCTCAGGCTGCTCAGCTGGAACGATAATGCCAGCACGACTGGGATCGGCTAATTGAATCACCACTTCCGTACTATCAAGGTTTGTCAGTATTTCAGAAAGAGAACTTCCCTTGAAGCCGATATTCATGTTCTGTCCGGAATAATCGCATGTGATTTCCTCCTTGGCACTTGTTGCGAAATCGATATCCTCGGAAGACAGAACCAGTTTTCCTGTCTCAAGATGGAATCTTACTAACTGGCTACTCTCACTTGCAAAAGGAAGTACTCGGCGTAAGGCACCAACTAACAGCTTCCTGTCAATGGTCAATTGGTTGGGATTGTTCTGAGGAATGACAGAATTATAATTGGGATAACGTCCTTCAATCAGTCTACAAGAAAGAACGCCTTCTGAGAAACTGATCTCCGCACTTCTGTTATCGAATTTAATCACAACATCTCCGCTTTCTTTTCCTAAGACATTCTTCAGCAATGTTGCAGGCTTCTTAGGAAGAATGAATGAAGCTGGCGATTCGCTTTTGACCGTGAAGTTCTTGTTGCGAACCAACTTATGTCCGTCGCTGGCAACTATAGAAAGACTCTCAGAAGTAAGGTCAAAATAGATACCATTCATTACGGGGCGAAGCTCATCTTGAGCCGTGGCAAAAATGGAACGAGTTATATTATCATTGAGTACAGCTCCATCAACGGTAATTACAGTTGCCCCATCAGGAATGGACTGAGTGTGAGGATACTCATCTGCATTCTGAGCAGTAAAGTTATATAAGCCATTCTGATAAAGAATTCTAACCGTAAAATGCTCTGTGTCTACTTCAAAGGTCAATGGTTGTTCCGGCAGTTCCTTCACCGCATCTAAAATGGTACGATTAGGAACAGCAAACTGTCCTTCGCCATCACACTCGTCAAGTAGTACGTATGATTTCATCACATTCTCGCTGTCACTTGCTGTGATATTAAGTTGATTGTTCCTAACTTCAAAAAGGAAACTGTCAAGGATAGGCAGTGAGTTCTTGCTGTTAATCACTCTTGCTAACGTCTGAAGGCGATTGCTGAGCGAAGTACTAGATAAAGTAAATCTCATGTTAGTATTATATTTATTGTTTCTTAATTATAGGCACAAAAATACAAAAAAGCATTGTGTCGTACAAAAAAATATAGTGAAAAGTTTCTGTTTTTAGAACTATTTTATTAATTTCGCCAACGAAAACAACAAAATAAGCAACTATTACATATTATTATAATAAATACAATGGAATTACAAGGTAAAATTATTTTGGCACTTCCTGAAAGAAGTGGTGTGTCAGCACGTGGAGAATGGAAATCTCAGGATTTTGTAGTGGAAACTCATGAAGCATATCCTCGTAAAATGGTTTTCTCGGTCTTTGGTGCAGATCGTCTACAGCGCTTTAATATCCAAGTAGGGCAGGAGGTACTTGTTTCTTTCGATATTGATGCACACGAATATAACGGACGATGGTTTAATAATATCCGTGCATTTGATGTTCGTCTTGTTGATCCTGCTTCAATAGGAGCAGCTGGAGTTCAACCCGCACCTGCAGCAAATGCTTTTGAACCATCACCTTCAGAAGCACCGGCAACCCAGGCTCCTTTCCCTCCACAACCAATGGAAAGTGAGAGTACAGACGATCTTCCTTTCTAAGGAAACAGATAAAATGATGCGGTCTTCAACGATGATAGATAATAAGTTGAAGACCGCATTATTTAGATAATACCACGATTTATTCATTCATTACTTCCTTGTAACGTGATAATAGCCATTCGTTTTGTTCATCAATAGTCATGAAGCTATTATCAAGTTCTATTGCATCATCAGCTTTTCGTAATGGAGAGATCTCGCGATGACTATCCAAGTAGTCGCGTTCCTGTACGTTTTTAAGAATATCGTCGAAGTCAGCCTCCATTCCCTTTGCCTTCAGTTCATCATAGCGCCGTTGTGCACGCACTTCTGCACTCGCCGTGACAAAGATTTTCAATTCTGCGTTAGGGAACACCACCGTGCCTATGTCGCGCCCATCCATAACAACTCCTTTGTTTTCTCCCATCTTCTTCTGCTGTTCGACCATTGCTTCACGAACAAACGGAATGGCAGCAATAGGACTTACTTGGTTAGACACCTCAATCGAACGTATTTCTTTTTCAACTAATTCGCCATTAAGGTAGGTGTCTGGCCGGCCAGTCTCTGGATTGAATACAAATGTAATGTGGATGTCATTCATTTTCTCGGCCAGTTTTTCAGTATTGATTCCCTCTTCGTTTATCAATCCATTTCTTAGGGCATATAATGTGACAGAGCGGTACATAGCACCTGTATCTACATATATATACCCTAATTCTTTTGCCAAATCCTTAGCCATCGTGCTTTTTCCGCATGAGGAAAAGCCGTCTATTGCAATTGTTATTTTTTTCATAATTATAATGTATAAGCAATGTTGATTAAAATCGATGAACTGGAAACATGGTATTTACCATAAGCTAAGTTCAACTTGAAATTATTAAGTGACAGACCTGCACCTAAAGAAAATCCCGCCCAATTGGAACTCTTTTCATGATCGGAGTTCTCAATAGACATCTCTTTCGCTCTTCTAAAGTTATAACCGGCTCCAATCCAAATCTGCGGAGATAATATTAATTCGGCACCTGCAGAGAGGTGTTGTATAAACTTATAATTCCAATGCGTCAAATCTGTAAGCGTTGCTGAAAAGCGCAATGGAGTATGTACTAAGCGTTTGCTGATTCCCACTTGCAGGTCCATGGGCATTCTTTCAAAATTATCATCGTATGATTTAACTTGTCCTCCTAAGTTTTTAGCCACTAAAGAAATAGACAATTCGCTCTCATGATGATAATAATTCAGTCCCAGATCTACTCCCAAAGCCAATGAATTGTACTCACCGATATAAGAAGTGATAAACTTGGCAGCTACACCACCCGTGATTCTGTCTGTCAGGAGATATGAAAAATATCCGGCAATAGAAATGTCTTTTGCAGAGAACTCACCATTTTGAATGTTATCTGCATTCATTTCTTTCATAGAACCATAATTAATATATTGGCCGGAAAACGCAACAGATGCCCGTTCCTTAATCACCTTGTTGAAAGCAGCACTTGCTGTATTGACTCCTGCCATGTAATTCATATAATTAATCAAAATCGTTTTATCACTTACATTAGACAGGAGGGAGGGGTTATGGAATATCATGGATTCGTCGTCTTCAACAAGCGTAATGTTGTTACCTCCCAAAGCAGCTCCGTGAGCACTCACAGGAAGACGCAGGAAATTGTATACCGTCCGTCCATCTTGCGCTTGAATAGATGTCGCTAAAAGTGCTAAGAAGAAGCTTAAAACTATTTTTTTCATTTAAATAACCAAATTTCTCGACAAAGATACACCTTTTTTCAAATATCTGCATTATTTTTGCATTATCTTTTATAGATTTTAAGGTTATATCATTTTTGCGGTTGTATATTGCAGTTATGGAACAGAAGAAGAATAAGCAGGTAAACTTAGAAGACGAAAAAAAGACAAGCTTCTTGTTAGGTCTTGTTTTTGTCCTGTCTTTGTTGTTTGTTGCTTTAGAATTCAATCATGTTCCTGATAGTCTGACTTATGATGAGAATATCATTGATGAACTTGCTCAAGATCTTGAAATGGTGTCTACGTTAGAAAAAGATGATATTAACGAGATTGCAGTTATTCCGCAGAAGCAGGCTTCCTCAGAAAGGATTAAGGTTGTTGAAGAAGAAACAACGGTTGAGAATTCTGAGGTAGTTCAAGAGACTGGTACTTTAGATGCCTTTTCTCAGGAAGAAACAGAGAAGCCTGAACCACAGATTCTTCCTTCTACGACAGCATCAGATGATGCCCCGTTAAGATTCCGCATTGTAAGTCAATTGCCTGAGTTTCCAGGAGGGATGGTGGAATATATGAAATGGTTAACAAAGAATTTGAGATATCCGGAAGTAGCAAGACAACAAGGCATTCAAGGAAAAGTCGTCGTGTCGTTTATCGTCAACACAGACGGGAGCATTGCCGATGCAAAGATCGCTTCGTCAGTTGATCCGGTGCTTGATAGGGAGGCCATGCGTGTCATAAGAATGATGCCGCGATGGAAACCTGGCATTCAAAACGACCAGCCTTGTCGGACAATGTTTGCCGTTCCGATTGTCTTCAAATTATAATCAAGACAAAAATCAAAATAATATAACATTATGTATACATCAGAGGAACTTCTTAACAGTGTAAACAAATACTTATCGCAGATGCAATATGTGCGTGAGCCTAAATCTTTATATGAACCCATAAAGTATGTGTTGTCATTAGGTGGTAAGCGCATTAGGCCAATTTTAATGATGTTAGCATATAACTTGTTTAAAGACGACCCTGAGAGCATTCTCCCGATTGCCTGTGCAATAGAGACATACCACAACTATACTTTGTTGCATGACGACTTGATGGATAATGCCGATTTGCGTCGTGGTCACGAGACGGTTCATAAAAAGTGGGATGCTAATACGGCAATTCTTTCAGGTGATTCCATGTTGGTTCTTGCTTATCAGCGCATTGCCCAATGCCCGCCGGAAAAGCTAAAGAGCATTATAGACTTGTTTACTGAAACCGCTTTAGAGATAGGTGAAGGCCAGCAATATGACATGGATTTTGAGAATCGTACGGATGTGACAGAAGAAGAATACCTGGAAATGATTCGGCTTAAGACGAGTGTTCTCCTTGCATGTTCCATGAAGATTGGTGCAATTTTGGCTGATGCTTCAAATGAAGATGCAGAGAACATCTATAAGTTCGGGGAAAAAATAGGACTGGCTTTCCAATTACAAGATGATTATTTGGATGTATATGGAGACACTAATGTTTTTGGTAAGGCAATCGGTGGTGATATCATTTCCAACAAAAAGACATATATGCTTATTAATGCCTGTAACAGAGCCAATGAAAAGCAGTATGAAGAATTGACACGATGGATTACGCTAACCAGTTTTGATGCGGAAGAAAAGGTTAAGCAAGTAACCAGATTGTACAACGAGATTGGTATAAACAAACTGGCTCAGCAGAAGATTGCTTCTTATTTTGAAGAGAGTAAAAAGTATCTGGACGAGATTCATGTTGACGACAATCGTAAGACTGAATTAAGGAAATATGCAGCTGAAATGATGAAAAGAGAATTATAGAAATGCCATACAGAAGATTACCAAAAACCGATGCAGCCCGTCTCAAAGCCCTGAAGACACTACTCGAATGTAGTAGCCTATATACGACAGGTGTTCGCTTTATTGATTATCAGACACTCAACCGTGCACAACCAGCATACGAGCGTCTGCTGATGATGTGCGAGCAATACAAGGCAAGGCAACAGGCACAGATGCGCGTTACCCCCAAAATAGAGAAGCTTCAACGTAATGCAAGCATTTATATCAGTCATTTTATCCAAGTGCTTTTAATGGCTGTTGAGAGGGGGGAGATTCCTCGGGAGACTCTTGAATTGTATCAGATGGATGCTGAGACAACTGCTGTTCCCAATATTAAGTCAATAGACCGGTTGGTTTCCTGGGGAGAAAAAATAATAATAGGAGAGAAGGAGCGGATAAAAAGAGGTGGCCGACCCATTACTAACCCTACTATCGGGATGGTAATGACACATTTGGATGTCTTTAAGGATATTTTGGCGCAACAAAAGAAGCTCCAGGACAGGACTCTGGTCGTTCAGGAGAGTTTAGATAAGATTCGCCCTGAGATTGATGAACTTCTATTGGATTTGTGGAATCAGATAGAAAAGCATTTCGAGAATGAGCCTCCGGAAACTCGTTATGCTGAATGCCGTAAATATGGAATAGTATATTATTATCGCAGACATGAACCACATCTTTATTGATACTCATGCTCATTTAGATGGAGAGGAATTCAAGGATGATCTCGATCTTGTTATCAGCAGGGCTAAACAGGCTGGTATAGGAGGGATTTTCTTGCCGTCAATTGATTTGAACTCAATAGATGGTATCAAAAAGATATGCAATGAATACCCTGATTATGTATTCCCCATGATAGGATTACATCCAGAGGAGGTGAAGGCTGATTATGAGTCGGTCCTGTCAAAGATGCACCAGTGTTTACAAGATAATGCTATAGGCCGCCCCGTTATTGCAATTGGCGAAGTGGGGCTTGATTTTTATTGGTCGAGAGAATATGAATCGGAACAGCTTAAAGCATTTGAGCAACAAGTGGAATGGTCGGTTGAAACAAGACTTCCCCTTATGATTCATTGTAGGAAGGCACAAAACGAACTGGTACACATATTAAAAAAGTATGAGAAGCAGTTGCCCGGCGGAGTGTTTCATTGTTTCACCGGGAATGAAAAGGAAGCTGCGGAATTATTACAGTTTGAGGGATTTGTCCTGGGTATAGGGGGAGTCCTGACATTTAAGAAAAGTCATCTTCCCGAAGTATTGCCATCTGTAGTCCCACTAAGCAGAATAGTATTAGAAACGGATAGTCCTTATATGGCACCCGTACCGCTACGAGGACAACGTAATGAAAGTTCTTTTGTCGTATATGTACTGAAGAAATTAGCTGATTGTTACAGCGTGTCGGAAGAAACTATTGCGAGTATGACAACTCAAAATGTAAAGCGAGTATTTAAAAAACCTTATTCTTAACCAAATAATTATTAACTAAAAATCAACTCTCTATGACTAAGAATTACCTTAAGCAATTATTGTTAACCATCGTATTATTAGCTTCGGCTTCTAATGTGTTGGCTATTGATTTCCCAAAAATAGGAGAATATCCTGTTGATGGAAATGAATACATCTTGGTAAGTTATGTCAAGCCGGACATATTCTTTACGAGAACTTTTTGGGATGGAGCATATTATCTGCTTCCTTATGATCAGTCGAATTGTGAAAGTCATGCTTTTACCGCTCATAAAGGTGTGGACGGCAGCTGGTGTTTCTCAATTACTGAAAGCAATGGAAATGAAAAGTATATTGGTATTCCTGCCGGTACGGACAATCTGAATGGAAACCTTGATGACCCTGCCTATTTTATCTTAGAAGAGGGAGATGTCAGCGGATTCTATCGAATAAAGGCTGGTGAAGGGAATCCCAACTATAACGTAACTGACAGATACCTGCATCTGAATGGAGGTGGCCAGTTCCTAATCATTTCCGAACCCACTAATTCTTACTATCCAGATTTCTGGGGCGGTGTTCAGACAGAGATGGGAGATGATGGAGAGACCTACCGTTTGACGGATGAAAATGGTGAGTTTATTCCTAATGACCATTCTTCTGAGAATTGGGCTTTCGTTTCCCGTTCAGACATTCCGGCATTAAAGAACAGAATATTGTTATATGCTTCCATCAAGGACATTGAGGATAACTATCTGACGAATGAGACTTTCGCAAAGGGCTTCCAAGGTGCCATTGATGCGGTCTTACCTGTTTACAATTCTGAGACGCTTACGGAAGAAGATGCTGAAGCTGCAATGGCAATTATCAATGCCAAGTTCTCTTTATACCGTGAGATTCTTTCAGCAGAAGAATTGTTGTTAGAGGGAGAAGACGATGCTCTTAAAGCCGCTATCGAAACGGCAACTTCGGTATTCAACAACGCGAATGATGCCGCTCAGTTGATGGCAGCCCTGCAGGCTTTGGCAGATGCAGAGACAATCCATACCATCGGACAGGGTGACTTGACTCGTCTGGGCCAGAACATGAGCTTCGAGGATTTGTCTTCACAAGATGGCAACACAACTTCAGGTGTGGCTGCTCCTCCTTCCGGGTGGACATTACTTGTCAATGGCAAGCAAGTGACCAGCATATCTGAAGAGAATGCAGCCGGTCTGAATGCATGGGCTGGTATTAATGGTGACGGCACTGGAGCAAAAGAAGGCAACTACATCTATGGAATATGGAATTCAGGTATGCCAGAAATAGAACTATCTCAGACGCTGACTGGTCTGGAAAATGGTACATATACCGTCTTTGCCGCCGTAATGGTTGGAGCTAATGGTAACGGTTCAAGACGTACAACTCAGCGTATATTCGGCAACTTGAATACGAAGTATTTCGGAAGTAGCTACGAATACGACCTTACCCGCTTAGACAAATCAGACGTATATGATTTTGAAGGACTCTCAGAGCCTGTGACGGATACAGAACTACAAGAGATGAGTGTCCAGGCATTTGTCTATGATGGCACTTTGAAATTTGGCTTCCGCACCAATAATGATATTAAGGCTGCCAACCGTACTACATCAAATGGTGCAGGAGGAGACGGCTGGTTTAAGATTGACAACTTCCGAATCATCAAGGAAGAGTATAATCCCGATGATGCCTTGAGAATCTATGATCATTTTGTTGATGTCCTCTCAGAGCTGTTAGACCAATACATGCAGCAGTCAGTATATGACGATGCCATCGCCCTTTTGGAGACAACCAAGGTGACAACAGTTAATTCTCAGGATGAAATTATTAGCGCATTTCTGAAACTACGTGATGCTTGTCCAAAGATAGAGTCTTCGGTGAATGCATATAAGAAGTTAGAAGAAGCACTCAGGATTGCATCAGTGAACCTGTATGAGTACACACACTATGCAGGTGCTGATGAATATGGTGATATTGTCTTGGCAGCCGAGAACATGTATTATGACCATATTGCCAATGAAGCAGAGATTGAGGAAATGATACAGAAGTTGAATGACGGCTTCGATGCACTGAAACTATCCGGCGTGGCTGTTGGTATCTATGTGACAGACCTCTTAAAGAACCCCGGTTTTGAGGACCTTTCTGCTCAAGGAGATTCTGAGACTGGTGGTGTCGTTAATCCTCCATACGGATGGAATCTTTATCTGAACGGAAATTTTGTGACAAGTCAGTCGGAGATTACCGCAGCCGGTGTACAAAACTGGTGCGGCATCAACAATGGAGATCCAATCGAGGTCGTTGATGAAGAGGGTAATGTCATTACTCATCAGTATGTTGAAGGTACTCACCTGTGGGGTATATGGACAGAGTATATGCCTGATGTTGAGTTATCACAGACTTTATCTGGTATGCCTGCCGGAACCTACGTGCTGACTGCTAATGTCATGGTTCAGAATAACTGGGCTGGTGATAATATTACGACACAACGAATCTTTGGTAATGACTATATTCAGATGTTCGGCTCGGAAGATGCTCATGCCATTAACCTTCCCGAAGATGCAAAGGCTGCAAAGGCATTTGACGAATCAGGCGACTATGACCTGAAGAAACTTACCTATGCAGGATATACCTGCGAGAGTGGTGACCGGAACACAGATCTGCTACATCCCATGATTGTCCGCTTTGGCGTAGGTGAAGACGGTGTTGCCTATATCGGATTCAGAACGAATAAAGTTGGCAAAGACGGAACGGAAAGACCTGTAAGTGGTGCCGGGTGGTTTAAACTTGATAATTTCCAGCTGTTCTATGAAAGCGAGGACATTCCCACTAACGTGAAGGGTGTTACCGGTAATGTGACGGCTTCTAAGATTGAGTATTATTCGGCAGACGGTCGTCAGCTGAACTCATTGCAACCGGGTCTGAATATTATTAAGACCATCATGAGCGACGGTAGTGTAAAGACCATCAAATATGTCTTGAAGTAAGTATTAACATGTATGAGGGTGTACTATAGCAACATAGTACATCCTCATTTAATAAAAACTAAACTATGAGGAAATATCTATTTGTGCTTGTCCTTGCCTCTTGCTGCTGGTTGTCTGCCTTGTCTCAAGTGTCATTTGGAGAGTCTTCTTTGTTTAATGAAGACTGGCTTTTCGTGCTGGATGACAAGGAAGAATATTATAAGCCTGACATTGACGATAGCAGATGGCGTAGACTTTCCCTGCCGCACGACTATTCGGTCGAAGGCACATTATCCCCGTCATTGGCATCAGCAACAGGATACCTGCCAGGTGGTATTGCCTGGTATCGGAAACATTTTGTTCTTCCGGAATCTGCATCAGAATCTCTGTTCTTTATTTATTTTGAGGGGATATACAACAGGTCTGAGGTCTATCTTAACGGACATCTTTTAGGAAAGCGTCCCAACGGATATGTTTCTTTCATGTATGAAATGACACCCTATCTGAACAAGACGGGCGACAATGTTCTTGCCGTTCGTGTCGACCATAGCCGGTATGCTGATTCAAGATGGTACACGGGTAGCGGTATCTATCGAGACGTGTGGATGATAAAGTCAAATGAAACGCATTTGTCTCAATGGGGGAACACCTACCGTTTGATTAAAAACTCGCGTAGTACTGCAAAGGTGGAAGTTGCCGGGGATGTCTGCAAGAAGGATAATAACAACCAGAAACTTACCGTTCAGATTGATATCTTCGATGCCGACAAGAGAGTCGTAGCCAAAGCCCGGAAAGACTTAGGTAAGGAGTCTGCCTATTCTGCCGTGATGAACATCTCCAATCCTCAGCTATGGGATATTCATTCACCCTATCTTTATACCATTCAGACAAGACTATTGCAGAACGGGAATGAAATAGACAGGTGTGAGACGAAAGCCGGCTTACGCACACTTACCTTTGACCCCAATAAGGGATTTGCTTTGAATAATAAGTGGATGAAGGTAAAGGGTGTCTGTCTCCATCATGATGCAGGAGTGTTAGGCTCGGTCGTACCCAAAGTGGTGTGGAAGAGACGGTTGGAGCGCCTGAAGGAAATTGGCGTCAATGCCATCCGGATGAGTCATAATCCGCAGGCACCTGATCTGTATGACTTATGTGACGAAATGGGATTCCTTGTCATGGATGAGGCTTCAGATGAATGGGAGCACGCCAAGAGGAAATGGATAAAGGGATGGAACAGGGGAGAACCCGGCTATGACGGTTCCTATGATTTCTTTGAGGAATGGATTGATAATGATGTGCGAGACATGGTAAGGCGCGACAGAAACCATCCGTCCATATTCCTATGGAGCATTGGCAATGAGGTTGACTATCCTAACGACCCCTATTCGCATCCTGTCTTAGACGGCTCAAGCATCAGTCAGCCGATGTACGGCGGCTACAAGCCCTCTCAACCTGATGCCATGCGGCTGGGTGTGATTGCCAGAAGACTTGCTTCTGTTGTCAGGGAGGCAGATAGAAGCCGCCCTGTTACTGGAGCGTTGGCGGGGGTTGTAATGAGCAACGAGACGGGTTATCCCGAAGCGCTCGACGTGGTGGGATATAATTATACTGAAGACCGCTATAAATCTGACCATGAGAAATATCCGAAACGCGTTATCTACGGGTCGGAGAACAGGCATGATATTGATGCGTGGCGTGCTGTCAGTGACAATGACTTTATATTCGGGCAGTTCCTGTGGACAGGTATCGATTATTTAGGAGAGAGCGGGGCATGGCCGTCAAGGGGAAGCACTGCCGGCCTGTTGGATTTAGCAGGCAATATTAAGCCCCGTGGATGGTTCCGCGCCTCTTTATGGAGCGACAAGCCGGTCTGTTATATCGGAACCTATCCGATTGGCGGTTTCTCGAGAAGAGGTAACAGAGTCTCTACTGATGCCCCGGATTTGTGGAATTATAGAGAAGGACAGAAGATAAGGGTTGTTTGTTATACCAATGCAGTGAGGGCACGTCTGTTCCTGAATAACGTGGAAGTCGGTGAAATGAAAAGCAGGGACGAAAAGACTGGGACTATCTATTGGGATATTGACTATAAAGATGGTGAACTCAGAGCAGAATCGTATTCTAAAGAGGGAACTGTTGTCGCCCAATACGCGATAAGGACATCTGGCAGACCATACGCGCTGAAAGTAACAAGCGATAAAGAGAAACTGAATGCCGACGGGGATGTTGCCCATCTGTTGATTGAAGTGACCGACGAGAACGGCCAGCTTGTAAGACTTGCCGACAATAATGTTTATTGTACGACATCTAACAACATCCAACTGCTTGGCCTGGAGAGCGGCAATGTGCAGGACATGACGAACTATAGGGATAATAACCAGAGAGTGTATCAAGGTCGTCTGCTTGCCTACATCAAGACGAACGGAGCAAAAGGCAATGCCGTCCTACGGTTTACTTCTCCGCTTTTAGAGGGTTGTGAAATTACAATCCCTGTAGAATAATTTTTTCATGATGGTTATCAATAAGGCTGAAACCCATGAGGGGATTCAGCCTTATTTTGTGTATTTTATCATTTTGGAGTAAAATATATGAAGAGATTGTAGAGTATACGGAATATTTCTATTAAATTTGCAGAGGTTTATGGGAATACGAGGTTGTGTAAATGCAGAGAAAGAAAATTAACTGGATTTCTATTCTACAAGGTTGGGCCATGCTATGGGTTGTTGTAGGCCATTCTTTTATTGGAAGTGCCGATCATCCAGAAATGTGGCCATTGTATGTTAGGGTACTTTATAAGTTTGCCTATTCATTTCACATGGCATTATTTATGTTCACATCTGGTTATCTTTTTTTTATGACAAGATTGGCAGATGGTGAAAATAAATGGCCATATCAAAAAGTCATTGTTGATAAAGCGAAACGATTGTTATTACCTGGTATCGTCTTTTCTCTTTTGGCTTTTATCTTGAAGATAGCATTTCCAGCAGAAATGTCACGAAAAGTAGGGATTGGCTTTCAAGATATTATGCATATGATTCTTTATCCCCATGATAATCCCTTGCGTGAAATGTGGTTCATCGTAACATTGTTTTGGATGTTCATCTTTACGCCTCTATGGAGATGGAGTCTGAAAGACAAATGGAAAATGGTTGCAACTATAATATTATTAGTAATAGTCCATTTTATACACCCACACGTGAGGTTCCTCTGCATAGGCAGGTTTTTCTCTTTTGCTATATGGTTCTATTGGGGAGTTCTCATGTGCTGCACGAGAGTGATAGACGAAGTTTTGCAGAAAAAGAGTTATTTGTTTCTTCTTGCGGGTATTATCATATATGCTATTGGATTTAAAACAATTCCTGAATGCAAAATAATCGGTGGGATAATACTCTCAACTGGGCTTGCGTTAATTTTCGACAGATATACTCCTAAGATCTTTGCGGGATTCCGGAATTACACATATCAAATATTTCTAATGGGTATCTTTTGTCAAATATTCGTGAAGATACTATATTCTCATATAAGTATGCCATATCTAATGGCCTATATTCTGTGCATTGTTGCTGGGTTATATATTCCTGTCTTTATTTCTAAGTTGATAGAAAAGACTAATTATAGGCCATTATTATATTGTGTTGGGCTAAAACCCTCATAATAGTATAAAGTACAAGGCATACTGCCGATTCCAAACAATACATTTACGCCTCGCAAACAATATGTTTATGGGGCGTAAATGTATTCTTTACCGCTCGCAAACGAGCCATTTGCGGCTTTAAGGCACGAGGGATGGTGCGGCTGCTTCCGCCCCAGGCTATTTGGTGTGACTGGAAGAGCTGAACAGATTGTTCACTCCGGAGGACAGATTATACACCAGTTTATCGTCGACATAGATGCCTCCGATGCAGACCATTATCTCCAGAATGTCCTTGTCGCGGTTGTAAATGCCGAACGACCTTATCGAATTCACATAATAGACAAACGCTATCTCGTGGTCTTCGCCGTCGTAATTCAACTTGAATTTCATAGGCCTCGGATTGACGAGGAACTCGATGGGCGAGGTGTTGGTGATTCCCACTTCACAGATCAGCGGCTGTGATACCGCATTGAGGAGAGCGGCTTTCATGCTTGCGTTCGTGACGTGCTCAGCCAGTGCTTTTGTCGGATAGTTGTTGATGATGACCAGGCTGTCGTTGACAATCCATCCGGCGGTAAGAGAGTCAGTCGAGGTCACCTGATTGGTATCGTTGGTGTGCAGATAATACAACTTGCCCGTATAGACCCCTCGCATGGTCTGCATGCAAGCCTTCGCCTCTGCTGGCGTAATCTGTTTGTTGTTGTCGTCGTCGTTTCCCAGACATGAAGTGATGAACATTGCTGTCAGACAGCAGATCATCATTGTAAATAACTTGTTTCTTAGCATGATTTCAGTATTAAAAATATATTATATAAACACTAAAAACGGGAAATGTTGCATCATTATCGGTATAATATTTGTTAAATACGACATTTTTGATTTATTTCGTCTAAGCAATTCCACAGGTTCGTCGAAAGTTTGTTGAAGATTAGCGGCTCTTGTCATATCTTTGCATCAGAAAATAAAACAAAACAAACAACAGATATGAAAAAGGTTAAATTCTTATTAGTATTGGTCATGACGATGGTTTTCTCGGTTGCTATGGCACAGAAGACGGTCGTGAAGGGTGTCTTGATGGACAAGAATCTGGGCGAAGGCGAGCCGTTTGCTACGGTCAGAATATTCAAGCAGGGAGAGACGACGCGCCCTGTTTCCATGTTCCTGACCGATAAAGACGGAAACTTTTCGCGTGAGGTGAACGGTAAGGGTAAGTTCAACATCATCTTCAGCAGCGTTGGCAAAGAGGATTTGAGCAAGAGCATAGAGCTGTCGGGCAATGGGACGCTCAATTTGGATACTATATATATTAAGGAGAATGTCAACGAACTCTCTGATGTTGCCATCGTAGCGCAGAAGCCGCTGGTCAAGATGGAAGTGGACAAGATGAGCTATAGTGTGGCAGAAGACGAGGATGCAAAGTCCAGTACGGTGCTCGACATGCTCCGCAAGGTGCCGATGGTCACCGTTGACGGTCAGGATAACATCTCTGTGAACGGTTCATCATCCTTCAAGGTGTATGTTGACGGGAAGCCTAACGTGATGTTCTCAAGCAATCCGTCGTTGATATTCAAGAGTATGCCTGCTTCAGCTGTGAAGAATATAGAGGTCGTAACGAATCCCGGTGCACGCTATGATGCAGAAGGAGCCAGCGGAGTGCTGAATATCGTGATGAATAGGATGGATACAAAGGCGATGGAGTCGATGAACGGCTACAACGGTACGATTCGTGTCTCAGCCGGTAACAGGAGTATTGGAGGCGGCGCGTTTGTCAGTGGCCAGCAGGGGAAGTTCTCCTATAGTGGAAACTTGATGGAAAACTATTCGACACCGGGTACGACAGATGTGGAGATGGAGCAGAAGAACGGCGACGGAAGTATTCTTACCTCAGCCGCAACGAAGGTGAAGATTCCCTTCACGATGGGAAATGTCAGTCTGGGATATGAGTTGGATGACATGAGCAGCGTGAATGCGACATTCTCTCTGACCAGCTTCAACATGAAAAATGACGGACATACCACAACAAGTCAGACGGGCGGTCTTTATGGCAACGGCTTCAACTATGTGAACGATATGAAGATGCGCAACAAGAAGACCTCGTTCAGCGGTAATGTCGACTATCAGCGCTTTTTCAACAAGGAACGCACAAAGTCGTTTGTCCTGACCTATCAGTTGGACTATAGTCCTTCGAAAATGGAACAGAACAACCGTTTCTCAAATACAGAGATGGCAGTGATAGACCTGACCAATCGTAATTCGGTCAACAAAGAGCATACGACAGACCACACGATACAGGCAGACTTCACAACCCCTCTCGGTCAGAACAATAAGCTAAGCCTTGGAAGTAAGCTGATGATGCGCCGTGCCGACTCAGATGCCAAGTACTATCTTGCCGATGTCTATGACGAGCGCTCAAGCATGGATTACCTTTATAAGAACACCATCCTTGCCGGCTATAGTGAATATACGGGACAATGGGACAAGCTGGGCGCAAAGGCCGGTCTTCGCTATGAGCAGACATGGCAGAACGTGGAATATCGTCTGGGACAAGGTCAGAATTTCTCGACGAACTACGGAAGCTTAGTGCCAAGTGCCAGCCTTTCCTATACCCTGGCACCGACAAGTAACATCGGCCTGACCTATAACATGCGTATCTCCCGACCGGGTATCAGCTATCTGAATCCCTACGTGAACCGTGCCGACCCGAATTCACTATCCTATGGTAATACCGACCTGGACGTTGAGAAGTCGCATAACATCTCACTTGTGTATAACTTGTACTCTACCAAGCTGATGCTTAATGTCAATGTGCATCATAATTTCACGGATAATGCCATTGAACAATATAGCTTCTTTGACGGGACACTGCTGAATACGACCTACGGCAATATCGTGAAGCGTCATCAGACGGGCGCGAACATCTATGTCAACTGGCTGTTAGCTCCCAAGACTCGTATCATGCTCAACGGAGGACTGAACTACAACGACATGCGCAGTAGCGTGTTAGACCTGAAGAATAGCGGCTGGCAGGGAAATATGATGGCAGGACTCCAGCAGACAATGCCTTGGGACTTGAAGCTTGGTGCGTATCTGATTACTTCCACAAAGAGCTATACCTTGCAGGGATGGAGCAGCGGGTTTAACATTCTCACGGCAAATCTGTCCAAATCGTTCTTCAATGACAAGCTCAGCGTGAGCATTCAGGGCATGTTAGGACTCTCTGACGGTGGCAACCTTAAGATGGAAACGTATAGCCAGGGAAAGAACTTCCTCAGCCATCAGACAATCAAGGTGCCGATGAGCGGCTTTAATGTCAGCGTCAGCTACACCTTCGGAAACACTAAGCAGAAGGCAAAGCAGCATGTCAGTCGTGTACAGAACGACTATATTGAACAACAATCACAGGGCGAGATGCTCAACAACGTGGGAAATGTAGGACAATAATTTGGAGGTTACTGAAAATCTTTCTAACTTTGTTGGCGTATGTTGAAGATAGAAAAGAAAGACCTGTGGCTTTTTATGGCTCAAGTGGCAGTGTGGACAGTTGTATTGTTCGCAATGCCACTCGCCACATTGTTCACCACGCAAGACCTGTCGGCGACGAAGACGTCGTTTTTCGTAGGGTGGGGAATGTTCCGCGCTCCTCTTGTCGTCTACTTCGTCAACTTCTACCTGCTCGGTCCGTACCTGTTCTTCCGTCGTAGATACTGGGCGTTTGTGTTGAGCAACCTGGTGCTGATACTCGGATTGAACTTTCAGTTTTTCCAGCTTTGGCTGCAAAGAGATAACATTCCCAATAGGCCACCCATGACAACAGAGATGTGGATCGGCATCTTCTCCGGCTTTCTTATGTTCCTGTTGTTCTGTGCTATCATGGCATCTATCGCCATCGGTGTGCGCCACATCATCCGCACACGTAAGATTAAGCAGCAGCTGAAAGATGAGAAGGCCAAGCATGTTGAGGCAGAGCTGGCGTGGCTGAAAAACCAGATAAATCCCCATTTCCTCTTTAACACCTTGAATAACATTTCAAGTCTGACACAGATTGATGCAGATGCTGCCCAGGATGCCATCGCCCAGCTCAGCGATCTGTTGCGTTATGCCATGTATGAGACCAACAAGAAGATGGTGCCCATTCAAGGGGAACTGGAGTTCATGCACAACTATATCAATCTGATGAAGCTTCGTTGTAATGACAAGACTATCGTTACGACAGCCTTTGATGTGCAGCAGAAAATCGAAATACCACCGCTACTCTTTGTCTCACTTATCGAGAATTCCTTCAAGCATGGTGTTAGCAGCAGCCGTCCGTCTTCGATAGATATTCGTCTTCAGCTGAATGGTGAAGACCTGGTATTCGAATGCAGCAACACGAATTATCCAAAGAATGATGCAGACCGTAGCGGCTCGGGCATCGGCATAGAGAACACCCGACGTCGTCTGGACTTAATCTATCATAACAGGTATGATTGGGAGCAGTCGCTTACGGACGACATCTATAACGTATGCATAACCATCCATTTGTAACAATATAAAGCGTTTAGTGATGCCACTTACTTGTATTATCGTCGACGATGAGCCTCTGGCAGTCAGACTCCTTGAATCGTTTGTGAATAAGACTCCCGACCTTCAGCTGGCAGGTTCATTTACCGACTCTGTCGAAGCCATTAACGTCATAAAGGAACAGAAGCCTGACCTGCTTTTCCTTGACATACAGATGCCAGACATGAGCGGAATGGAACTGGCACACATGGTTCCGGCTGAGACAAAGATAATTTTCACGACCGCATTCAAGGAATATGCCTATGAGAGCTATGAGGTCAGCGCCCTTGACTTCCTGCTGAAGCCCATTCGCTATAACAAGTTTATTTCTGCCGTAGAGAAAGCCCGTCAGTGGTTTGGGCATAATCAGAATACTCTGAATAATCAGAATAATCAGAATTTTCAGAATATTCAGAAAGAGCCCCACGGCAAGCAGGAAACGGTCTTCTTGCGTGTCGATGGTGAATTCAGGCAAGTGGCGTTGTCGAAGATTATATATGTATGCGGCATGAAGGATTATGTCATGTTTTACCTTTCTGACGAGAAAAGGCCTCTGATTACACATCTGACGATGAAGTCGGTTGAGGATATGCTTCCGTCCACACTTTTTATGCGCATCAGCCGTTCGTATATCGTGGCTTTGGATAAAATCAAGAGTGTCGACCGTAACGAATGTGTGTACATCGGAGATGAGATTATAAAGGTTACAGATGCATATCATGAGAAATTCATCAGTTATTTGAACTCAAGATTCCCCGGCAGCAAATAATCGCACAAGATAAAAAACTATTTCTGTGTTTCGGTTTTTCAGATAAAATGTGTACCTTTGTCGAAAATAATAAGGAAATGCGGAAAACAAATAATCCTACGTGTTACCGTCAGGAACTGAAAGACAAGATTCTGACGGTGGCAATGAAAGAGTTCAAGCAGAAGGGAATCCGTTCTGTGAAGATGGATGATATTGCGAATTTACTGTCGATTTCCAAGCGTACGATGTATGAGATTTATGCCGACAAGGAACATCTGCTCCTTGAAGGTGTCTGCCGTAATGAAAAGTATAAAACGGAATACGTTGAAAAGTTCAGTAACGACCCTCATCATAATGTGATGGATATCATCATGGAAGTGTATCATCTGCAAATGGAGGATCTTGCCAAGACGAACCCGCTCTTCTTTGCTGAACTGAAGCGTTATCCGAAAGTGATGAGCTACCTTCAGGAAAGGCATGCTGATAAAGAGCGGAAATCCCAGTTGTTCTTTTTACGTGGTGTTGAGGAAGGTTATTTTCGTGCTGATGTGGATTACAATATCGTGTCGCGAATTGGTAATGCCAGTATTCTTTATGTGATGGAAAACCAGTTGTATCGTGAATTTGAATTGCAACATATCTTCCGGAACATAATAGTGCTCTTCGTGCGAGGCTTCTGTACAGATAAAGGATTGGCTATCATAGAAAAACTATAAAGATGAACATACGAACTTTTAAAGCTGCTTTGTTCGACCTCGATGGTGTCGTGTTTGATACGGAACCCCAATACTCTGTCTTCTGGGGAGAACAGATGCGGCATTACTTTCCTGAAAGACCCGGACTTGAGAACGTAATCAAAGGTCAGACACTGGTGCAGATCTATGACAAGTTCTTTCCTGGAATGAAGGAGGAACAAGAAAGAATCACGGCTGGGCTTGATGAATTTGAAGGACAAATGAAATTTGAGTATATTGCCGGATTCCCGTCTTTTATAGAAGACTTGCGCCGCAATGGTGTGCGTACAGCTGTTGTAACCAGTAGTAACAAGCCAAAGATGGAAAATGTCTATCGTTCCCATCAGGAATTCAAGGACTTGTTTGATCTCGTCCTTACGTCGGAAGACTTCACAAAGAGCAAGCCCGATCCAGAGTGCTATTTAATTGGTGCTGCTAAGTTTGGACTTTCTCCCAATGAATGCTTTGGATTTGAAGATAGCTTTAATGGCTTAAAATCCGTGAAGGCATCGGGTATGACCGTGGTCGGGTTGGCTACAACCAATTCTCCTGAAGCCATCCGTGAGTTTTCTGATGTGATACTCTCTGATTATGTTGGACTTGACTATCAGCGTCTGCTTAGCTTAATATAGGAGTTGATAAACAATAATTTCGTAAGTCTATCCGTTTAGATAACAAATGAATGCGAAATATCTTCTGATCATATTGTTATTATCCGTCGGGCTTTTCAGCTCATGTAGTGACGATGATTCGTTCACTACATCTTCGCAGCACCGCCTTGTTTTCTCTGAGGATACGATTAAACTTGATACCGTATTTAGTAATGTTCCTACTCCCGCAAAATCGTTTTGGGTTTATAACAAGTCGGGCGATGGTCTCCGATGTACGAATATAAGACTGGAGCACGGGAATCAGACGGGGTTCCGGGTGAATGTTGACGGTACGTATCTTGGTGCATCAGTGGGGTACCAGATGGGAGGCGTTGAAATCAGAAACAAAGATAGCATTCGTGTCTTTGTTGAGTTGACCTCACCCTATAATTATAAAGAGGCGGCAAAGTATTTGGAAGACAATCTTCTGTTTACTTTGGAAAGTGGCATTACCCAGCGAGTGAATCTTAATGCCTGGTCATGGGATGCACGTCTCCTGCATAATGTTCATATCAAAAAAGACTCTGTGATTTCAGGTGAGAAGCCGATTGTTATCTACGGTGGGATAAAGGTGGATACCATGGCTACCCTTACCATTAAAGAGGGGACAACACTCTATTTTCACAATGATGCCGGCATAGATGTCTATGGCAGATTGATATGTGAAGGTACAGCGGAGAAAAATGTCGTGTTACGTGGTGACCGTATTGACCATATGTTTGATTATCTGCCGTATGACTATGTTACCGGTCAATGGCAGGGAATCCATTTCTATGGCTCTTCTTATGATAATGAGTTAATATATACTGATATCCATAGCACTTTTGACGGCATTATTGTTGACTCATGCGATGTGAACCGTCTGTCCCTTTCCTTATTATCCTCTACGGTACATAACTGTCAGGGGTATGGCGTTATGGCAACGAATAGTCAGGTGTTAATTGAGAATTCTCAGATTACCAACACCTTAAAAGATTGTCTATACGTTAACGGCGGTTTAGCTTCGGTTAATAATTGTACTTTAGCCCAGTTCTATCCTTTTGATGCCAATCGTGGCGTTGCTCTTCGTTTCAGTGCACGTCAGTATGCTCTTGAGATTTTAGAATGTCAGAATAGTTTGATTACGGGGTATGCCGATGATGAGATGATGGGAGAGGGAGGAGACAGCTTGACTTCCTTTAATTATTATTTCTCCGATTGCATCATTAGAACTCCAAAGATTACTACAGATGATAGCTTATGCTTCGTTAATGTATTATTCGAAGATATAAAAGACACTTTGCATTATGGTCAGAAGCATTTCATGAGAATTGATACTGATAGCCTGCGGTATGATTTCCGTCTTGACACCATCAGTCCTGCCATCGACCGCGGTAATCCTCTGACCTCTCTTCCCTTGGATCGTAATGGAATCATAAGAGATGATAAACCTGACATCGGAGCATTTGAACGAATTAAAAATAATTGACTTTACCAAAACCGAAATATTGTCATGAAAAATATTAAGATGGAATTCAATATACAGTTCTGTAGCTATGATGAACTGTTGAATGAAGACAAGGTGTTGGTTGATGCTGCTATTAAGGCAACAGGCAATTCGTATGCTAAGTATAGTAACTTCAATGTAGGAGCAGCCATTCGCCTGGCTGACGGGCAGATAATAATTGGTGCCAATCAAGAGAACGCCGCTTTTCCTTCGGGGTTGTGTGCTGAGAGAGCCGCTATTTTTGCAGCCCAGTCGCAATATCCGGAACAACCTATTACATCATTGGCAATTGCCGCAAAGAATGAACATGGTGTTGTAGCTGTCCCAGTATCGCCTTGCGGTGCCTGTCGGCAAGTCATTCTTGAAATAGAAGACCGGTATCAGCAACCAGTTCGCATCTTGCTCTATGGAACAAATGGAGTTTATATAATTAACACCATAAAAGATTTGCTTCCACTTTGCTTCGTCGATGCTGACATGAGGCAATAGTTAACAAATGTTATCTTAGCGGAAAATGTCAGGCAATTATTTTGAGGTTTCAGTCAAAAACATTACCTTTGCACCGCATTTGACACAAAATGCTCTGGTAAATTCAGAACCAACCGGTAAGGAAGTTTGGGTGAGTGGCTGAAACCAGCAGTTTGCTAAACTGCCGTGCGGGTTACCGTACCGGGGGTTCGAATCCCCCAGCTTCCGCACTGGAAATGTCAAAATGCCTCAATAGGTATTAACCAGATATGGTGGATTCATCTAATGGTTAGGATACAAGATTCTCAATCTTGGCATAGGGGTTCGATTCCCCTATCCACTACAAAAAAGCACCTTGTAAGTGATATACTTGCAGGGTGCTTTTGTTATGTGTGGGTGTACTATACGTGTACTTATTCGATTGCTGGTGTTTTTTTCTACCAGTTATTCATCAAGTTTTTGTTGAACAAACTCAGACAGCTCTTCACCTCTTAGTCCGGTTTGTAAGACCTTTCCATTGTTATCAACGACGAGGGTAAAGGGGATGGCATTGATGTTGAACATTTTCACCGCTGAGTTCTCCCATCCATTTAGCTCAGAAAGATGTGTCCAGTCGAGTCGTAGTTTAGAAATAGTGTTTTTCCAAGCTTTTGCATTTGTATCAAG